>ERZ1066136.347-NODE-347-length-40537-cov-16.432612_pt1 | contig 40537 bp, 22 predicted proteins | sample MGYA00382783_ERZ1066136 | MGnify/ENA primary metagenome ERZ1066136 (study PRJEB33369, sample SAMEA5778366) | biofilm metagenome | biome: Industrial cooling water; feature: Water cooling tower basin; material: Biofilm | place: United Arab Emirates | collected... | reverse complement strand
CAGGTGCGTAACGATTGACGTCCCCTAACTGCGTAAGAGATGACGTCCCTTGACAGGCGGTGGGGGCGTGGCTTTGGCAGGAGCGGATGCCGTTGTCGCGGGTCGCTTCGGTGGCGTACATCTGGCTCTGGCCGACGATCTGGTGGTTGGCGGCCTTGAGCACGAAGTGGTATTGGTCGTTGTTGGCCTTCTTGAGTTCGAATTTGCCGGTCATCGGTGGGCGGAAAGGGGGTGGAGACGGAGCGGGGCCCGGGGTGAGTTTAGGCGCGTCGAGGGCGTCGCGGAGCCGCTCCATGAAGGGTGCGTCCGCCCCGGGGGGGCGGCGGTCTCCTCGCGGGCGGTTGGGGGCGGACTCCGAGGCCACGCAGGTCGAGTCCAGCCCCCCCCCTGAGCTTCCGGCGTCGGGGATCGCAACTGCCGCTGGCAGACCGGCTTCGGAGCTTCAGGAGCGCCGAAGAGCCCGTCTGGGCGGGCTCGCGAGGTTCGGGCAGAGCGAGACGGGGCCGGGCGAACTCGGATTGGGCTCTAGCCCCGAGGAATTCCCGACCCAAGCCCCCATGAACCCTGCCCTGATCGGACTGGCCCTGCTCCCTCACTGGATGCCCCTCGGGGTGCAGGACCTCGACCCCCTTGGCCACCCGGGGGTGGTGCCCGCCGGGCCGGCAGAGATCGGCGGCGACGATCGCGGCGCGAACGGCACGCTGCGCTCCCTGGACCTGGCCGCGATCCGGGCCCTCTCGGCGGGCGTGACCCTGGACGAGGGGGGGGGCTGGGCCACAGGTCCGGGGTATGCGGCGAGGATCGGGGCCCAGGGCTTCGAATTCACGGCGGGCGGAGCGCGCTTGGCGCTGCGGCCGCTTTGGCTTGAGCAGGGCGGGCAGCGCCTGGCGCTGGCGGCGCCCGCGGGCGGGCTGGAGCTCGACTCCGGCGAGCCGCGGCGGGGCAGCCGCGCGGTCGCGAGCCTGGTGCGCGAGCGCTTCGAAGCGACCCCCCTCGGCCTGGAGCACAGCCTGTGGCTGGCAAGCCGGCCGGCGGGCGATGGGGAGCTGGTGGTGCGCTTTGCCCTCGACAGCGAACTGGCGCCGCGCCCGGATGGCGCGGGCATCCTGCTCGAAGGCGCCGCCGGGGCCCGCTTGACGATCGGTGCGGTCACCGGCATCGACGCCCGCGGGCGGCGGGCGGCGGGCGAGCTGCGCCTGGCGGGCGAGCCGGGAGAGGCCGAGCTGCACTACGTCTTGCCGGATGCCTTCCTGGACAGCGCCGCCTGGCCGGTGCTGCTCGATCCCCTGATCGGTTCGCCCACGACCCTGGAAGTCAACGCCAGCCAAGGTGCCTGCGTGGCCCACAGCGGCACGACCAACGGCTACCTGGTGGCCTGGGTCGAGAAGGTCAACTCGGCGGCGATCCAGGGCAACCTGGTGGCCCAGCGCGTGAGCTCCACGGGATCCCTGGTCGGCGGGCAGATCGCCCTCGACACCACCGGGCGGGCGCGGGTGGCGCGCCTGGGCTGGAGCCGCCTCAACAACCGCTACCTGGCGGTCTGGTCCCAGGCCGACCTGGGCACTCAGACCGATCTCTTCGGCCGCACGATCGACGCCGCCAACGGCGCGGTGAGCAGCGGCGGGGCGCTCCTGTTCACGCTGAACGAATCCGAGCAGCCGGTGGCCCTCAGCAACGAAACCAGCACCACGGACGACGAGCTGCTGCTGCTGTTCGACAACGGCACCGGCTCCACCAGCCTGCGCCAGGTGACCGTGCCCACCGCCGGCGTGCCGGCCCTCACCGGCAACACCCAGTTCCCGGGCATCAGCAGCAGCGCCAATGCGGAGGAGTCCGTGGCGCTTTCGACCCAGGGCGGAGCCGCGGGCCGCTTTGCCTACGTGCGCACCGATGTTTCCCCCTTTGCCAACGATCTGGAGCTGCGCGTGCTGGACCGCAACGCCGCGACCCTGACGCCGGTGTTGACGCTGGCCGACGGGAGCGATTTCCCGGGCCTGGGCAGCTTCAGAACCCCGGCGATCGACTCGGACGGGGAGCGCTTCGTGGTCGCCTGGATGCTGGAGAACCAGCGCGTGGCCCTGGCCGTCTACCGCTTCGATGCCGTGACCGGCACGCTGCAAACCGTGGCGGCCCCACGGGTGATCGCCACCGCGACCAGCGCGGCCCAGATTTTCCGCCGGCTGGCGGTCGCCTGGGGGCCGGAAGGGGCCCTGGTGGTCTGGAACTCGCGCCTGCTGGCTCCCGGCGAACCGGAGCAATGGCAGGCGCAGCTGATCGACACGGCCACCGGCCTGGAGATCGGTTCCCGCCTGGTGCTCAACGATGAGTTGGCGGTCACGCGCGCCCTGGCCAGCCAGGGTCAGGGCGCCGTGCCCGGAGCGATCGCCGACAGCAACCAGGACGATGAGTTTCTGGTGCTGCTCAACCGGATTTGCACCTCGCCCTGCGCGCCGGACCTGCTGGCCCAGCGCTTCACCGTCCCGGGCCGCAGCGAGGACCTGGGCGGCGGCTGCGGCGCAGGCGGCAGAGCCAGCGCCACGGGTCTGACCCCGGGCGTGCTGCTGCGCATGACCATCGACCTGGGGCAGCCCTCGGCGACCACCTACGCCCTGCTGGGGCTGCAGGGGCCGGGCCTGCCCTGCGGGAGCTGCGCCCTGTGGGTCGATCCGAGCACCTTGAACGTGTCGACGCTCACGACCAACGCCCTCGGTACGGCCACGGTGCTCCTTGCGATACCGAACAATCCGGCCACGATCGGCGCGGTGGCCGCGGTGCAGTGGGTCACGCCGTCCCTGGCGCCGCAATGCAGCGCGCTCGCGGCCAACTTCTCGAACGCCCTGCGCTTGACCATCGAGTGAAACCAAGGCGCGCGGGATCTCCGCGCTTTCGGCGCGCCGCACCTCGTGCGCCGCCCACTCCCGCACAAACTCCCGATCAACGACCTGCTTCCCCACCTGCCCATGAAGTCCCCGCTGTGCACCCTGTTCGGCCTGCTGGCCGCGGCGCCTCTCCCGGCCGCCGCCGGCCAATCCCCTTCGGCGCCTGAAGGAGCCGCCCTGGCCCTCTCCCGCGCCCACGGCATCTCGGAGCTGGACGGCCGCTTGGCGGCCGGCGGACCGGGCTGGACGGCCCAGCTCGACCAGGACGGGGTGCGCATCGCGGCGATCCTGGGGCGCGACGCGGCGCGCAGCCCGGCGCTGGAGTTCGAACTGGCCTCCGTGCAGCGCGGCGGCGCGGCGCGCTCCTACCGCGGTCAGCGGGTGGCGCCGACGCGCGACGGCGCGCGGGCGACCTATGCACGCGCCGGGGTGCTCGAGTGGTACGAGAGCCGCGAGGCCGGGCTCGAGCAAGGCTTCACCTTCGAAACCGAACCGGCGGGTACGGGCGACCTGCTGGTCGAACTGGCCCTGGAGGGACAACTCGACTGGCACGGCGCCCAGGGTTGGAGCCCCGCGGTGCAGTTCTTCTCGGAAGGCGCCGCGGTCCTCGAGGTCTCCGGAGTGCTCGGCATCGATGCCGCCGGGCAGACGCGCCCCGGCGACCTCCTGCTGGACGGAGATTCCTTGTGGCTGCGCCTGCCGGCGGATTTCGTCGAGAACGCCAGCTATCCCCTGGTGCTCGATCCGTTGATCGGGTCGGTGGGCACGGTCGCTACATCCGGCGACGCCGCGAGCCCGGCGCTGGCTTTCCACCCGGGGCTGAACCAATTCCTGGCGGCCTGGTCGGTGGATGTCTCCTCGACCCAGGCGGAGCTGCGCGCCCAGCGGCTGGACCTGAGCGGCAACCCGCTCGGCGGAGTGATCATCGTGCAGCAGGCCTTCAGCGACACCCTGGCCCGCGACCCGGCGGTAGGCTTCAACCGCGACGCGGGCACCTTCCTGGTGGCCTACCGGCTGGCGAATTTCCTGTTTGGCCCCTACGGGATCAGCGCACGCAGCGTGGATCCGGCTTCGGGCACGGCTTCGAACGCGACGACGATCGCGAACTCCAGCGCCGTCACGGGCACCGAGCTGGCGATCGGGAGCGAACACGTGCCTGGGACCGGCGACGTGAGCCTGATCGTGTACTCGAGCGACGACGGCGCCAACGTCAAGCTGGCCCGCGTGCAGCCCGGCGCGTTCGGCGTGCCGACGCTGCTCAGCACCAGCAATCCCCCGAACCAAAGCACCTTCGGCAACGACCAGCCCACGATCTCCCATACCGGTGGCAACGGCGGCCTGTACCTGCTGGCCTGGCGCAACCGTGGGCTGATCGGCGATACGGTGCTCTGCCAGGTGGTGCGCCGGGATGGCACCTACCCGGGCGCTTCCCAGCTCTTGACATTGCCCAGCTTCAACAGCGTGCTGCGGCCCTCGGTCGATGGCTTCCCGGCCTCGAGCACCAACGGCCGCTGGCTGCTGGCGGCCCAGACCCCCGAGACCGCCGGGGCCACCCTGCACGACGTGCGCGCCTGGTCCCTGGCCTTCGACGGCACGACCCTGAGCGTTCCGGCGGGCCCGGTCGTCGTCGAGGGCGGCGCGGGCGACGACGAAATCGAACCGGCGGTGGTCTGGATGGGCAGCAAGGCCTTCGTGGCCTGGGCCGATGCGGGCGGCACCTTCGATTACGACATCTTCGTCAAGGGCGTCGACCCGACCACCTGTGTGGAGTGCGAGAGCGTGGTGGCGGCGGGCATCCTGACCGGCTTCAACCGCGCTCCGGCCATCGCCGGCGAGCTGCCCACGGGCGGCGGCAACGGCGACGACCGCGCCCTGATCCTGTGGGAGCGCATCCCCCTGACCCTGCCCCTCAACGCGGATATCCAGTCCCGCGGGGTGGTGCTGGCGTCCCAGAACGGCAGCGCGGTCTCCCAGGGCGGCGGCTGCGGCGGCGGGGGCAGCTCCGGCGTCAACCAGTCGCCCTCCATCGGCGTGGGCGGCTTCGCCTGCACGCTGTCCGGCGCCGATCCCCTGGCACCCGTGGCGATCCTCAACATCGCCATCAACGGCGCGGCCCTGCCGATCCCCTGCGGCGCGTGCCTGATCGAGCCCTTCTTCATCACCACCACGGTGCCGGTGGCCGCGGGCAGCGCGTCCGTGCAATTGCCGATTCCCTGCCGCACGACGGCCATCGGGGCGCAACTGATCGCCCAGTGGACCGTGCTGCTGACCGCCGGCAGCCCCTGCTTCCTGGCCGCCAACGTGTCCTTCTCGGACCGCCTCTTGGTCACGATCGGATCGTGAATGGGCCGCGGGGGCGGGCGCGCGAAGGAGCGCTCGCCCCAGCGCACGATCCGGCCCGAACGACCAACGACCGGCCCCCGTGCTAGCGAGTTGATCGCGCTTTCCAGTTTCACGCAATTCCACCGGCCGCCGCACTGCCCTGAATCCCATGCTGCTCCACCTGCTGCCCCTGTCCCTGCTCGGCCTGCAGGGCCTGGCACCGACGAACCCGACTGCCGCAGAGGCCCGCTGGGAACAGCAGGGCAGCAGCGCGCACGCTCAGATTGGCGAGCTGCGCATCGGTTTGGACGATTCCGGGCTTCACCTGGGGCTGGGGGCGGATCCGGCGACCCTGCGCCTCGCGGCGCGGAGCTACGGACGCGGTTCGGCCGACGGCTGCGCCCTGCTCCACGCGCCAGCGCTGGCCGCGGACGGTTCGGCGCTCGCCACCCGCGAGCTGGCGCCCGGCGTCCAAGAACGCTTCGAGCTCCGCGAGCTGGGCCTCGAGCACAGCCTGAGCTTCGCCGCGCCGCCGCCGGGGGACGGGGACCTGGTGGTGCGCTTCGAGGCCTCGACGCGCCTGTGCTTTGAGCCCGACGGCGCTGGGCTGCTGCTGGTCGACGGCGGCGCGGGCCCCCAGCTCTCGATCGGCGGAGTGACCGGCATCGACGCCAACGGGCGGCGTGCCTCCGGCGCTCTGCGCCACGGACCGGGATTCCTCGAATACGTGCTGCCGGATGCGTTCATCGACCAGGCGGCCTGGCCGCTGCTGCTCGACCCGCTGATCGGCACGGTGTTGACCATCGACCCGGACCCCAAGACGTTGTTCGCCGCCGCGGCCGCCAGCGGACCGGCCAACGTCTACCTGACCGCCTTCACCGACGCTTCGGGCAGCCTGCTGGCCCGGCGCTACAACTCCAGCACCGGCGCGGTGGTCGGCTCGACGCTCTCGATCGACACCACCGGCCGCGCACGCCAGGTGGTGGCGGGCTACTGCCGGCTCAGCAACCGCTTCCTGCTGGTCTGGGCCCAGGAGGACCTGGCCGGCCAGACCGACCTGTGGGCCCGTTCGATCGAAGCCAGCACCGGAGCCCAGAGCTCCGCCGTGGCCTTGACGTTCACCACGGGGCTCGATGAAGAGCCCCTCGACCTGTCGAGCGAGAACACCACCGCAGACGACGAGCTGCTGCTGGTTTACGACGGCGGCGGCACCCAGTACCAACTGCGCCAGGTCACGGTGGGCACCAGCGCGGCCCCGGCCTTCCTGGGCAGCGCGGTCAACCTGGCTCCAAAGCCCAGCCTCCAGTCCGCCTGGGCTTCCATTTCGAACCATGGCGGGGACGCCGGCACCTACATGACGGCGTTCGTTCTGCAACCCGATGCGAACACCATGGCTGTCGCAGTGCGCGCCGTGGATCGCAACGCCGTACTGCTCGGGTCCCAAACGACCTTGGCGACCCATCCCCTTGGACCGGCTTCGTACCTGTTTGAGGTCAGCGTGGATGGGGACGGTCAACGCTTCGTCGCTGCCTGGCAGCGGATCAATCCGGCCCTCAGCGAGAACTTCGTGGTCGACCCCTTCGCCCGCCGCTGCGACTACAACGCCCTGCTCGGCGACGTTTCCGTCGGGCCGGCTCCCACCCTCTGGCGCACCTTCCCGATCGAGGTTTTTCCGGTCGATCTGCAGTCTGCCTGGACGCCTGAGGGCATCCTGGTGGGAGGGGGGCGGTCGATTCAGGCGGGGCCCCAACTCCTCGGCTGGACTGGCTTCTATTCCGCTATCGACCTGTCGCCGATCGAGGCGACCGGTGCCTTCGCGGACACCCCGGGTGACACCGGGGCCCTGGTCGCTCAAGCCAGCGGGGAACTGCCGTCCTCGATCGTGGACAGCAACCTCGACGACGAGGGGCTTTTGCTGAATTTCGACGGGGCCATCGGACCGATCAACCCCGGCATCCTGCGCGGCCGCCGCTTCGGCTCCCTGGGACGCTGGCAGGACCTGGGCGGCGGCTGCGGCAAGGGCGGCAAGGCCTTCGTCGAAGGCGCTGCCGTGGGCTTCGGCCCCCTGCGCCTGTCCGTGGACACGGACCTGATCTCGGGCACCAGCTTCGCCCTGATCGGCCCGGAGTCCCCCGGCCTGCCCTGCGGCGGCTGCCAGCTGCGCATCGACCTGACCCAGCTCCTGGTGCTCTCCGCACCGCTCTCCGGCGCCGGCTCGGGCCTGGTCTCGATCGCCCTCCCCAACTCCGCCGCCTTGGTGGGCGTCCAGGCCGCCGTTCAGTGGGCCACGCCCGTCTCCGGCCCCCTGTGCACCAACCTGGGCTGCGACTTCTCCAACGCCCTGCGCCTGACGATCGAATGACCGCAGCCAGAGCGCCCGGGCGCAGGCGGCAGGCGCCGGCGGCCTGCCTCGGGCGTGATCCGGTCGGTGCGCCCCGGACCGCGGCCGGGCGGAAGCGCAGACGGGCGCGGGCCCGTTGATGCGCCTGCCGGGGCGGTGGCTCCCGGCTGAGACCTTGGCAGCGCACCAGCCGCCCGGCAGCGGGGCCGAGCTGCGTGGTGGAGTTGCAGATCGGTGGATTTTTGCGCTGGGGTGCTTGGCTCCAGCGGGGTGTTCAAGGGCGCGGGCGGGAGCGATCGCGCGGCCCGGCCGCTTCCCCAGGGAAATACCGGCGGCGCACGGCGTAAGGGACGGCCGCGCAAGACCCACGCCGTGCCCACAGCCCCGGGAACCGGCGCGAACCGCGCGATCGGCGCAGGCGAGGAACCACGCAGCCCCTGGAGCTCGCCCGCACCGCATGTCTGCCGCCCCCTGGCCGCCTGCGGCGGTCCACGGGCGCCCCGCGCCCGCGGCCGTGCTGCCGCGTGGCTCCGTCCCAACCGCTTCCACCCTGGCCGGTCTGCCCGGGGCCGCCGGCCTATGCCCACAACGAGCCCACCGATGCGACTGCCCCTGCTGTCCCTGCTGCTGTGCTTCCCGATCGATCCACGCGCTAGCGCCCAGGAACCGAGCGCAGCCGGCGCCATGCCTACCGAAAGCGCGGCCCAACCGGCGTCCCCAGCCCCCAATCGCGGTCAGGCCCTCGGCGAGGCCCTGCCTCGGCGCGGGACCCTGGGCATCTCCTTCACGCCGCTGCCGGGCCGGCAGGCCGAGGCCCAGGGCTTGTCGAAGGGCGAGGGGCTGGTGGCCCGCGCCCCGCTGGCCGGTTCGACCTCCGAAAAACTCGGCTTCCGCGAAGGCGACAAGGTGCTGCGCCTCAACGGGCAGCCGGTGCGCGTCGATTCGATCGGGCGCATCCTGCGCGAGACACCGGCGGGCACACAACTGGCATTTGAGGTCCTGCGCGGGGAAAGCAAGCAGACCCTCAGCGGCCCGCTGCTCGAGAAGCCGCGCGATCCGGGCACCGAGGAGTACGAGGTGATCTACAGCCACGTGGTCAACGGCGGCGAGCGCATGCGCACGATCCTCACCAAGCCGCGCAAGCCCGGACCGCACCCCGGTTTCCTGTTCATCCAGGGCTTCTCGCCGGTCAGCTACGACTTCGTGCTCTCGAGCGCCAAGGGCGACGTCACCAGCCTCGACGGCCCGCTGCTGCACCGCATGGCGTCCTCGGGCTTCGTGACCCTGCGGGTCGAAAAGCCCGGCGTGGGCGACAGCGAGGGCGGACCCTTCGAGGAGCTCGACTACCACGCCGAGATCGGCATCTACCGCGAGGCCTTGGCGCAGCTGAAATCCACGCCCGGCGTCGATCCCCAGCGTGTGTTCGTATTCGGGCACAGCATGGGCGGCTCCTTCGGGCCGATGGTGGTGGCCGACGACCCGGTGGCCGGCATCGCGGTCTATGGCACGGCCGGCCGCACCTGGTTCGAGTACTTGCTCGACACGATCCGCTACCAGGGCCTGGTGGGCGGCGCCAGCTTCGAGCAGGCCGACGATGCGGCGCGCCAGGGCGCCCACGTGATGGCCCTGGTGATGCTGGACGGGCGCTCGCCGGAACAGGTCAAGGCAGAGCAGCCCGACCTGGCGCCCCTGGTGGATGCCTATTTCCCCGGGGGCATGTTCTCCGGCAAGACGCTGGAGTTCTGGCGCCAACTGGCCGAGATCAACTTTGCCTCCTACTGGAGCCGGCTCGAGTGCGACGTGCTGGCGGTCAAGGGCGCCAGCGACTTCGTGGTCTACGAAGCCGACCACAAGCTGATCGCCGACATCGTCAACCGCGCCCACCCCGGCCGCGGGCGCTTCGTGGTCGCCCCGGACAGCGACCACCTCCTGCACGCCTTCGCCACCGAGCCCGAGAGCATGCAAAACTTCCAAAAAGGCCAATACAGCCCCGTGCTCGAAAACCTGCTGCTCGAATGGACCTCCGAAATCCTCAAGCGCGGCTGACCCGCCCCTGAAGGCAACCTGCCCCTGGCGCAGCCATTCTTCGGCCGATCCGCCGCTGCTCCCAGCCGAATGGATCCCGGGCGGCTGACCGAAGGGCGACGCTGGCAGGGTCACTGGCGTTCAAGCAGCTCCGGATCGACCGGTGTCTGTTTCCCGTAACGGACCTGGCGCTCCTCGCCGCAGCGGTCTGGACACACGAAGTCCCGCGGCGCCGGGGGTGCCGGCGCCGCGGGGTGGGGGGCGGAATGGTTGCGAAGGGTCCCAGGAGAGCCAGGGGGTCGCTGAACTAGACACGACTGCCCGGGCGAGGGCCGGCCAATCTTCACCGCGCAGGCGGCTTTCTGAACGCGGCTGGCCTGCTTGGGAGGCTGCCGCCCCCCCGGGCGCGGTCTCCTGAGGGGGGCCTCAGCAAGCCCGGCGGGTTCAGCCCCGAAAATCCCAACCTGAGGTAACTTCTCTAGGAGAGCAAGGAGGACTGCCTTGAGCTCCCACCTTCCCCTCCCTGCCAGCCCAACATGTTCGCCAGCCTGTGCCTGCTCGTCCTTGCGCCCCCCCCCCCCCAGACCACTTGCAACGGCGCTGAATACTTCGCCTGCCAGTCCAACCGCTACCTCAGGGGCATCGAACAAAACGATCACCTCGGCCTTTCCGTCTCGGCCTGCGGAGACTGGAACTGGACCGGGAACTGCGCCACGGGCATCGGCGATCCGGGCAACCGCCTGGACGTGCTGGCCGGTGCCGCCTACCCCTGGGAGGGCATCGGCGGCAATCCGACGCCGGGGCGGGTCCAGCTTTACACCACGCAGCAAAACCCCTGCGACGTGGCGCCCGAGCTGGTCATCACCGGGGATGTGATTCTCGGACCAACGACAAGCGAGAATAAAGGCGAAGCCTTCGGCTGGTCGGTGGCTTTCATCGGCGACTTGGATGAGGATTGCCGTTCCGACTTTGCGGTAGGCGCGCCCAGATCAATCAAGAACCAAGAAGGCAACGAATGGACTGAAAAAGGCCGAGTCTACATCTTCCTATCGTCGAAGTACCCGATGGTTGGCGCCTACCAGCCCGGGGGAGCGAACTTCATCGCCAATTCCGCCAACTTGATCATCGAGGGCGAGGCCAATGGTCACCAGTTCGGGTTCTCGATCGCCGAGAACGGCGACTTCAACTCCGACGGCCTGGCCGACTTTGACTGGAACAACGATGGCGTACCGGATTTAATCGTCGGTGCACCTGGAGGCCCCAGTGGCGCTCCTACCTTCCCTGGCCGGGTTTATGTCATCTCTGGTCTATACATCAGGAACACGGCCGTGTCCAGCAACGGCACCGTGGCGCCAACAGGCAACGTCGTCCAGGTCAGCAGCGGAAACGTGCTCGCGAGTTGGACAGGCAAGGGTACCACCGGACTGGAAGCGCGCGATCGCTTCGGATTCTCGGTGGCGGTGGCCGGCGAAGTTGGAGATCCCGACTCTCTCCACACCGACATCGTGGTAGGCGCGCCCCAGTTCTCTGGTGCCAATGGACCGATCCCTGACGGCCAGTGGGGACCAGGATACGTGCGCGTGCTCTACGGATCCGGAACAAACCAATTCTATGAATTCGTCGGTCCAGGAACCAATGTTGGCGATTTCGGCTGCTTCGGGTATTCCGTCGCCGGGCAGATCGACATCCCGCCTGTGCCTCAGACCATTCCGGGGGTTTTCCCTCTTCCCGACGGGAACGCGGACATCCTGGTCGGCGAGCCGCTGCACGATGTGGTGCTCCCAGGCACACCCGCCACGGTCCTGAACCGAGCTGGCCGGGTATATGTGCTGAATGCCAAATCAGGGAACCTGGCTACCGGGACCATGGCCACCGCCCACGGTCGAGCCGAGGGCTGGTTCTTTGGCTGGACCGTCGAGGGTCTCGGAAAGATCAACGGTCCCGGGGATCCGTTCGATAGTTGGGCGGTCTGTGCTTCACGCTACGGGGACCAAGACCGTCCGGGGCTTTGCTCAGGATTCGGCAACTGCCCCAACAGCACGATTGACCCAGGGGACACCCTTTGTGGCCGGCTATTCGTGTTCCATGGCAACGCTTCCCGGCCCTGTTGGTCGATCACCGGGGAGAGCTTTCGAGACTCCTGCGGTTGGGGGATCGCGCGCACCGGGGATCTCGATGGGGGCTCGCTGCCAGACCTGTGTTTCAGCTCGCCGCGCTGGGCGGAGGTCCCGGCCGGAACTCCAGGTTTGCTCTCCGAACTCGGCAAGGTCTACATCCGCTACCGCTGACAGCCGTTTCCAAGACTGCGATGAAAACATCCCTCCTTATCCCGGCCTGGACCGGGGCGCTGGCGCTCACGTTCGCACCGCCCACGGCGCTTGCACAGCGTGATGAAGCGCGGCCTCTGGGCGAATCGAAGGCCTTGATCCAAAACTTGGGGCAATGGCCAGAGTTCGTTCGCTTTGCGACCGAATCGGGGCGGCTGCGGTTGCGCGCGGAGCAGTCGGGGATCGGGATCGATCTGCTCGGGCAGCGCGGGGAGGGGGCTGAGGTCGAAGGCGCCTACCTGCGTCTCGAGTTCGTGGGCGGCGGCGGAAGCGGACCCCTGGGGCTGCAGCGCGGGGAGACCCTGCGCCACTACTACCAGGGGCAAGGGCCCGAGGACTGGTTCACGGAAGTGCCGGAGTTCGCGGAGGTGCTGTGGGACGAGGTCTGGCCCGGAATCGACGTGCGGCTCGGCCGGCGGGATGGAAAGTGGGCCTATGACCTTGAGGTGGAGCCGGGAGCCGATCCCTCCCGCATCCGGATCGAGCTGCAAGGGGCGGACGCCCTGAACATCGACCCAAACAGTGCGGAATTGGTGGCCTGGATCGGGGTGGGGGCTCTGCGGCAGAGCCGGCCCGTGCTGTGGTATGAAGCCCATGAAGGCGGTCGGTCGGAGGCCTCCGGCGGCTTCCGGCTGCTCGGCGGAGGAGCCTTCGGCTTCGAGCTCGATGGCCCCCGGCAGCCGGCCCGCTTGGTGATCGACCCGGGATTCGACTTCGTCTCCTATCTGGGCGGTGCCAACTTGGACCGGATCACCAGCCTCGAGGTCGACGCTCAGGATCGCCTGATCTTCGGCGGCTCCACCCGCTCGCCGGAATTCCCGAGCGTGCCCGGACCCTTTCCTTACGTGGCCAACTCCGATGCCGTGATCGGTCGGCTGCGGCTGGAGCCAAGCCCCGCCCTGGATTTCGTGGCCTTCGTCGGCGGAAATGCGGACGACGAACTCTTCGACCTGGCCCTCGGGCCAGGCGATCGGATCTTCGTGGGCGGAAAAACCAACTCCAAGAACTTCCCCCTCTCTCCCGATGCCGTCGACCCGCTCTACACACAGCCCTTCAGCGATTCGGAGGGCTGGGTGACGGCCCTACGACCGGAGGCCAACGGGCTGGTCTACTCGACCTACCTAGGCGGCCAAAACGCCAGCGACTGGATCAATGCCATCGCCGTCGATGCGCTCGGGGTCGCGACGGTGGTCGGCAGGACCTCAGGGTCTGGATTCCCTACGACGCCAGGGGCCTTCAAGGAGTTCGGATTTCCTGGAGCGGGCGATGGAACGATCTCGAGATTGGCCGCCGACGGCAAGTCCTTCGTGTATTCGACGCTCGTCGGTGGAATCCCAAATTCCGAGGAGTTCATGGGAGTGGCGGTCGATGCCGCCGGCCGTACGTATGTCTGTGGCAGGACTGGCGGCAATGACTATCCGACGACTCCCGGGGTGTTCAAGTTTGGCGAGTTCGGTGGCCTGCTGACGGTGCTTGATCCAACCGGCTCCGCGTTGGTCGCCTCGACCTGGATCGGAGGGACTGCCTCTGGAACCACGGACTTCAACGACCTTTGCTTGGGGCCGGAGGGCAACCTGCATGTGTGCGGATTCACCATGGTTCCAGGATTTCCCGTGACGCCGGGTGCATTCGACACGATCGGCGTGTCCGAGTCCGATCGCGAAGTGGTGGTCTTCGAGATCACCCCGGACCTCAGGCAGATCGTCCATGGCACCTACCTCGGAAAGAATGAGATCTGCTGCAATTCATTTCAGAGCGCCGCGTGCATTCGTGTCGACGCAGGTGGAGTCGTGACGGTGGTAGGCAGCTCAAGTGGATCTTCCACAAACGTCCAAACAACGCAGGGGAGTGCTATGCCGAACCCCTTCACAGGCAGCAACCAACCCTTCATTTCGCGCTTCGCTCCGAAGCTGGATCGACTACTCTACGGCAGCCACATGAATGCCTCCATCGCCAATGGACCAAGCGGCGAGGGCCTCGCGGTGTTCCCGGACGGCCGCGCCGCGTGTTCGGGCCTGACCCAATCCCTCACCTCGCTGCCGGTCACGCCCAACGCGATCCAGCCCACCGCCGGAGGCAACATCGACGGATTCCTGGCCGTCTTCGACATGCTGCCCTTCGGTGCGGTGCGGTTCGGAGAGTGGACGTCTCCCTGCGCCGAATCGATCTGGATCGGTGTCACCGAACAACCCCGCCCCGGCAGCAGCACCTTCGGCCTGCTGGCCTCCGGCGCCCCCGCGAACGCCGTGGGCTTCCTGGCCCTCTCCCTGTCACCGCTGCCCGCGCCTGTGCCGATCCTGGACCTCGATGTCTGGATCGATCCCAGCACCCTGCTCCTGTTCCTGCCCGGCAACAGCGACCCCATCGGTTTCACCGAAACGCCCCTCCCGCTGCCTGCGACCAGCCAAGGCAAGACCCTCTGCTGCCAATACCTCTGGCTCAACCCCCCCGGCTGCGGCCTGCCCGCCAGCTTCAGCAGCTCCAGCGCCCTGGCGCTGACGGTGCAGTGAGCTCCAGCGTGACACAGCGCCTCCACTTCGCCGCAGGCCCAAGACTTGCGGCTCAGCCCGGGCGATTCCACGCAGTTTCGGACCACCGCAGCAGCCGGGCGCATCCCCAGGGGCTCGACCGAGATCCCAACCGAGAAGGGTTGAGCGAGTGGGCCTGAGACGATCATTGCGTTGGAGCGAAGGGGCCCTCCCAGGTCCAAGCCCGGGCGCTGGCCAAAGTCCCGCGGCGCCGGGGGTGCCGGCGCCGCGGGGTGGGGGGGCGGCCAGGGAGGTCCGCCGGCCCCGGGGAGGGAGTCGGCTGGGGGGCCGGACTCCGGTCACTCTTCGCAGTTGATGATCGTGGCGATCACGTTGGGGGCGTCGGCGAGGTCGATGCCGGGGCCGCCGTCGATCAGCGGGATGCCGAGGTCGAGGATCTGCAGGCCTTCGACGATCAGCTTGAGGGCGTCATCGCCCAGGCCGCCGGCGAGCACCGGGGCGCCCCACAGGTTGCGGCCACAGAGCAGCTCGATGCTGTCCTGGCCGAAACCGCCGTCCAGGGTCAGGTTCAAGATCACGGCCACGCCGCCGATGTTGAGCGAGAGGTTGTCATCCAGCACGCCGCCGAGGATGCGTCCCCCGGGCACGAAGAAGCTGGTCTGGCCCAGGAGGTCGATGCTGACGCTGCCCGAGAGCAGGTCGAACTCGGTCAGCACGATGCCGGTGCGGGTCTGGTTCCAGACCGCGCTGACCGACTCGCTCTCCGCCGAGGCCTCGGTCGACATCTGCAGCAGGGCCAGGGTCGCGGCGCTGGTCACGTTCACGTCGACGGAGTCCGCTTCGGTGCCCGGGTCGGCGTCGATGAACACCGCCTGGCGATCCACGGTCAGGGCCGAAGCGTCCATGGAAAGCTGCAGGGTGTCGGTGCCCGCGCCGCCCACGAAGCGCGTGTCGAGCGCGAAGGTGTTGCGCTGGTTGACCAGCTGGTGGATCAGCTCGTCGTCGCCGCTGCCCGCGTCGACGTGCACGAAGGCGAAGATCGGGTCGGTGCCGGGGGTGGCCGGGATCGTGAACTGCGAGAAGACCTGGTCGCTGCCGGTGCCGGTGAGCAGGTCGAAGCGCAGGGTCGCGGTCAGGGACCCGGCGAGGGTGACCGTGTCGTCTTCCGCCCCCGTGTCGAGCCGAACCTCCTGGACGCCCAGGAACAGGCTGCCGTCGGGGACGCCGGCGGCACCGAACACGCGCAGCTCGCCGGCTCCGGGGCCGATCTCAAGGCGGATGTCGTCGGTGCCGGCGGTGCCGGACAGGACCAGGTTCGATTGCGCGGCCGCCGGAGCGGCCAGCAGCAGGCACAGGGAGAGGGAGGGGCGCAGTTGCTTCATCGGGAATTGACGGCGAACGGGTCGCCGTTCCAAAGGTTGGTTTGCGGGCATCGATCTGACGCCGCGCCCCGTGAGAACCGCGAAGCAGCGCGCTGATACGTCTGCGGGAACCGATTTCCGTCTGGGCGGATCGAGCGGGCCGCATGCTTGGGCACGCATCCCGAAAACGGGGTGAGAAGCGAAACGGCCTCCAGTGGCCTGGCGCCGCGGCCGCGCCGGCCGAGCTGCACAGCGCCAAGCCCCGGCGATCGGGCGCACGGGCCCAGCAGCGGCCCGGCCGTCCCCAACCTGCAGGCGAGCCCGCCTTGGCCAAGGCCTTTCGCGCGCGGCGAAGCGGTCGCAGGGTGCTCCGCAAGGCCCTTCAGCGGCACTGCGCCCCGAGCTCCCCGGCCCCCCGCCGGTCAGACGAAGGCGTCGATCGAAAGGATCAGCCAGAGCAGCAGGCCCAAGAGCAGCTTGCCGGAGGTGCCGAGCAGGCGGCCCAAGGTGGCCCAGGCGGCGGGGCGCAGGGTGCTGCCGAGCGACAGGCCCTGGCCGCGCTGGCGCTGGTCGTAGAGCTCCCCGGCGATGGCGCCCACGACGGTGCCGAGCAGGGAGCCCAGCAGGGTCCCGAACAGGGGCGCGAAGAAGAACAGCGGCGTGAACACGAAGGCCCCGGCGATGCCGCCGATCAGGGCGCCCCACAGACCGCGGTTCGAGCCGCCGCCGCGCTTGGTGCCCAGCACCCCAGCCAGGAACTCGAGCAACTCGCCCAGGATCGCCAGGCCCAGGGCGCCTCCCAGAGTCCACCAGCCGAAGGTCTGGCGCGCGCCCTCCGGCAGGTACAGCGCATCGGCCCACTCGATCAGCAGCGCCAGCCCCAGCAGGACCCAGGTCCCCGGCAACTGGATCACCAGCGCCGCCACGCAGGCGCCGCCCAGCAACACGAACAAGCTCGCGACCACGTACGCCAACCAGGCCATGCCAGAGCCTAGCAGCCCCGTGGGGGAGCTTGACGGGGCCCCCAGGCAGCACGCTGGGCGGCGGGCGGGGGAGCGGAGCAGCTGGAAAGCAAGCTGAGCCACAGGCGGCGCAGCGGGCGGCGACTCGGGCTGCCCGCCGGCACGGGCCGCACGGCGGCCCGCGAAAGCGCGCTGCGCCTGCGAGCGCTGCGGGCGCTCGGCGGGGGGGGGCAGACCCCGGGATCCCGCGCGGCCGGAACGTGCACCCCGCGAAGCCCTTGCCGCGACGCTCCGCAGGCCCTCGCCGCCCCCCGGTTGGACCCAGGACCAAACCGGGACACTTGGGTCCGGGCGGCGCGGCGCAACCCCTCGGGTTCCCCCGATCCCCCGTGCGGGAGGGATGGGTGGAGCGGCTGCATCCGGGGGGGGTAAAGGCCCGAAGAACCCCCACCCATGGCCCGATCAGCGCTCCACCCCGCTGCCCTGCCGAGCCCCCCGGGGAGGCCGCGGGGGCGGCGGGCGCGCTTGTGGTGGCGGCGGCTGGGGCTGGCGCTGGGGGCGCTGCTGGCGGGCTTGGCCTGGGTCTGGCCGCCGGCGCCGGGCAGCATCGGGCTCGAGCAGCGCCTGGCCAGTTTCCCCAGCGAGGACCTGCCGCTGTTCGGGCCCGCCGAGGTGCGCTGGAACGAGCAGGCGGTGCCGTTCATCCTGGCCGAGGACCTGCGCGACGTGCCCTTCCTGCTGGGGCTGGTGCACGCCCACCTGCGGCGCTCGCAGATGGAGCTCTTCCGGCGCCTGGTGCGCGGTCAGCTTTCCGAGCTGGCCGGGCCCCTGGCGCGGCCGGTGGACCAGCTGTTGCGCGGGTTGGATCTGGACCGCGCCGTGCCCGAGATGGCCCGGCGGCTGCCGGAGGAGACGCGCGCCTGGGTCGAACGCTACGTGGCCGGCGTCAACCTGCAGGCCGAGCGCGCCCGCGGGCGGCCCGCGGACATGCGCTGGCTGGGCATCGGCCGGCGCCAGGTGTGGAGCGTCGAGGACGTCTTGGCCGTGGCGCGCCTGGCTTCGGCGGACATCAGCCTCGGGGAGACCCTGGGCCAGCTCGGCCTGGCCCAGGAGCCGCGCGCCGCGGATTACTTCGCGCGGCTAGCGGAGCTGGAGGCCGAAGGGCTGGCGAGCTTCGGCCCGGAACAGCCCCTGCCGCTCAGCGAGCTGGGCCTGGTCAGCAAGAGCGGCAGCAACTGCTTCGTGGTCGCCGGCTCGCGCACGGAAAGCGGCCGGCCGCTGCTCGCCAGCGACCCGCACCTGGGCTTCTTCCTGCCCAATTTTTGGTGCCTGGTGGCCTACCGCACGCCGGAACACACGGTGGCCGGCCTGAGCGTGCCCGGTGTGCCCGCGGTGGTCGTCGGGCGCAACCAGCACGTCGCCTTCGGCGGCACCAACATGGCCGCCTTCTCGAGCGCCCTGTACGACGTGTCCGGCCTGCCGGAATCGGATCTGGTGCGCCGGCGCGAGACCCTGGGCACCCGCGGCTGGCCCGACAACCGGGTCGAGCTGGTCGAGACGCCCTACGGGCCGCTGATCTCCGAGCTCAGCCTGCTGCGCGGCCTGCGCCTGCCGCCCACGGCCCTGCGCTGGCGCGGGCACGAACCGAGCGACGAACTGACCAGCTTCCTGCGCGCCAGCCACGCGCGCGACTGGGATCAATACCGCGCGGCTTTCTCGGGCTACGCCGTGGCCGGCCAGAACCTGTTGTTCGCCAGCGCCGACGGCCACATCGGCCAGCTCCTGGCGCTCGAGCAGGTGCCCGCGGCGGCCTGGAGCGGCGCCCTGGGGCGCCTCGACCCCAGCGACCCGCGCGGCGTGTGGGGCCCGGGCGTGCCCAGCACGTCCCTCCCCGCGGCCCTCGATCCGGCGCAGGGCTACCTGGTCTCGGCCAACAACACCCCGCTGCTGAGCTCGCCGCCGATCGTCGCCAACCCGAACAACAACGACCGCGTGGCGCGCATCTCCGAGCTGATCGAGGCGCACACGCCGGTCTCCCTGGCGGACGCCGCCGAGATCCAGCGCGACGTGCTCGGCCGCTCGGCCCTGCGCTGCGCCGCGGCCCTGCTGGCCGCCTGGCCCGGCGCCGGCGCGCGCGGGCCGGCGCCCGCCTCGGACCCCGCCTGGGCCGCCCAGCGCGCCGAGGTGGCCGCCTGGGACGGACGCTTCGCCGCCGACAGCGCCGGCGCCCTGGCCTACGTGCGCTGGCTGGACGCCCTGCTCGAGGAGCACCACCGCGAAGCCTGGGGCCGGGCGATCGCGGAGAGCCTGCGCAGCTCGCCGGCGGTGCACGACTTCGTGGCCCGCGAACTCGAGCGCGGCGAGATCCCCCGGGAGACGCTCGAACGGGCCCTGGCCCGCGCCGCCGCGCGCCAGCAGCGCCACCCGGACGAGCGCACCTGGGGCGACGTGCACCGCCTGCCGCTGCAGCACCCCCTCGGGCGCCTGCCCTTGCTGGGCCGGCCCTGGCGCGACGGCCTGCTGCCCACCTCCGGCATGGCCAGCACGGTCAAGAAGTCCGCGGGCCCCCTGAGCGCCAAACCGCACCAGGCCTTCTTCGGGGCCCAGAGCCGCTTCCTCGCCGACCTCTCCGACCCCGACCAGACCTGGTTCGTGCTGCTCGGCGGTCAGGACGGCTACACCGGCAGCGCCAACACCTTGGACCAGGTCCCGCTGTTCGAAGCCGGCCAAAGCCTGCAGGTGCCGCTCGGCTCGCGGGCCTCGATCGAGCGCCTGTTCCCCCGCAGCATCGCCCTGCGATCGAGCCAACCCTAGCCTGCGAGCGCGCCGGCGGAGGCGCGGGCGGACACAGCGGGGACAACATCAGCGCCGCGCACCGGGCGCGGCGATCCGCGGCCCCGCTCCCGGGCAGCGAGGACGGAGCGGGCCGTGCTTGGCTCAGGGCGGTGCGCATCCGATTCCGGGCAAGCGGTGCAGCTCTTGGGACACGGCCGCGGAAGGCCCCATCGAGCTGGGAGCGCTGACCGCTCCCGGGCCTGCGGACATCGCTGGCGAAGCTCAGCTTCCGTCGAGCGACCCCGCGATTTTCCGACGGATTCTGCGGCGGAGTCGGCCGCCGCGGACGCTTGTGTCCAGTGGCGCGCACCCGGCTTTGTTGTGCGATCGCATCGATCGCGGCCGGGCGCGCTCATCCAAACCTTTCGTTCCATGAAGATCCGTACCCTGGGTCTGAGCGCCATCGCTCTGACCGCATTCATCCAATCCTCGGCCCAAGCGCAGGTCTGCACCGGCGCTGGCCCCTGCCTGACCTTCAACTCGACCGCTCCGGGAAGCTACGGGTTCTCCGTGGCCATCCTCAGCGACTACGATCCGCCGGCCGCTCCCGCCACCGGCGGCAAGCGCGAACTGGCGATCCTGGCGCAGACTCCGTTCGGCGGAATCTGCCGCATCGTCCGCGGGGAAAGCGGCGGATCCACGCCGGTGGACCTGGCCAGCGTCGGCGGGGTCGGCGCCGGGTCGGTCGTGATCTCGGTGGGCAACATCGATGGCTTCCCGGGCGACGAGTTCGCGATCTCGAATCCGACCGCCGGGTCGATCGCGGTCTGGTCCCTGCGCCAGCCGACCTCCGGCTCGACCTTCACCACGCTGCTGCTCAAGTCGATCACCGGTCCTCAGTCGCTGGGCACTGCGATGGTCATGGTCGACACCCAGTCTGGCCGCCGGCTGGCCGCGGGTGTTCCCGGTCAAGACCAGGTCCTGCTCTACGACCTGAGCACCCCGGGACTGAACCCGGCGCCGACCCAGACGCTGGTGCCCTTCAACCCGCAAGCCTCCCCGCTGCCGGCGGGCAGCCCGAACGGCAGCTTCGGCGCCAGCCTGGCGGTCGGTCCCAAGCTGACCCCGCCGCTGGGCAGCGCACCGACGCAGTCGATCCTGGCCGTCGGCACGCCCAACTACGGCACCTTCACGAGCCCCTCCACGATCATCCCCTCGATCGGCTTCGTGGGCATCTTCGACATGTCCCAGGGCTCCACCGCTTCCGGCCGGCAGCCCGACCGGTTCCTCTACCGTGGCGTGGCGCGCGAGTTCTTCGGCACCGCGGTGGCTTCCGTGGGCTTCCTCCCGGAGACCACCCAGATCGTCTCGCCGCTGTCTGACTTCGTCGTGCTGGGCCGCTCGCTGACCCCGGGTGTCAACAGCGTGCTCGCCGCCTGCCACACGCCCAACAGCGTTGGCCCGGGCCTGACCCCGCTGTATGGCTCCCCGATCTTCCTGGCCACGGCTTCGAGCGCGGCCTTCGGGCAGCTGGTCGCGGCGGGCGACATCGACGGGGATGGGCTCGGCGACGTGGTGGGCACCCTCAGCACCGCCGGCGGGGTCGTGCGCTACTCCACGGCCGGGGGCAACCTGACCCCCTTCGCCACCGGCGCCACCTATGCCCTGACCACCACCGGCCCGCTGACCCTCGCCAGCGGCCCCGATGTGTTCGGCAAGGGTGCCACCGATGTCGTCGTCGGCGCCCCGCGGATCAACAACGGCGGCGGTCTCGTGGAGGTCCTGCCCATGGCCAACAACATCCGCCTGCCGAACCCCGAGGGCAACGCGCTGGCGCGCCTCGATGCCGTCGGTCGGCCGGGCGTCACGGGCTTCGGGATGCGCATCACCGCGCCCTCCGGGAACCTGGCGTTCCTGCTGGGGGCCGATGCTCCGCCGGTGCCGGTCCTGCTGGAAGGGACGACCTTCAATTACCTGCCGGCCGGCTTCATCAACTTCGGTGGGGGCCTCGTTCCTGCGGGTCAAGCGGGCGTGCCCTCGGGCCTCGGGCAGCTGAACCTCCCGATCTCGATCCCGGGCGGCTTCAACTTCGAAGGCCTGGTCTTCCAGGCGATCCAGTTCAACGCCCCGGCCTTCGCCACCTTCACGGTCAGCAACGGCATCCTGTCGCGCATCGGCAGCTGGTGATCGGGAGCGGCGTGCGCCCGCCGGCTGGTGAGGCGCACGCCTCTGGACCCCGCCTGACGGGGCCCGCCCGCAAGCCTGGACCGCCCGCGGTCCGAGCGCCCCCCCCCGCGGCCCCTGTGCCGCGGGGGGGGCCTGCTTTGGGGCGGAGCGAGCTGGGCAGCCCGGGGCGGGCGGCGGGCTGGGCGGCCTGAGCGGCCCGCGGGGAGCGCGACCCTGCGGCCGGGGGGCCGCAGGGTCCTGGGCCGCCCGGAGGAGGTGCGCCTGCCCCCCCCAGACCCCCGGCGGATCGGCCCCCGAAGCCGGGGGCCCGGGCAAGCACCCGGGTTTCCCCGAGCCCTCCGGGGGCTGCCCAAGCCTGCGCAGCTCTGTCCAGGATTGCCCAAGAAGTGCCCGGCTAGTTTCCGGACGCCGCAGCCATGCCGAGCGCGGAGAATACAAGGCTGCCCTTCGGGGTGGGCCGCGGGGGAGTGACCCGCCCGGCCCGCCCGACTACGGGGTGCCGCCCAGCCCCACCTGCATGCTCCGGGACTCGCGGGGGCCAAAAAAAACCGGATTCGACCGACGGACTCAGCGACGCACCCCGCCGAGGTCCTATGGCGAGTCAATCCGGCCTGTCGGTACCCCCGGGTGGCGCTTCCTGACCATGCAAGCGACCGTGACCAGACCGTCCGCCTCGTCCGACGATCCTATCTTTCTCGCCCTTCTGGCCCGCGCCCGCACCCGGGATGGCGCGGCGCTGGAAGGACTCTTCACCCGCTTCTACGAGCGGGTGCAGACCGACGTGCACCGGCGCCTGTCCCGGGACGTGCGCATCAGCCGGCCCTGGCTCAAGTCGCGCTTCAGCACGGGGGACGTGGTCCAGGAGGTCTTCCGCAGCGTGCTCGGCGACCTGGAGACCTTCGGCGGCAGCAGCGAGGACGCCTTCTGCGGCTGGCTGGCGATCGTGGTGCGCAACCGCATCGTCGACTCGATCCGCTTCCATGAGGCGGACTGCCGCGATGGGCGCAAGGGCCTGTCGATCCCGGAGGACGAGGAACAGCTCGGGCCCCACGAAGGAACCGATCCCCTGGCGGCGGCGGCGCGGGCGGAGCAGATTCAGCGCCTGGAGGAAGCGCTGGCGGAGCTCGACCCCAAGCTGCAGCTGCTGGTGCGGGCCCGCGCGGAGGACCAGGCCAGCTTCCAGGAGCTGGCCGAGCAGCTGGGCTTGGGTTCGGAATCGGCGGCCCGGCGCGCTTTTTTCTCGGCACAAGCGCGTCTGGCGCTGCGCCTCAAGGACCGTACCCCCCGCGGGCAGGACGGCCGGGAACCGGGATGAAGCCGAACCCGCGCGAACCCGGCGCTGCGATGCCGATCGAAGAGCGCGTGGCGCTGGCCCTGGAGCTGCGCGACCGCGGCGTCGGCGATTGGCTGGCGCAGGCCTGCGGCGCGGATACGCAGCTCGAGCCAGAGGTCCGCGAGGCGATCGCGCTGGCCGATGGCCTGCCCCGGGCACTGAACGGCGCTTTCACCAACGACTCCCGGGTGGGCAAGGTCTTGGCCGGGCGCTATCGGATCGAGCGGCGTCTGGGCTCCGGGGCCATGGGGGTGGTGTACGAGGCCTATGACCTCGAGCTGCTGCGGCGCGTGGCCATCAAGGTGCTGAGCCTGGGCCTCGTGGAGCGCGAGCGCGCCTTGCTGCGCTTCGAGCGCGAGTCGCTGGCGATGGCGGCCGTGGACCACGCCGCGGTGATCGCCATCTACGACCGGGGCCAAACCTCCGATGGGGAGGCCTTCCTGGTGATGGAACTGATCGATGGGTGCCAGCTGGGCACCCTGGTCGAGCGCCTGTCCGCAAGCGGATCAACCCCGGACCGCATCCGCTCGGCGGACCTATCGAAGGCCCTGGACTTTGGAGTCGAGTCCGGTGAGAGCCCCGTGCGCATGGCGGTGCGCTGGGCAGCCGACCTCGCCGCCGGCCTGCAGCGCAGCCATGCCGCCGGGGTCATCCACCGGGACATCAAGCCCTCGAACATCATGGTGCGCCGGGACGGGCGCGCCGTGCTGCTCGATTTCGGCATCGCTCACCTGGCTTCCGCCGAGCCGATCACCCGGGGCGGCACCAGCCTGGGGACGCCGGCCTACATGGCCCCCGAGCTCCTGGACCCGGATTGCCCCGCATCCCCCCGGGTGGACGTGTACGGGCTGTGCGCGGTGCTCTACAGCCTGCTCGGCCTGCAAGCCCCCTACAGCGGATCGCCGACGGCCGTCCTGCACGCCCTGGCCACCCGCGATCCCAAACCGATCGGCAAGCTGCACCCGAACCTGCCGCGGGACCTCGTGGCGATCGTGGAAAAGGGCCTCAGCCGTGGGCCGGAGGGGCGCTACCCGAACGCCACGGAGCTGGAGGCCGACCTGCGCGCGTTCCTCGACCACCGGCCGGTCAAGGCGCGCCCGATCGGTCCCCTGCGCCGCGGCGCCCGGCGCCTGTGGCGCTCGCGCAGCGGCCGGGGTGCCGCCGCCGCCGTGGGGTCGCTGGTCGTGGTCGGCCTGGGCTGGCTAGCCCGCGAGGCTTGGTCGAAGCACCGCCAAGCCGCCTGGCTCGAGCTCGCTCGGCATTTCCCGCCCAACTTCACGCTGGTCGATCCGAGCCAGCGGGTTCCGCTCCACGAGCAGGACCGCCTCGAGCTCGGGACCCTCCTGGACCGCGCTTGCGAGCTGTGCGTGGACCCGCTGCCCACCTACCTGCTGCGGGCTTCCTTCCGCCTGGACCAAGGCGACGCCGCGGGCGCCGCCGCGGACATGCAGCGCATCGCGCGCAGCGAAGGCACGCCCCTGGCGCAGGCCCTGGCCCGCGCCTACGCCGACCTGCCCGCCGGTGCGAGCGGCCACAGGGCCCTCGACCTCGCGGGACTGCCCGAGGCCCGGGGTCCCCGCGACCGCTACCTGCTCGGCTACCACGGGCTGCGCTCCTGGTCCGACGCGGGCGACGAGCAGGCGCGTGCCCTGCTGGACGACGAGGTCGTGCAGGCCGTGCCGCACGCGGCCACGCTGCGCTTCATCCTGCGCAGCTTGACCGCCCACTCCGAAGCCGAGCGCTTCCGTGAGGCCCTGGCCCTGCACGAGGACGTGCTGCTGCACGAGCAACAGATCGGCGCGCGCACCGCCGCGACCGCCCACTGGGCCTGCTACGCCCTTTGCATGGCGCACGCCTACCAGGGCGCCCTGGAAGCGGGCCTGACCAGCGTGGAGCTGGCGCCGCGCTTCCACACCAACCGCAACAACGCCAGCGCGGCGGCCTTCGCGCTGGGCGAATACGAGCTCGCTCGGGAGCTGCTGCTCGAGGCGCTCGACGTGCGCCCCGACGACCCCAAGCTGATGCCCTGGATCGTCTGGAGCCACGTGGCGCAAGGCGACTTCCCGGCCGCCCAGGCCGCCATCGATGCCTGGGAGCAGGCCCCGCCCGGGGTGGACGAAGCCCTGCGCGGCGAGGTGGCCCTGTTCGAGGCCCTCGAGCTGCGCCAGGCCGAAGCGGGCCGAGAGCTGGTGCTGGGCGCCCTGGAGCGCGCGGAGCAGGCCTACGCCGAGGCGATCGCACTGGGCCAGCCCGCCCCCTCCGGCCAGCTCAAGCGCCTCAGCGCGGCCCTCGCGGACGACGATGCGGAGGCGCTGTTCCAGGCCCTGGCCGAGATCGCCGTGCGCCAGCCCCGCAGACTGCAATGGGCCCTGGCGCTGCTCGAGCAGAACGTGCCCGGGGAACTCGGCCAAGGATCGACGGCCGCCCTGAAGGCCATCCTCGGCCTGTACGACGAACTGGTCCGTGGCGACGCCGCGGACCGTACCGCTGCCGGTCCCCGAACCGGCGCCCGATCGAAACGCTGATAAACAGCGCAGTAAACCAACCCCATTCCATCCCGCAGCCATGCACCGTTCACCCCTCCTCTGCCTGGTCAGCTTGTTCCTGATCGAATCCGCGGAGGCGCAGCTCGCCCCGATCGTGTGGCCCCAGTCGAGCCAGGGCATGTTCACGGGCATCTCGCTCGGAACCCAACTGGAGGACAGCACGGGCAGCCGCCTGCGCTTCCGGACCCCGGGCACCACCACCGGCACCAACGTGGCCTGGAATCCGGCCACCTTCGGCGCGCCCTCCGCCCAGCATCCCGACTACCGGAACGAGGCGCTGTTCAGCCGCTGGACGCCCTACATCAACAACCCGACCACAGGTCAGGCCTGGTACCCCTTCGACCCCCTGCACAACCCGGTGTTCGGCGACATGTCCACCGGCGGAGACCTGACCCCGCCGGTCGATGCCAACGGCGTGATGAACATGATCGCCGGCTCCGACACGGCCTGGTACTCCCTGTCGTTCACCGTCGCCAACGGCACGCGCGGAGAAACGGGCAGCGTCTTCTCCCAGCTGCCGAACGCGGCCGGTCACGTCTTCAGCTACACCGCGCCCCTCAGCACCGGCATCCGCCCGGAGCTGGTCAACACGCTGCGCTTCGAATACACCCGCAACCAGATGGGCCTGGGGGGCACGACGACCGAGATCACGGCCCTCGACTGGGGCATGGGCATCATCTCGACCGGGGCCACCGGCTCGCCGGGAACCTTGCAGCCGATCCGCAACCGCCTGTACTTCACCCTGGACCGCACCTGGTGGCTGCAGTTCGGTTCGGTGGCCGCCGGCCAGGGGCGCACCAACCTGCTGGTGACGCCTCCCGATGGACCGGCCTTCCCCCTGGACCCCTCGGTGGTCTACCGGATGGACTGGGTCGGCGGACAGTGGACCATCCCCGTGGTGGCCTTCGACCAGATGGCGCTGTACGGATCGCCGCAAGCGGTGGGCCAGAACTTCGGCCCGGCGATCGACGGCCTGTCGGTCGACCAGCCCGAGAACCTGAACCTCGTCTGGCGCGTGGTGTTCTCCCTGGATTCGAGCAGCACCATCTCGGGGCAGGAGCCGGTCGCCGAGATCCTGGTCTCGCAGCCGACGAGCGGCAGCACGGCTCCGGTGACGGCCAAGCCCCTGGGCGTGCGCGAGGTGCCGGGCGGCCCCGGGATCCCCGTCGACAACAAGATCGGCATCGGCCCCGATGAGATCACCGGCCTGTGCGGCCGCGACCCCAAGGAGACCCGCATCCTCGACGACGTCGTCGGCACGCCGCTGCCGGTCGCCGGGGAGGACAACAGCGCCCAATCGCAACTGGGCCTGTCGCTCCAGCGCTTCGACTTCTTCGCCCCGGGGCAGCCGAGCAACCCGATCGACGCGCTGCTGTTCGAGGTGCACGGCCTGTCGATCCCTCCGGATCGGATCGGCGTCCTGGGCTTCCAAGGCCAGCTGGCCGCCAACAACCCGCTGCTGCCGATGACGCTGCCGATCGTGTTCACCCCCGAGCTGCTGCCGGGCTTGTTCACCGTGCTGCCGGGCGCTGAAACCCACTCCCTGATCCTGCAGGCCACCGACCACCCCGGCATGGACCTGCGCATCCGCGCCGTCCTCGGCCTCGTCGGCGCCAACGGCATCGAGTTCCAGCAAAGCTGGCTCAGCAGCTTCTCGATGTGATCGCCGCGCGGGCCGCGCTCCGACGCGGCCCGCGATTCCCCCGGGGGCCGGCGCTGCACCCCGCGCCACCCCCGGGCCGGATCGCCGCGGGCCTCAGCCCGGAACCCGCACCGCGAAGAGGTGCCGCACACCGGTCTTGCCTAGGTCTCGGCTAGCGGCGATGTCGATGTCTTCGGTGTGGAGGACTGGGAAGCCGGGAGGGGAGGCCCGTGGATGGCGTCGAAACAAGGCATGAGCAGCGCCACCCACCAGAACAACGTCCTTGCCGAGCGGTTGGATGGCGGCCGCGACTCGGTGGAGCAGCGTCTCGTTCACAGGGAATCCTGTAGCAACAGGCCCAGGCGAGCCATCATTTCTTCGGCCTGCTCTGCGCCGCGTGCAGGATGGCTCTTGACGTCCAGCCAACACTGCAGTGCATCGGCGGTGGGCACGCCCTCGATCAAGGGAGCGGCGCGGAAGACCGCTTCGGGATAGGGTGGACGGCGGATCCAGACCTCGGGCTTCTCTTGGGGGCCGGTGGCGCGCAAGCCCAGGGTCTCTAGGGCGTTTGGGCTCGGGTTCTCGTGGTATAGGTGCACCGGAGCTCCGGCGGCGTGTCCGATGCCCAATTGCCTGCAGGCGGCGAAGAGCGCCAGGCAGGCGCGCGGGCTTTGATCTAGCGTTGCGCTCTGCTGAGCTCGTTCCAGAGCAGCGCGCAGCCGCTGCAAGGGATCGCCACCGGGCAGGCGAAAGCGCGCGCCGCGCTCGCGCACGGTGCTCGCCGCCGCGCTGCTCCACGCCCCCAGCAGCTCCGGGAGCCGGATCAGGCGGTGGCCCTGCGCAGAGCGATCGAGATAGCCCAAGCTCTCGAGTCCCGCCAGGAGCCGCGAGACCGTGGAGCTCGAAATCCGGGCGCCCTTGGCCAGCTCCGCATCGCTGCCCGCGCGCAGCCGCGGTGCGTTGAGCAGGCGCTCCTCGATGCGCGGCGCCAGCAGCACCTTGAGCAGCCACTGCCCCTGGTCCGTGAAGGGCGTCACCACCCGTTCCGCAGCTTCCATCCGACCGCGCGTCGGCTCCGCCACCTCGATCCGCCGTGCGCCGATCTGGATCCACGCACCCCCCGTGGGGTCGAGCAGTCCCCAGCTCCCCCCCGGATCGGCCCAGCCGTGGTACTCCGCCAACCTGCCCACCATGCGCGCCGTGATCGGCGTCCCGACCACCACCGGCAGCGCCACCAGCCCCCGCTCCGCCGCCGCCACCCTGCCCGTCAGCACGCCCTCACCCAAAGCCCGCCGCAGGCTCTCGAAGCTCGGATTGCCAACCACCCCCTGCAGCAACACCAGATACCCCAACCCATCCGCCTGGACCCGCAACGCCCCGCCCCCCGACCCGTCCACCGCCGCCCCCGGCAACTCCACCGCCTCAACCCGCCTGGAGTCCAACCCCGCCCCCAGGAGCAGCCCCTCGAGCCGCACCAAGCCTTCCGCAATCAGGCTGTCGAGTTGTGACGGCATGGGGGGGCGAGCAGGGCCCCTGTGGATTGCATATGTATCGCATGCCCCATGTGTGTGCAATAAAGCCCTCGGCGCGGCTTCCCCAGGAGTTGCCTCGGCAAAGCCCGACCCCCATGCCCTGCCCGGTCGCTTCCCATGCGCGGCCTGCGATCCCGCCCGCCAGTTCGCCACCTCCCATCGGTCACCCTGCCTCGGGATAGCAGCCATGCCCGTGAAGCCGCACTCTCGGCGGGTACGGCTGAGTCCGCTGCCACACGGCCGGCGGACCCGCCTTGCCAGCCCGGAGCGGCGGCTCCCGGGGCCCCGGAGAAGCGTCGCCCGCCTGCGCTAAGTCCCTTTCTCACAGTAGTTTACAAGCGCGCGACAGGACTCTCGCCGGACCCAACGCGAGGATCTCAGGCGGCGGCGGATCTGGAGCACGAAAGCGCCTCGAGCGCTGCGCGCTGCATGCCGTCGAGCAGCTCCCCCTTCCTTCGAGAATCAGCGCGCTACGATATCCACGGCGTTGGCCAGGAACTGGTGGCCAGCGCCCCATCGGCAGATCCTTCGGGGCTCGTCTTCTGCCACGAGCACCCCTTGCCGGCTCATGCCTGAGACCCCCGAACAGCTCGCCCGCCAGCAGATCGACGCGTTACTGACCGCGTCGGGCTGGGTGGTTCAGGACTACAAAGCGGTGGACTTTTCCGCCGGCCGGGGCATCGCGCTGCGGGAAGTGCCGCTCAAGACAGGCCCCTGCGACTACCTGTTGTTGGTGGACCGCCAGGCCCTGGGCATCGTCGAAGCCAAAAAGGTCGGCACGACTCTGTCCGCGGTTGCCGAACAGTCCGGGCGTTACGGCACAAGCCTGCCCGACTTCCTGGCGGACGGATCCACGGGCTCGCTCCCGTTCCTCTACGAATCCACGGGCGTCGAAACCCTCTTCCGCGACGAACGCGACCCCTCTCCCCGTTCCCGCCGCGTCTTCAGCTTCCACCGCCCCGAGACGCTCTCCGGCTGGGCCGCCGAGCCCGACACCCTGCGCGCGCGCCTCAGAGCGCTGCCCCGCGCCCACCCGCTGGCCACCCAGGGCATGCGCCAGTGCCAAATCGAAGCCATCAACGGCCTGGAACAATCCCTGGCCGCCGATCGCCCGCGCGCCCTGATCCACATGGCCACCGGCGCCGGCAAGACCTTCACCGCCTGCGCCTTCGCCTACCGCCTGATCAAGTACGCCAAGGCCCGCCGCATCCTCTTCCTGGTCGACCGCGCCAACCTGGGCGAACAGGCCCGCGACGAGTTCAACGGCTACCGGACCCCCGACACCGGCCGCCTATTCAAAGAGCTCTACAACGTCCAGCACCTGACCTCGCCCCACATCGACGACGTCTGCCGGGTCACCATCTGCACCATCCAGCGCCTCTACTCGATCCTGCGTGGCGAGGAGCTGGCGGAAGGCGCCGACGACCTTTCCGGCGCCGAGATCGCGGCCTCCCTGGGGGTCACCCGCACTCGGGAAGTCGCCTACAATCCCGCTGTCCCGATCGAAAAGTTCGACTTCATCATCACCGACGAGTGCCACCGCTCGATCTATAACCTCTGGCGTCAGGTGCTCGAGTACTTCGACGCCTCCCTGATCGGCCTGACCGCCACGCCCGCGCCCGCCACCATCGCCTACTTTCACCAAAACCGGGTCGCCGAATACACCCATGAGCGCGCCGTCGCCGACGGCGTCAACGTCGGCTACGACGTCTATCGCATCAAAACCCGCGTCACCGAGGCCGGCGGCAAGGTGGAAAAGGGCTTCCTGATCGACCAGCGCAGCAAAGCCTCGCGCCGCGCCCGCCAGGAGGTGCTCGCCGACGATCTGGAGTACACTCCCGCCGACCTGGACCGGTCCGTGGTCGTGCCCGACCAGATCCGCACCATCCTGCGCACCTACCGCGATGTGGTCCAGACCGAACTCTTCCCCGGCCGCACGCTCGTGCCCAAGACGCTGATCTTCGCCAAGGACGACTCCCACGCCGAAGACATCGTCCACATCTGCCGCGAGGTCTTCGACCAGGGCAACGATTTCTGCAAAAAGATCACCTACCAGGCCAAACACCCGGTCACCGGCAAGCCCGCCAGGACCAAGGAGCTCATCAAGGAATTCCGCATCACGACCAACCTGCGCATCGCCGTGACCGTGGACATGATCGCCACCGGCACCGACATCAAGCCCCTGGAAGTCCTGATCTTCCTGCGCGACGTGCGCAGCCGCGTCTACTTCGAGCAGATGAAGGGCCGCGGCACCCGCGTGCTCTCCTCCACCGACCTGCAATCCGTCTCCGGCGAAGACGCCCGCGCCAAGACCCATTTCGTGATCGTCGACGCCGTGGGCGTGTGCGAGAGCGACAAGACCGAGTCCCGGCCCCTCGACCGCCAGCCCAGCCTGCCGCTCAAGACCCTGCTCCAGCGGGTCATCTTCCCCGGCGGCCGCGACGAAGACACCCTGACCACCCTGGCCGCGCGCCTGGCGCGCCTCGACCGCGAACTGGAACCCGCCCAGCGCCAGCAGATCGCCAGCGCCTCCGGCGGCCAAACCCCCGCCAGCCTGGCCGGCGCCCTGCTGCGCGCCTTCGACCCCGACGCCATCGCCGAACGCGCCACGGGCACGCCCGGAGCCTCGCCCGAGGACCTCGCCCCCGCTACACTGAGCGCCGTGCAGAGCGCCTTGATCCACGAAGCCTGCGCCCCCTTCGACAAGCCCGCCCTGCGCGAGACCCTCGAGAACCTCAAGCGCGAGACCGAACAGGCCGTCGACATCTACACCCCCGACGAGGTGCTCGAGCAGGGCTTCGACCCCGCCGCCAAGGACAAAGCCGCCGGCCTGGTCCAGGCCTTCCGCGACTACCTGGTCAAGAACCAGGCCCAGATCGACGCCCTCCAGATCCTCTACAGCCGCCCCTACAAGCAGCGCCTGACCGAGCCCATGCTCAAGGAACTGGAGCAAAAACTGCGCGACACCCACGCCACCTGGACCGAGGACCGCCTCTGGGACGCCTTCGCCGTCACCAACCCCGACAAGGTCAAAGGCCGCTCCCAAGCCGGCCGCTTCGCCGACCTGGTGGCCCTGGTGCGCTTCGCCCTGGAACAACAGCCCCTCCTAACCCCCTTCGCCGACTCCGTCCGCGAGCGCTTCAACGAGTGGCTGATGGACAAAGCCCAATCCGGCGCCAGCTTCACCCCCGAACAGCTGACCTGGCTCAACCTAATCCGCGACCACATCGCCACCAGCCTCAGCATCGACCCCGACGACTTCGACTACACCCCCTTCAACGAACGCGGCGGCCTAGGCAAAGCCCACCAACTCTTCGGCGAGCAACTGCCCAAACTGCTCGATGAACTGAACGAGGTCCTGGCGGCATGAAAAAAACGGCCAAGAAAACCAAGAGGGCCTCAACCCCCAAGCAACCCGGCTACCTCGGACTGGTCAAGAACGTCAGCGACCTGCTCGAAGCCGCCCGCCACGCCAGCGCACGCACTATCAATGCCTTCATGACCGCCACCTACTGTGAAGTTGGCCGGCAGATCGTGGAGTTCGAGCAGTCCGGCCAGAAGCGCGCGGAGTATGGCAATAAACTGCTGGAACGCCTCTCCCAAGACCTCACCGCCCGGTTCGGCCGCGGCTTTGCCCGCCCTAACCTCATCCGCTTCCGCCAGTTCTACCAGGCCTTCCCCAAGCCCGCGCTTCGTCCAGCTGCGCAAAACGACTCCTCCGCCACGCTCCCCGCAATTGGTTCGACACCGTCGACCGAATCTAGCGGAGCAGCAATCGTGCATTCTGTGTCTGCGCCATTCCAACTCGCCGAGCTCGCCCGCGCATTCCCCTTGCTCTGGTCTCACTACGTCCTGCTGATCAGCCGTAGTCGCTCTCCCGGAGCCTTCACCTACACCCCCTCCGGCGAACTCGCCGGCCTCAGGAAGGCGCCTGATCTCTTCGGAAAGCAACTGACTAAACGGCCCGGTGAACTCAGCGAGGTGCTGGTGGCATGAGCACGGAACAGAGCAATCAATATCGTCTCGTCACGGAAATCATCGCTCGTAGCGTCTCCAAAAATTGGGAGGCAGCAAAACTCGAATGGGATTTGAAATCCGTCTATCGGGAGACAGAACCTTCTACGTGTCTCTGCGGCCATTCACCCATTATTGAAATCTGCGTCTTGCACAACCGGCAAAACAGGAACACTGCCGAGGTTGGAAATGTATGCGTCAACAAGTTCCTCGGTTTGGGGTCCGAACTCATTTTTTCAGGCCTGCGGCGAGTTGCGCAGGACGCGGGTAAATCCCTCAACGAAGCGGCGACCAATTACGCCCATTTGCAAGGGTGGATAACTGATTGGGAGAAGAAATTTTGTCTGGGAACAATTCGCAAGCGGAAGCTATCCACGAAGCAGGAACAAATACGCGCTGAAATCAACCGCCGTATCCTCGCAAAGACAACGAATACGCTGAGGGCGAAGCGATGAGCGCCAAAGCCAAGAACGCAGCAACAAAGGGGCGAAATCAGCCAGCCCAGGGCAGAACGCTCAGCGACGCCGCCCGTGGTTACGCATCTCAGAGCTCCTCAAGCCCGGAAGGGGCGAAAGAAGACGGCGATCTTCCGGAAGGCTGGACTCGCCTCACGCTGGGCGAAGTCGGTCGCTGGTTCGGCGGCGGCACTCCGAGCAAAGCGAACCCGCGTTTCTGGACCGGAGGCAACATTCCCTGGGTTTCACCTAAGGACATGAAGTTTGACGTCGTTACCGACGCTCAGGATCACATAACTGAAGATGCGGTTGCCCAGTCAGCTACCAATCTCGTCGAAGCGGGTAGTGTCCTCATTGTCGTTCGTAGCGGCATCCTTCAACACACGCTCCCGGTCGCCGTGGCCTCGCGGCCGGTCGCATTGAACCAAGACCTCAAGGCCATAAAGCCGCTCAGAAATATTAACTCGGATTATCTCGCTCTCGCGCTGAAGGCATTCGAGCAAGACATTCTCCACACTTGCACGAAGACCGGAACGACAGTTCAGAGTTTGGAAATGCCGATTTTCCTGCGCTTCCAGATTCCCGTCGCACCTGTCGCCGAACAGCAGCGGATTGTTGCGGAGATCGGAAAGCAATTCACGCGCCTAGAGGCGGGAGTAGCGGCATTGCGGCGAGTGCAAGCCAACCTCAAGCGCTACCGCGCCGCCGTCCTCAAAGCCGCCTGTGAAGGCCGCCTCGTCCCCACCGAAGCCTCCCTCGCCCGCTCCCGCCCCCCCTCCAAAAACGGCCAACCCGCCTACGAATCCGGCGAAGCCCTCCTCACCCGCATCCTCACCGAACGCCGCCAAAACTGGCAGGGCCGTGGCAAATACAAAGAACCCGCCCGCCCCGAAACACAGGGTCTCCCGCATCTGCCGGAAGGTTGGACGTGGGCATCACCAGAGCAGTTGTCCGCAGCGGAACCCCACTCCTTAGCAATTGGTCCATTCGGGAGCAACCTAAAGGTCTGTGACTACACCGACTTCGGTGTTCCGCTTGTCTTTGTTCGAAACATACGCTTATCGCGCTTCGGGGGCGAGGGAGCTGTTTTCGTTTCGAATGCCAAAGCAGCAGAGCTTCGCGCGCACAGTGTGAGTGGTGGCGATTTACTTATTACAAAAATGGGTGATCCTCCTGGCGATGCGTGCTCTTACCCTGATGGACAACCTGACGCTGTGATTACTGCTGACTGCATCAAACTGCGGCTATCTCCGTTGCTTCCACAAAGACAGTACTTTGTCCATTCAATTAACTCCCAAGTCGTCAAGTCACAGCTTCAGCTCATAACCAAGGGGGTGGCGCAGATGAAGTTGAGCCTCGGACGATTCAGCACGATTGCAATCCCTCTTCCTCCTCTCCGCGAGCAGGCACGTATTCTCGCTAAGCTGGAACAGCGGTTGAGCGTTGTGGAGGGGTTGGAGTCGGTCGTGCTCGCTAACCTTCAGCGTGTCACTCGTCTCCGCCAGTCCATCCTCCAAAAAGCCTTCACGGTATAGAACCAGATCACCATGCAAATCCAAGAATTCAGTGATTTTCTCACGAATATGGTGAGTCCGCTGCTGGCTGGTGCGACTGTATCGCCTCCCTCAAGAAGGCAACAGCGAACCGCGAGATCATTGGCTGCATTTTCGGTTGGACGGATTGAATTGAAGGTGAGGGAGTCATCTGCGGCGGAGATGGAGTATACACTAAGTCGTACACAAGAGTTTGACGATTCCGAGAAGCAGCTCGTCGAATCGCTCGTGATGACATACACAGAAGCCAAGGAGGCGGCGGGAAGCCTCATCGAGCATCTTGTTGACTACATTCTCGCGCGCGCAATTGCTCGGGCAGTTGCTCCGAATGTACTTCCACAGCAAGAGACAATTGTCAAGGTGCTCAGTAAATTCTCTGATTGGTCAGCCCAAACATATGAAGGAACACGAGTCTCTTGCGGGGTAATTGTTCATGCGATGAGTCAAGGTGGACAAGATGATTTGACCTTTGATGAGGTCATGGGCGAAGACTTCTCAAAGGCGCTTTCTGATGGGGTCGAGACGTGGTGGGGGATTGATGCAGCGGGCGTTTTCCAGGGGTTTGCAACAGAAGTTGCTGGGATAGGGGATGCCCTGGAAGCTGATGCAGCACGGCAGACTGGACAACAGCGAGGAGATCACGGGTTGTTTCCCTTTCGGTACCGAGGTTTGGCGACGGAAGCTCACTCCGGTCGAGTAGGTATAACGCTCAACCGTAACGGAGAGGTTCTCCTGTTCGCGGACGGTAGCCTAAAATTTGCGAAGCGTCGCGGTTCCTGGGTGCACTTCGCGCATCAGGCCACCATCAAGCAAATGTCCAACGGTGGCCGTGGGCCAAAGGAACTCCGGCAGGCGATCTATGAATCTTGCATTGATGTGTCGTTTTCTCGTAGTGGAGCCTGCATTGGTTTGTTATCGAGAATAAATGAGGAAGCGTTTCTTGAGAGTCATATGGTTGCCGCTACTGACATCCTTGGAATTGATGGGTCCCTAAAGACGAAGGTTGCGTCTAGGCTAATCAGGAACCTTAAGTTCCATATGGTCCCACGGCTCATCCGCAAGGAACTTCTAGGTCTTGATGGCGCGATAGTCTTGAGGGCTGATGGCACCTTCTATGCAGCCGGCGCCATTCTGGACCTCGGCGATGTAGAGCGAGGTAACCAGGGCGGTCGATCGGCTGCAGCAAGGGCACTGGGGCAATATGGACTAGGCGTGAAAGTGTCTGCTGACGGACTCATCTCGGGATACAGAGTAGGGGCGGAGCATGTGGAAACTGCCTTTAAGGTTGGTTGAGTTCTTTCTCCCTAAACATGTCATCGCCCACCGCGCTCGTCCAGAAACTCTGGAACTACTGCAACATCCTGCGGGACGATGGACTGTCTTATGGCGATTATGTTGAGCAGTTGACGTTTCTGCTGTTCCTCAAGATGGCGGATGAGCAGTCGCGGCCGCCGTTCAACAAGACATCGCTCATTCCCAAGAGCAAGGGTTGGCCGGCGTTGTTGGCGAGGGAGGGGGATGAGTTGGAGGTGCATTATCGGCATACGTTGGAGGAGCTGGGCAAGAAGCCGGGCATGTTGGGGGTGATTTTTAGGAAGGCGCAGAACAAGATTCAGGATCCGGCGAAGTTGCGGCGGTTGATTGTGGATTTGATCGACAAGGAGCAGTGGTCGGCGTTGTCGGCGGATGTGAAGGGCGACGCGTATGAGGGGCTCTTGCAGAAGAACGCGGAGGACGTGAGGGGTGGGGCGGGGCAGTACTTCACGCCGCGGGCTCTGATTGCTGCGATTGTGGATGCGATCGCTCCGCAGCCGGGGCAGACCATTTGTGATCCTGCTTGTGGCACGGGGGGCTTCTTGCTGGCGGCGCATGATTATTTGGCGAAGCAACCTGGACTGGACAAATCGCAGAAGAAGAGGCTCAAGAGCGGGACGTTCTTTGGCATAGAGTTGGTGGATAGCGTCACGCGGCTATGCGCGATGAATTTGCTGTTGCACGGCATCGGCGGAGAGTCTGAGGAGGACTTGCCGGTGGTGACTAAGGATGCGCTGGCGGGCAAGCACGGAGAGTATGACGTCGTGCTTGCCAATCCACCGTTCGGCAAGAAGAGCAGCGTGACCTTCGTCACCGACGTGGGCGAGACGAAGAAGGACTCGCTAACCGTCAGCCGCGATGACTTCTGGGCGAGCACCAGCAACAAGCAGCTCAATTTCCTCCAGCACATCTTCACCATCTTGAAGCAGCACGGGCGCGCAGCGGTGGTGTTGCCGGACAACGTGCTGTTCGAAGGCGGTGCGGGGGAGACCATCCGGCGGGAATTGCTCAAGCAGGCGGACGTGCACACCCTGCTGCGCCTGCCCACGGGCATCTTCTATGCCCAAGGGGTCAAGGCCAACGTGCTGTTCTTTGACCGCAAGCCGGCCCAGCAGAAGCCCTGGACGCAGAAGCTCTGGATCTACGACCTGCGCACCAACCTGCACTTCACGCTCAAGGAGAACACGCTCAAGCGCGGCGATTTGGATGACTTTGTGGGCTGTTATTTCGGCGGCAAGGCCTCCAAGGCCGGCACCGCCGCGGCTCGCCACCAGCGCAAGGAGAGCGAGCGCTTCAAGGCCTTCACCTACGAAGAGCTGATCAAACGGGACAAAGTCAACCTGGACATCTTCTGGCTCAAGGACGAAGCCCTCGAAGAATCCGCCAACCTGCCCGCCCCCGAAATCATCGCCGCCGAAATCGCCGCCGACCTGGAAGCCGCCCTGGAACAGTTCAACACCATCGCGGAGGACCTGAAGTAGCGCGCTGGCCGAGACCGCGCCGAGTCTCCTCCGGTTTTCCGCCGGGCTCTGGGCGGCCTGGGCGCACCTCATGAAGCTGGCAGGCCGCGGCCCTCCCCGAGGGCGAGCCGTGATAGGCCGCCGCAATGATTGCCTGGTGGTCAAACGCATCTGACGATGCCGAGATGCCATCGCCGGTGTCGGCTCAGAAGGGCGCACGCTGGCCGGACTCGCCTACGGGCTCGGAAGCTTGACTCGCCTCGCCGCTTCCTAGTATGCTTCCGAGCACGATGGATCTGGTCGAGCTCCTCAGGCACCCGGAAGGCAAAACGCTCGAGTTCAAGCGCGAGTTGTCCTCCCCGGATGGCGTGCTCAAGACGCTCGTTGCTTTCGCGAACACGGCCGGCGGGACACTGTTGCTGGGCGTGGAGGACAGAACAGGCCATGTCCGGGGCATTGCGGAGCCGCTGGACCTTGAAGAGCGCCTCGCAAGCCTGATCAGCGACCGGATCCATCCGCGCCTCCTGCCGGAGATTGAGATCCTCCCCTGGCGCCGCACCCAGGTCTTGGCCCTCCGCATCCACCCGAGCCCGTCGCGGCCACACCACCTCAGTCCCGAGGGGGTCGAGCGAGGGGTCTACGTCCGAGTGGGCTCAACGAACCGCCGTGCTGACCGCGACCTGATCGAGGAGCTGCGCCGGTTCAACCGCGGGGAGAGCTTTGACGAACAGCCAATGCCCGGGCTCGACTCGGAAGCGCTGGACTTCCTAGCGGCTTCCGAGTCCTTCGCCGGCGTTCGCAGACTCGCTCGACGCGACCTCCGGACCCTGCGGCTGCTCACGGATTACCAGGGACGCACGGTTCCCACGACCGGGGGCGTATTGCTCTTCGGGCGGGAGCGCGCTGAGCACTTTCCGGACGCCTGGATCCAGGCGGGGCGCTTCGGTGGCCGAGACAAGAGCCGCATCGTGGATCGCGCGGAGATCCGCTCCCACCCCGTACGGGCGATCGAGGAGGCGGCGGCATTCGTCGCCAAGCATGCCCTTCATGGCGCTGAAATCGGGGCGCTGCGGCGCAAGGAGACCTGGAACTTGCCGCCCGTTGCAGTTCGCGAGGCGCTGATCAACGCGGTGGCGCACGCCGACTACGCCCAGCGCGGCGCTCCGCTGCGGTTGGCGATCTACGACGACCGCCTAGAGGTGGAGAATCCGGGACTGCTGCCCTTCGGGCTCACGATTGAGGACCTTTCTCTCGGCGTGTCAAAGCTCCGCAACCGCGTCATCGGCCGGGTTTTTCACGCGCTTGGCCTGGTGGAGCAGTGGGGCAGCGGCGTGCAACGCATGACGAGCGCCTGCCTCGAGATGGGACTCGCGCCCCCGCGCTTTGAGGAACTGGCGAACCGCTTCCGCGTGACCCTGTCCATGGAGCGGGTCGGGCTGCCGTCGCTCGACGAGCGCGACCGGTCGATCCTCGATGCGCTGGCCGCCGGGCAGGCCCTAGTCACCAGCGAGATCGCGAAGATCATTGGCCTCACACCACGCGCCACCCGCACACGCTTGGCGCGTCTGGTCGAGCAGGGCCACCTGCGCGAATTCGGGACCGGACCACAAGATCCCAAACGCAGCTACGTGCGAACCCGCTAAAGGGCAGATGCAGAGCTGTCAGGGGACGTTGTGTCTGAGTGCTTGGAGGACTGGAATGCTTACGCAGAAGGGCAAACCCCGGGGTTTGCGTGAAGGTGGCTTGCGCTTAGACTGCGAGAGTCGATGCCTGGTGGCAGGGTTCATGCTCGAGGGCTCGAGCAGCGGGCAGGGCGGCAAGCGAGGCCGGGCGGGTTTGCGGGGCAGGCCGCGGGAGCGAGGGACAAAGGGGCGCGGCGGGCCGGGGTTAGTTGAGGAGGCGCAGGTGCGACTGGATCTCGTGGGTTTGGGCTTCGGGAAGGCCCGCCTCGGCGGCGAATTCCGGCCAGCGGTTGATGGCGGCGCGGACTTCGGCGATCACGCGCTTGGCGCTGCCGATGCCGAAGCGATCGGCGTCGGCTAGCAGGTCGCCGGTTTGGATGTCTCTGAACTTGCCGTTCACCGCGAGCAGGTGTTGGTTGGTCCACTCGCCCTTGGGATTGTGGGCGAAGGTCACGTCGTAGGCGGGGGCCAGCTCCCAGCGGGAGCTGCCCTGGCGCAGGAGGAACGAGAAGTTCTTGGTGTGGTCGTCGCAGTTGCGGCCCATCACGTTGAAGACCATGCGGCGGAAAGCCTCTTCCAGGTCTGCGTAGGGCAGCCCGAGCTGGATGATGGTGGCGAAGAGCTGCCCGTAGCTGTGGGTGGCCTTTTTCTTGTAGTCCAGGTGCGCCATGGCGCAGAGCGTTTGCATGTGATGGCGCGTTTGGCCTCCCTCGCGGTCGAAGCGCCGGGTCATGAAGTGGGCGCGGCCGTTTTCCAGGTGCAGCCGGCAGTCGCTCATGCGGATCCCGGCCAGGCGGGCCATCCGGTGGTAGGCGTATTCGATGCGCCCGTAGTGCTGACTGGCCCCCAGCTCGCGGTCTGCGCCCATGCCGTCGAACTTGAGCAGCCAATGTTCGAAGCCTGCGGGGGCGTCGAGCTGCCCGGAGCGCATCTCGCCGGTCTCCGGGTGAATGGCGAGGACCGCCTTGGCGCGGGCGCCACCCGCGCTCGTACCGACGGCGATGAGGCTGCGCAGGGCAGCGGCTGAGCTGTGCTCGGAGCTGAGCCGGCCGCTGATCAGGGCGCGGGCTTGTTCGACCAGGGTGGACATTTCGACCACGCTGGGCTCCTTGGCCCGTGGACCCTGGGCTGGCTTAAAGGTCAAGGCGCCCATGGCGCGCTGGCCCATGTAGGCCAGGCGGTCGAGGACGCTCACATCCGCCGCCCGAAGGCCCTTGTCGGCCATATAGCGGTCGATCAGCGCGTTGCCGAAGTCGTCGGGTAGCGCATCGCTCAGCAGGGCGGGCAGGCGCTTGTAGGTGGCCTCGGGCAGGTCGGTGAACAGGTAGGGCTGATCGG
>ERZ1066136.346-NODE-346-length-40566-cov-13.312853_pt1 | contig 40566 bp, 30 predicted proteins | sample MGYA00382783_ERZ1066136 | MGnify/ENA primary metagenome ERZ1066136 (study PRJEB33369, sample SAMEA5778366) | biofilm metagenome | biome: Industrial cooling water; feature: Water cooling tower basin; material: Biofilm | place: United Arab Emirates | collected... | reverse complement strand
GTTGCCTGTCGTTCCTGTCGTTGCCTGCCCTTCCCGAGCTGTTCAGCGGTCTTCGCCATCGCACCGATGTCGGCCACTTCGCTGCAGCCCACCGCCGTCCTGTCGTTGCCTGTCGTTCCTGTCGTTGCCTGCCCTTCCCGAGCTGTTCAGCGGTCTTCGATACCGCACCGATGTCGCCCACTGCGCTCCCGCATCGGTTCGGAGATCTGACCGCACAGGCGACGTCGCTAGATTCGGCACGGAAGCGGGAGCCGACGTGGCGGAACTGGTAGACGCGCGGGACTTAGGATCCCGTCTCGCAAGGGGTCCGGGTTCGAGTCCCGGCGTCGGCATGACGGATGATGCGGACGGGACGGGAGCGGGGGCGTCGAACGGTCGAGCCGGCCGCTTGCCCGGCGCGGATGGTGGTGGCACGATTCCCCCTGTCGGCGGCGCCGCCGGATCGGAACCACGAGCCCGGCTGCCCGTTCGTCGGGTGGCGCGCCGCGGTCCCGGTGTGTCAGCCCAGGTCACCCTCTCCCTTCGTCCATGACCGTCCGCGACGCCAAGGTGTGCGAGCGCATCGTGCGCGAGCACGCCCGGACCTTCCACCTGGCGAGTGCCTTCCTGCCGCCGGTGAAGCGCCGCGCCGCCTACGCGCTCTACGCCTTCTGCCGCGTCGCGGACGACATCGTCGATCGGATCGACCAGGCCCGCCTCCACGACACCGACCAGGACGCGTCGGTCGCGCGCGAACTCGCCGCGCACGAGCGCAAGCTCGCCGAGACGCTCGCCGGCAAGCCGTCGGACCCCGTCTTCCGCGAGCTCTGGACGGTCATGCGCGAGTTCGAGGTGCCGGAGCACGTCCTCCGCGAGCTCCTCGACGGGGTCGCGCGCGACCTGCGCCCGGTGCGCTACGAGACGTGGGCCGACCTCGCCACCTACTGCGAGGGCGTCGCCAGCTCGGTTGGCGAGATGTGCACCTACGTCTTCGGCGTGCAGGGCGGCGCCGAGGTCCGCACGACCGCGCTCCGCTACGCGCGCACGCTCGGCCTCGCCATGCAGCTCACGAACATCCTGCGCGACGTCGGCGAGGATGCGCAGCGCGGCCGCTGCTACCTGCCGGTGCAGGATCTCGCGATGTTCCACCTCACGCCCGACGACATCCTGCACGATCGCCGCCTCGCGCAGGACGAGCGGTGGAAGCCGTTCATGGCGTTCGAGGTCGGCCGCGCGCGGGCGCTCTACGAAGCGGCGATGCCCGGCATCCCGCTGCTCGCGCCCGATGCACAGCGCTGCGCCTGGGCCTGCGCCGTCGGCTACAGCGGGATCCTCGGTGCGCTCGAACGGCTCGACTACGATTCGATCACGCACCGCGCACGCATGGGCCACTGGCAGCGCCTCGGGGTGCTCTGGCGCGTCTGGCGTGCCGAGCCGGTGCGTCAGCCGGCACGGGCGCTGCCGGGTATCGCAGGGCCGCATCTCGATTGGACGCCGGCCGATCCGGCCACCGCCGAGGAGCTGGTGCGGCTCGCCTGAGCCCCGCGCCGTCGCATGCACTTCACGGACCGGTCCGCCGGTCCCACGCCGTCCCAGCAGATGTCGCACTCGCTCCCGATTCCCGACCGCGCCGCCGGCGCCGACGCGCCCCGCTGGCTGCGTCTCGCCGCGGTGCTGCTCGCCGTGCACGCCGTCGCCAACATCGGCTCCGGCTTCGCGTTCGCGACCTTCCTCTCGCCGCCGTTCCCGTCGTGGCTCGCGACGCCGACGAACATGAAGGTCTATGCCTTCCTGTATAAGTGGGCGGGACAGGCGACCGTCATCACCGGCGCACTCGCCGCCGTGCTGCACCTGCAGGGGCGCCTCGGTGGCCGCACGGCGTGGACGCTCTTCGGGGTCGGCTTCACGATCGCGCTCGCCTCGGAACTCGGCGGCACGATGACGGGGCTGCCGTTCGGGCCGTACGTCTACACGCCGAACCTCGGCTACCGGATCTTCGGCCACGTGCCGCTCAACCTGCCGACGTCGTGGTTCTACATGATCTACGCGTCGCTCGCGATCTGCGCGCGGCTGCTGACGGCGAAGGACGACGGGACGACGAAGTGGTGGTGGGCCTTCATCGCGAGCTTCGTGATGACGGCGTGGGACGTCAGCATGGATCCGGCGATGGTCGCCAGCACGCACTGGATCTGGCAGCTGCCGCCGGCCGAGTCGATGGGGGCGGTCGAGCGGCTCGTGGGCGGCGCGAGCTTCTACACGATGCCGCTCACCAACTGGCTCGGCTGGCTGGTGGTGGCGACGATCATCGGGCGGGTGATGCTCGCGATCGTGCCACCGACGCGCTGGGCGCGCGACCTCGCCTGGGACCGCTTCCCGCTCGTGCTGTACTTCGTGAACGGCATCCTCCCGCTCGGCATCTGCCTCGGGCGCGAACTGTGGGCGGGCTTCGCCTGGGGGGCGGTGGCGATGGCGGTCCCGCTGGTGCTGGCCGTCCTCGCGAAGCGTCCCGATCGGGTGGCGACGGCGAGTCGGAGCACCGGCCCGGTCGGCGACGTCGCGATCGCGGCACGCTGACACGTCGCCGGCCGATCCGTCGGTGGGCGCGTTGCTGTCGTGGCTCCGCACGCCCGCGTTCTACGACGCGGTGCTCGTGCTGCTCGTCGTCGAGGGCGTCGTCCTCACGCTGTGGCACAAGCGTCGCGGGACTGGCGTTCCACCGCAGCGACTCCTGAGTTTTCTCGGCGCAGGCGTCGCCTTCACACTGGCCTGTCGTGCGCTCGTCGCCGGCTGGCCCGGCGAGGCGCTGGCCGCCGCCATGAGCGCGGCCTTCGTCTTCCACGTTCTGCATCTCCGCGCGAGCCGGTAGGGCCCGCGCGTCGTGTGTCCCGTACTCGGATCGGTCCAGTCATGCGCATCGTCGTCATCGGCAGCGGCTTCGGCGGCCTGAGCGCCGCCATCCGGCTTCAGGCCCAGGGCCACGACGTCACGGTCGTCGAGAAGCTCGACAAGCCGGGCGGTCGCGCCTACGTCTTCGAGCAGGACGGCTACACGTTCGACGCCGGGCCGACGATCATCACCGCGCCGTGGATGATCGACGAGATCTTCCAGGCCGCGGGGCGTCGCACCGACGATTACGTGCGCATCGTCCCGGTCGATCCGTACTACCGGCTGCGCTGGGAGGACGGGTCGGTCTTCCACTACAACGGCGACCGCGACGCGCTCGTGCGGCAGGTGCGCGAGTTCAGCCCCGCCGACGCCGACCAGTACGAGAAGTTCTACCGGCAGACCGAGGACATCTTCAACACGGGGATGCCGCTCGTCGACGCGCCGTTCGACAAGCTGACCGACTTCATCAAGGTCGTCCCCGATCTGGTGCGGCTGCGCAGCGATCGCTCGGTCGCGGCGATGGTGAACGCGAAGTTCCGCGACGAACGGCTGCGCCAGCTCTTCAGCTTCCATCCGCTCCTGATCGGCGGCAACCCGTTCGCGGCGAGCTCGCTCTACGCGCTGGTGCACGCGCTCGAGCAGAAGTGGGGCGTGCACTTCGTGATGGGGGGGACGGGCGCGCTCGTGCAGGGCTTCGTGCGCTGCTTCGGCGACATCGGCGGGACGCTGCGCCTGAACGCCGAAGTGGCCGAGATCCTGGTGGACGACCGCACGAACGAGACGATCGGCGTGCGGCTCGCGTCGGGCGAGGTGGTGCGGGCCGACGCCGTGGTGTGCAACGGCGAGGTCGCGCACGCCTACATGAAGCTGATCGACCCGAAGTACCGGAAGGTCAACACCGATCGCAAGTACGAGAAGTACGACTACGCGATGTCGCTCTTCGTGATCTACTTCGGCACGAACCGCCGCTACGACGACGTCGCGCACCACGAGATCCTGATGGGGCCCCGCTACAAGGAGCTCCTGCGCGACATCTTCGATCGCAAGGTGCTCGCGGACGACTTCTCGCTCTACCTGCATCGCCCCACCGCGACCGATCCGTCGCTCGCGCCGCCGGGGCACGACTGCTGGTACGTGCTCTCGCCGGTGCCGCACCTGGGCTCCGGCACCGACTGGGCGACGACGTACGCGTCGTATCGGGACCGGATCTTCAAGTACCTCGAGGATCGCTATCTCCCCGACCTGACGAAGCACCTGACGGTCGTGAAGCACATCGATCCGCGCTACTTCCGCGACACGCTCAACAGCCACCTCGGCAGCGCGTTCTCGGTCGAGCCGACGCTGATGCAGAGCGCCTGGATGCGCCCGCACAACCGCAGCCAGGACATCCCGAACCTCTACTTCTGCGGCGCCGGCACGCACCCCGGCGCCGGCCTCCCCGGCGTGATGGGCTCGGGCAAGATCGTCGCCCAACTGATCGGCGCCGCGCCCATCCCCATCGGTCGGCGTCCGGCGCGCGCGGCCGAGGTCGAGGCGGCGCGACTCTCGGCCTGACCGGTCTGCGTCGCACCGCCGGACGCCGGCTTCCCTTCCCGGGGGCCGGCGTTCCTCGTTTCCCTTTCGCCGCGCGCGACGAACGACGCGACGGGCGCGACGGGCGCGACGAACTGCTGAACCGCTCCAACGCGACGGGCGCGACGGCGCGACGGGGTCGGTGCGCGGCTCCGGACTCCGGTGCGGCGCGAACATCGACGGCAACGACACGGAACGGCAGGAACCCCAGGGTACGGCAGGAACGGCAGGATTGCCGCGGCATCCACGCGCGCCGGGCGCCGTCCGTGCACGGGGCCCATCCCATTTTTTCCGGGGTTCGCGGCGATCTACGGCATGCGTGCACCCCATGGACTTCCACCGCCCTGCGGTTCCTGCCGTTCCTGGGGTTCCTGCCGTTCCGTGTCGTTGCCGTTGACGTTCGCGCCGCGCAGGGCTCGCGAGCGACGCGCCGAGCCCGTCGCGTCGTCGCGCTCGTCGCGTTGGAGCGGTTCAGCGGTTCGTCGCGCTCGTCGCGCCCGTCGCGCCCGTCGCGGCGCGGTGTGGGAGAGGGAGAGAAGGGGCCGGGCGCGGGGGATCGCACCCGGCTGGTCCCTCCTCCGGGCTCCGTTAGCTTTGGCGGATGACCGCCGCCCGGAACCCCCGGCGGCGGTTCCGTTTCCCGAGTCCGACTCCGATGACGTACCAGATCGCCGTCAAGAAGGCGGAAGGCGTCGAGCGCCTGCTCAGCGTCACCGTCCCCGTGGATACCATGACCGCCGCCGAGGACAAGGCGACGCAGCGCTACGCCACCCAGGTCCGCCTCCCCGGCTTCCGGCCGGGCAAGGCGCCGGTGGCGATGGTGAAGAAGCAGTTCGCGCAGCAGATCAAGGCCGAGGCGCTCGACGCGGTGCTGCAGGAGGTCTGGCAGGCGGCGATCGAGCAGGAGAAGCTGGAGCCGGTCGCGCAGCCGCGCGTCACCGACCTGCACGTCCACGAGGGCGAACCGGTGACGATGGAGATCGCCGTCGAGGTGCGCCCCGAGATCGCGCTCGAGCGCACCGAGGGCTTCGCGCTCACGCGCCCGTCGACCACCGTCACCGATGCGATGGTGCAGGAGCAGCTCGACCAGCTCGTCGAGCAGCGTGCCGCGTGGACCCCGGTCGAGGAGAAGCCGGCGCCGGGCGACCAGGTGCGCGTGCAGATCGCGACCGCCGACGACGGGCAGCCGCTCCCCGAGTCGCGCGAGTTCCCGATCGAGATCGGCAAGGGCCAGGCGATCGCGGGGATCGAGGAGCTGATCATGGAGGCGATGCCGGGGCAGACGGTCGAGCGCGCGGTGCGCTGGCCCGACGACTTCCCCGACGAGTCGCAGCGCGGCAAGGCCAAGCACGTGCGCGTCACGCTGCTCGACGTCAAGCGCAAGCAGGCGCCGGTGCTCGACGACGCGTTCGCGCGCGAGCTCGGCGACTTCGAGACCGTCGATGCGCTCCGCACCGCGGTGCGTGACGACATGACGGCGCACTACGAGCGCGAGGCCGAAGCGGCGGTGCGCGGGCAGCTCCTCGACCAGGTGATCGAGGCGAACCCGTTCGACGTGCCGAAGGCGTGGGTGCAGCAGCTCATCCAGGCGTACGGCGAGATGTACAAGATCCCCGCGGAGCAGCAGGACCAGTTCGTGACCGAGTTCGCGCCGATGGCGGAGCGCCAGGTGCGGCGCGACGTCATCATCGACACGCTCGCGCAGCGCGAGCAGCTCGCGGCGACCACCGCCGACGTGGACGCGAAGGTCGCCGAGCTGGCGGCCGAGCGGAACGTCGAGGTGGGGACGCTGTACGTGCAGCTGGAGAAGGGCGGTCGCCTGAAGGAACTCGAGCGGGCGATCACCGACGAGAAGGTCTTCGGCTGGCTGCTGGCGCGGAGCACCGTCTCGGCAGCAGGTTGAAGCACGTGACCGGCGGGGGCCGGCCGCCCGGCGCGGCCCCCGCTCCTCTCACCGACCGGCCGGCGCCGGCCGGTGCCGTCAGACCCCAGCGGGAACCGAGCATCATGGCCTCGATCTACGCCCCGTACGTCATCGAGCGGTCCAGCCGCGGCGAGCGCTCGTACGACATCTTCTCGCGGCTCCTGATGGACCGCATCATCTTCCTCGGGACGCCGATCAACGACGACGTCGCGAACATCGTCATCGCGCAGCTGCTCTTCCTGCAGGCGGACAACGCCGATCGCGACATCTCGCTGTACATCAACTCGCCGGGTGGCAGCGTGTCGGCGGGGCTCGCGATCTACGACACGATGCAGTTCATCACCGCGCCGGTGAACACGATCTGCATGGGGATGGCCGCGTCGATGGGGTCGTTCCTGCTCTGCGCGGGACGCAAGGGCAAGCGCTCGGCGCTCCCGCACAGCCGCATCATGATCCACCAGCCCTCGCAGACCGGCGGCGGCGGGCAGGCGTCGGACATCGAGATCCAGGCGCGCGAGATCCTGTATCTCAAGAGCAAGTTGAACGAGATGTACTCCAAGCACACGGGACAGCCCGTCGAGGTCATCGAGCGCGACACCGATCGTGACCGCTACATGAGCGCCGAAGAGGCGAAGGCGTACGGGCTGATCGACCACATCGTGGAGCCACGCGCCGACGTCGCCGCGGCCGCGAAGATGGCGGTCACGGCCGGCTGATTCCGCGCCGCGCGACACGCCTGCGGGTGTGACGGGGGATCGGCGGAATCGCGCCGATCCCCCGTCCGTTTTCCGTTGCGCTCCCCCGGGCGCTCCCTAACTTGCACGAGTGCCTGCCCCGCCCCGGGGCGCGCGCTCCCGTTCCCCCCGCCGGTCCCGCGATGTCGCACGACAAGCACCTGCGCTGCTCGTTCTGCGGAAAGAGCAAGGATGCCGTCCGGAAGTTCATCTCCGGGCCGTCCGTGTACATCTGCAACGAGTGCATCGCGCTCTGCAACGAGATCCTCGCCGAGGACGAGGAGCGCGAGGTCGCCGAGGCGATCACGCAGGTGCCGACGCCGATCGAGATCAAGGACATCCTCGACCAGTACGTGATCGGGCAGGAAGGGGCGAAGAAGGCGCTGTCGGTGGCGGTCTACAACCACTACAAGCGGATCAACGCGGCCTCGGCGCGCGAAGGCGACGTCGAGATCGAGAAGTCGAACATCCTGCTCATCGGCCCGACGGGGACCGGCAAGACGCTGCTCGCGCAGACGCTCGCACGCATCCTCGACGTGCCGTTCACGATCGCCGACGCGACGACGCTCACCGAGGCCGGCTACGTCGGCGAGGACGTCGAGAACATCCTCGTGCGGCTGCTGCAGGCGGGCGACTTCAACGTGCAGGAGTGCGAGCGGGGCATCGTCTACATCGACGAGATCGACAAGATCGCGCGCAAGTCCGAGAACCCGTCGATCACGCGCGACGTCTCGGGCGAGGGCGTGCAGCAAGCGCTGCTCAAGATCCTCGAGGGGACGGTCGCGAGCGTGCCACCGCAGGGTGGGCGCAAGCATCCGCAGCAGGAGTACATCCAGATCAACACGAAGGACATCCTGTTCATCTGCGGCGGGGCGTTCGACGGGCTCGAGAAGATCATCGAGACGCGCGTCGGCAAGCAGCGCATCGGCTTCGAGAATCCCGAGGCCGCGGCCACGTCGCAGCGGAGCCCGGGCAAGCCCTTCGAGTCGGTCGAGCCGGACGACCTCGTGCGCTTCGGCATCATCCCCGAGCTGGTCGGGCGCCTGCCGGTGGCGGTGCCGCTCGAGGCGCTCGACGAGGACGCGCTGGTCAAGATCCTGCGCGAGCCCAAGAACGCGCTCGTCAAGCAGTACCAGAAGCTCTTCGCCCTCGAGGAGGTCAAGCTCGACTTCGAGGAGACCGCGCTGCGCGCGGTGGCGCGCAAGGCGCTCAGGCGCGGCACGGGCGCGCGCGGCTTGCGCGCGATCCTCGAGAACATGCTGACCGACGTCATGTTCGACCTGCCGAGCCGCGAGGACGTCACCGAAGTGCGCGTCATCGAAGGGTGCGTCACGCACGGCGCCCCGCCGCTGCTCGAGATCTCGCCGGCCCGCCGGAAGAAGGAAGCCTGAGCCCCGCCGCCTCGCGCCCCCGTCGCGGTGAGGGCGGGGTCCCCGCGGTGCGGCTCCCCGTGCTCCCGTTGCGCGACGTGGTGGTCTTCCCCCACGTCGTCATGCCGCTCGTCGTCGGACGCGCCGGCTCGCTGGCCGCGCTCGAGCAGGCGAGCGATGGCGACGGCCGGCTCCTCCTCGTGGCCCAGCGCGACGCCGACACGGACGAACCGCGCGGGCCGGACCTGCACCGGACCGGCGTCGTCGCCCGCATCCACCAGTTCGCACGCACGCCGCAGGGGAACGCGCGCGTCCTGCTCGAAGGCACCGAGCGCGTGCGCGTCACGCGCTACGCGATGCAGCAGGATGCCCTCCATGGGACGGTGACGCCGCTTCCCTTCGGTCCGCTGCCGGACGGTGCCGACGGGCAGCTCGCCGCGCGCCGCGCGATCGCCGGCTTCGAGGAGTACGTCTCGCTCCACCGCCGGCTGCCGTCCGAGCTGTTGCAGCTCGTGCAGGGCGGCGACGATCCGCTGCGGCAGGCCTGCGCCATCGCCGCACATCTCTCGGTGGGGACCGACGCGCGTCAGGCGCTGCTCGAAGCGCCGACGCTCGCTCAGCTCTTCGAGGCGCTCGCGCACACGCTCGCGGGCGAAGTCGAGCTGCTGCGACTCGAGCGCAAGATCGAGGACGACGTGCGCGGGTCGCTCTTCCGCAACCAGCGCGAGTTCTTCCTCCAGGAGCAGCTGCGCGCCATCCATCGCGAACTCGGCAACGACGACGGCGACGAGACCGCCGATCTCGAGGCGCAGCTGCAGGCGGCGCAGCTCCCCGAGGCGGTGCTGCAGCGCGCGCGCCGCGAGGTGCGTCGCCTGCGCAAGATGCAGCCGATGAGCCCCGAGGCGACCGTCGCACGCGGCTTCCTCGACTGGGTGCTCGCGCTGCCCTGGCACCAGCGGAGCGAGGACGTGCTCGACGTCGCGCACGCGCACGCGGTGCTCGACGCCGATCACTTCGGGCTCGAGGAAGTGAAGGACCGCATCCTCGACCACATCGCGGTGCTCGCGCAGGTGGGGAAGCTCGACGGCCCCGTGCTCTGTCTCGCGGGACCGCCGGGCGTCGGCAAGACGTCGCTCGCGCGCTCCATCGCCCGGGCACTCGGCCGCAAGTTCGTGCGCATGTCGCTGGGTGGCGTGCGCGACGAAGCCGAGATCCGCGGGCATCGCCGCACGTACATCGGCGCGATGCCCGGTCGCATCCTGCAGGCGATGCGCAAGGCGGGGAGCGTCAATCCGGTCATCCTCCTCGACGAGATCGACAAGCTGGGCCACGACTGGCGCGGCGATCCGAGCGCGGCGCTGCTCGAGGTGCTCGATCCCGAGCAGCACGCGGCGTTCAGCGACCACTACCTCGAGGTCGACTACGACCTGTCGCAGGTGATGTTCGTGACGACCGCGAACTCGCTGAGCGGCATTCCCGAGCCGCTGCGCGACCGGATGGAGATCATCCGCATCCCGGGCTATCTCGACCACGAGAAGCTCGCGATCGCCGAGCGCTACCTCGTGCCGCGCACGCTCGCCGCGGTGGGCATCGAGGTCGCCGACGTGACGTGGGAGCCGCGCGCGCTCGCCGCCGTGATGCGCGGCTGGACGCGCGAGGCCGGCGTGCGTGATCTCGAGCGGCGCCTGTCGCGCATCGCACGCAAGCTCGCGCGACGTCGCGCCGAAGCGACGGGCGCGTCGTCCGCTCTGCAGGTGACCGTCGCCGACCTCCCGGCGCTGCTCGGCCCGCGCCCGTTCGACGACGACGACACGTCGCTCGACGACAAGGTCGGCGTGGCGACGGGACTCGCGTACACGGCCGTCGGCGGCGAGACGCTCGAGATCGAGGTCAGCGTCGTCGAAGGACGTGGACGGCTGCAGCTCACCGGCACGCTCGGCGACGTGATGAAGGAGTCGGCCAACGCGGCGATGAGCTACGCCCGCGCGCGCGCCGGCACGCTCGGCATCCCGGCGGACTTCCATCGCGGCAGGGACGTGCACGTGCACATCCCCGCCGGTGCGACGCCCAAGGACGGCCCGAGTGCCGGGATCGCGATCGCGACGGCGTTGGTGAGCGCGCTCACGGGTGCGCCGGTGCGCGGCGACGTGGCGATGACGGGCGAAATCACGCTCCGCGGCCGCGTGCTGCCGATCGGCGGCCTCAAGGAAAAGGCGGTCGGCGCGCATCGGGCCGGGATCACGCACGTGCTGGTGCCGCGCGGCAACGAACGCGAGATCGACGAGCTGCCGGCCGACGTGCGCGCGGCGGTGACGTTCCATCCGGTGGCGACGATGGACGACGTGCTCGCACTCGGCTTGCGGAGCACCCGGGTGCCGCCGGCGGCGGTGCCCGTCCCATCGGTGCCATCGACGCGGCGGCGGCGCGCGACGGGCGACGTGCGCGTGCCGGTCGTCCCGCCACCCGCGCCGCAGCGTGCCCCCGCCGCCGACGCGTCGTCCGCGCCGCGCCGTCGCGCACCGCGTCCGCTCTCCACCTGAGCACCGTCATCATGGCCGGCGACGTCGCCGCTCCCGCGCGCCCCGATCCGCTCGTCATCCGCTCGCTCTCGTTCGCCGGCCCGATGGCGTCGCCCGGCGGCTGGCGTCCGCATCCCGAGCTCCCGGAGATCGCGTTCGCGGGCCGCAGCAACGTCGGCAAGAGCTCGCTGCTCAACGCGCTCGTGCGTCGCAAGGCGTTCGCGCGCGTCAGCAAGACGCCGGGCCGCACGCGCGAGATCAACTTCTTCCGCGTCAACGAGCACTTCATGCTCGTGGACCTGCCGGGCTACGGCTACGCGAAGATCAGCAAGGAGCGCAAGGCGACGTGGAAGCCGATGATCGAGGGCTACCTGCGCCGCAGCCCGACGTTGCGCGGCGTGGTGCTCCTGCTCGACGTCCGCCACGACCCGACGGACGACGATCGGCAGATGCTCGACTTCCTGGCCGAGGTCGAGGTGCCGACGCTGGTGGCGCTGACGAAGGTAGACAAGCTCGGCGCCGTCGCGCGCGCGAAGCGGATCGCCGAGCTCACCGAGCTGGTGGGGCTCGACCCCGCGCAGGTGATCCCCTTCAGCGCCCACGCCAACATCGGCCGCGACGACCTGGCCGAAGCGCTGCTCGAGGTGCTGGCGCTGCCGCCGTTCCGTGATCTGCCGATTCCGCCGCGGCCTGATGAGGCTGGGGCGGTGCCCGTTCCGGTGGAGCTCGCGGACGACTGAGCGGGCTCTCGTGGATCCGTGCCTCGGCGAGATCGCTGAACAGCTGGGAACTGCAGGCAACGACAGGAACGACAGGCAACGACAGGAAACGATTGGAAACCGACCCTTCTGATCACGTTGGGCGTGCACCGCCTCGCTGCTCGAGCAACACCTTGCGATAGCCGTGTCGCAGGTGAGAGACGCTGAAATTGAAGAGGATACCCAGCGGGGCGGCGGTGAGTCGCAGGTACGTGCGGAGCTGCGTTTCGTGGATGTCGGCGAGTTTCGAGACCGTCTTCACCTCGATGATGACCGTCCGCTCGACGAACAGATCGACGCGATACGCGAGCGGTTGCAGTCGACCGCGATAGCGCACTGGAATCGCGACCTCTTCCTGCACCGCCATTCCACGAGCGCGCAGTTCGTCGGCCAGGCAGACTGCGTAGACGCGTTCGTAGAGCCCCGGCCCGAGTTCGGTGTGCACCTCCATCGCCGCGCCGATGATCGCGTGGCCGAGCTGCTCCGTCGCCGTCATCACCGACCACTGATTCACTCGCCCCCCTGCATTTTTTCCTGTCGTTGCCTGTCGTCCCTGTCGTTGCCTGCCGTTCCCGGCTGTTCGACGACGCCCGCCCGACGCGAACGCACGATGATCGCGCGGACGCGTCACGACGCCGTCGGTGAAGGGCCGCGGACATCGCCGCATCGTGACAGCAGACGGACAGGGTCTATTCCCGACAGAACTTGACGGGATTTCCGGATGGGCGTAGAGTCCGACCTCAGCAGTTGAGAGACGTTCTCAACTACCGTGACTCTCAACCCCTGTCGTTCACATGTCCGTCCTTCCGGTCCGTGCGCCGCGCGTGGTGCTGCCGCTGCTGGCGCTGACCGTGCTCGCTCCGATCGCGCCGGTGCGCGCGTCACTCCGTGCCCAGCAGGCCCCGTCGCGCGCGGAGCGCGATTCGGTCCGGGTCCGCGGCGAGGCGTTGCCGCAGGTCCAGGTCCGGGCCACCACACCGTCCACCCGTCGGCGGCCGTTGCCCGACGTCGACGGGGCGGCGCTCTTCACCACCAAGAAGAGCGAGCGGCTCACCGTCGCCGCCACCGACGCCAACACGGCGATCAACAACACCCGGCAGCTCTTCGCCCGCGCGCCGGGGATGATGCTCTGGGAGCAGGATCCGGCGGGTGTGCAGGCCGGGCTCGCGGCGCGGGGGCTCTCCCCGAACCGCTCGTGGGAGTTCAACACGCGTGCGAACGGCGTCGACATCTCCTCGGACATCATCGGCTATCCCGAGGCCTACTACACGCCGCCGTTCCGCTCGCTCGAGCGCGTGGACATCGTGCGCGGCGCCGCGGCGCTGCAGTTCGGGCCGCAGTACGGCGGGCTCGTGAACTACGTCACCAAGCGCGGGCCCACCGATCGCACGCTCGCCATCGAGACGTCGCAGCAGGGCGGCGGCAACGGGCTCTACTCGGGCTACCTGGGCGCCGGCGGGACGAGCGGACGCGTCACGTGGTACGCGTACGGCGAGACGCGCCGCGGCGAGGGCTGGCGGCGCAACGCCGACTTCACCACCGAGGCCACCGGTGCGAACGTGCAGATCCGCACGTCGTCGCGCGGGACGCTCGGCGTGACGGTCACGCACTTCGATTACGCACTCCGCCAGCCCGGTGGCCTCACCGAGGCGCAGTTCGCCGCCGACGCGCGCCAGAGTGCACGCCCGCGCGACTGGTTCGGCGCGCCGTGGCTCGTGCCGTCGATCAGCTACGAGCACCGCGTGTCGGATCGCACCACGCTCGACGTGCGCGGCTTCGGCCTGATCGGCGCGCGCAACTCGGTCGGGCTCACCACCTCGCCGATCGTCGCCGACACGGGCATCAATCCGCGTCGTGTGGACTTCGATCGCTACCGCAACGTCGGCGCCGAAGCGCGGTTGCTGCACCGCGTGCAGGTGGGCGGGCGCGAGCAGGTGCTCGTGACCGGCTTGCGTGGCTTCCGCGGACGCACCGATCGCGTGCGCGGTCGCGGCACCGCGGGCGATGCGTTCTCGCTCGCGATCACCGCCGATCCGCTGATCGATCTCGAACTCGAGGCCACGAACTGGGCCGCCTTCGTCGAATCGCAGCTCTCGATCAGCGACCGTCTCACGCTCACGCCGGGCGTACGGCTCGAGCGCATCGATGCGCGCGGCTCGGGGAGCTTCGTGCGCGGCACGAGCGCCTTCGTCCCGGTGACCGGCGTCGCGCGCACGACGGTGAACGAGGCGTCGGTCGAGACGCTGCCGCTCGTGGGCATGGGCGCGCGCTACTTCCTCGGCGGCCACGCGGAGCTGTACTGCAACGTGTCGCGCGCCTTCCGCCCGGCGACCTTCGCCGAGCAGTTCCAGAACGACCTCGTGGCCGTCGATCCGGGGCTCCGCAGTTCGCGCGGGTGGTCGAGCGACGTGGGCATCCGTGGCGCCGCCGGCTCGTGGCTCAGCTACGACGTGAGCGCGTTCCACATCGCGTACGGCGACCGCATCGGCACGCTCGGTCGCGCGGCGCTCGGCGCGGACAGCGTGCGCTTCCCGAACGGGTTGCGCCGCAACATCGGCGCGAGCCGGCACATGGGCGTCGAGGGTTTCGCCGAGGCCGACCTGTTCGGACTGCTTGGCCGGCGCGACCGGGCGCGCGCTCTGTCGGTGTTCACCTCGCTCGGCTGGACGCAGGCCGAGTACGTGCGCGGCCCGCAGGACGGGCGTCGCGTCGAGAACGCGCCGCGCTGGGTCGCACGCGGCGGCGTGAGCACGCGCCTGCACGATCGCGTGAGCGGCACAATGCAGCTGAGCCACGTGAGCGGCGTCTTCAGCGACGCGAACAACACGCAGCGCCAGGCCGACGGGCTGCAGGGTTGGATTCCCGGCTACGTGGTGTGGGATCTCACCGCGGCGGTGCGCGTGGCGCGCGGTGCATGGCTCGACGTGAGCGTCAACAACCTGCTCGACCAGCGCTACTTCACCCGTCGCGCCACCGGCTACCCCGGCCCCGGCATCATCCCCGCCGACGGTCGCCTCGTCACCGCTGGCTTGCGGCTCGACTGGACGACGCTGGCGCGATAGGTCGGTGCTGTCGGTGGAAGTCCGTGAACTGCAGACCGCGGAGATGCGGGGGAGCGCGAAGGGACGCGGAGAACCGACTGTGGAAACCGCTGTCTCCGTCCTCCGGTTTCCTCCGTACCTCCGATGTTTCTTGTCAGTTCGAGATCTTGAACTGCTTTGAACTTCGGAGGAACGGAGGGGACCGGAGGACGGAGACGTCGGTTTCCTCGGTAATCCTCCGATATTCATTGTCTGTTCGAGATCTTGAACTGCAATCGAAGATCGGAGGAACGGAGGGGACCGGAGGACGGAGACGTCGGTTTCCTCGGTAATCCTCCGATATTCATTGTCTGTTCGAGATCTTGAACTGCAATCGAAGATCGGAGGAACGGAGGGGACCGGAGGACGGAGACGTCGGTTTCCTCGGTGATCCTCGGATGTTTCTTGTCCGTTCAAGCTCTTGAATCGGCATCGAAGATTCGGGACATGCCGTGTGAAAAGACGTCTCCGTCCTCCGGCCCTCTCCGTTTCTCCGAAGTTCATCGTCAGTTCACGATCCCGAACAGACACGAAAGATCGGAGGAACGGAGGAAACCGGAGGACGGAGACAGCAGTTTCCAAAGTCGGTTCTCCGCGTCCCCTCGCGCGCCCCCGCATCTCCGCGGTCTGCAGTTCGAACGCACACGAACCGCGCGCACTACGACACGCGCAACACATCCTCCACGGCGCCCGCGTCGCGTCCGTTGCGGAAGAGATGCGCGATGTGGTCCATCGCCTCGCGTTCGCGGGGCCACGCGCAGCGGGTGCGGGCCTCGCCGAGGGGGAGCCACGCGAACGCATCGTGTTCGGGGCCGAGAACGGGCTCGAGGTCGGGCGGGACGATCGCGCAGAAGACGCAGGTGAGCGAGACGACGCCCGCGCGATGCAGGTAGAAGCCGCCGAGCGTCACGTTGTAGAGGCGCTCGATCGGGAGCGTGGTCTCCTCGTGCACTTCGCGCACGGCGGCGTGTTCGGGGCGCTCGCCGGCCTCGATGCTGCCGTGCACGATCTCCCACGCGCCGGTGCAGCGCGCGCCGGGCGCGCGTCGCATGAGCAGGACCTCGATCCCCTGCGGAGCGAAGCGCGCGACGACGACGTCCACGATCGAGATGCGGACGGTGACGGTGTCGTGCATGAGCGTGCCGCGCGTCAGAGGATGCGCCAGAAGTCGCGCGAAACGTCCACGTGGAACATCACCGGCGTGCGTCCGGGATGCCGCAGCGGCACGGCGACGTCGATGCGCAGCACGTCGAACAGCGAGAGCAGGCCGAGACCCACGGACGGCCGGAAGCCGGTCAGTCCGCGTTCGTCCGGTCGCGTCCACCCACCGGCCTGCGCGAGCACGATGTACGGCGCGAGCACGACGTTCGCGTTCGTGCGACCGTAGCGGCCGAGCGGGAGACTCGGTGCCCGCACGCGATGCTGCCATTCGATGCGCTGGCTCGCGCCCCACGTGCCGCGCACGGCGTGGAACGACATGCCGGGAAGCGTTGCCGCGCCGCCGAAACGCGCGTGCAGCTGCACCGGTGGTGCGTGGCCGATGACGCCCGTCGCGACCGTGCGCAGTACGAGCCGATCGCGCGCCCCGAACGACTTCTGCCAGTCGATGTCGATGACGGGGCGGCCGAACCACGCGGCGGGCGAGTCACCGGCGATCGCCACGTCGCGTGCATCGGTGCGCCACACATCGAACGCCGCGTTCGCGCGCAGCTCGCCCCCGCCCCACGCGATCGCCGCCGGACGCCGGGCGAGGAACGAGAGTCGCCACGCGTCGAGCGGATCGATGCGCGGCACCGGTTCGAACCGACCGAACGCGGGCGACGCGTTCACCGCGACCGGCCGATGCGCCTCGCGCGCCACTTCGATGCCGGTGCGCCAGCGTGCATCGCCCACGACAGGGAGATCGACGCGCACGGCGACGAGCCGCCGGTCGAATGGACTCGTCCAGTCGCGCCCGAATTCCTGCGCGCCGATCGAGTTCACGGCGCCACTCGCTTCGGCCACGACCCCGATCTCGCCCAGTTCACGTGCGCCGCGCAGCGAGATGCCGGCGCCGGTCGCGCGCTCCCAGCCGATGCTCGCACCACCGCGCACCGTCTTCTCGGCGGTCGCCCACCGCGCGCTGCCGGCGACACGCCATCCCTCGCCGATGCGACGCGCGACACCGGCACCGATGGCGAGCCCCTCGACGCGATTCACGCGCGCGAAGTCCGTGAGCGACCGGCCCGCGAGCTGCGTCCCGCTCGACCGCTGCAGCAGCTCCGCGCGCACCACCGCGCGCGCCTGCTCCTGCACGGCGGCGACGTCGTCGTCGGTGGCGGCGCGCACCTCGGGCGGAAGCTTGTCGAGGATGTTGCCCTCGAAGCGGAAGCGCGCCTGCCGATCTGGTGGCGCGAGCACGATCTCCTCGCCGATGAAGAGCGCGGGATCGGGGCTCACGTTCACCGTGTAGTCGCGGATCTCCCAGCGGCCGCGGATGATGCCGCGGAAGGGGAAGTCGAGCCACGAGCCGGTGCGTCGGATCTCGATCTCCTGCCGACGCGGCAGCCAGAAGCGTCCTTCGACGAGGCCGTTCTCGAGCGTGACGACCACGTCCTCGAGCTCCTTCTCCTTGATCGCCGCGCGCGTGAACGAGAGTGACATGCGCACGAGCTGCGCCGTGGCCCGCTCGATGAAGAGCGCGCCGACGGCCCGCGGCTGCGTCGGGTCGCGCGGGCGGAGCTGCAGCTGGTAGACCTCGATCGCGCTCGACGGCAGGCGGATGCGGAGCGAGTCCACCAGCCGCACGTCGTAGAGCGCGAGCCCCTGCGGCGAGAGCGGATGCGGCACGTCCTCGACTTCGTCGCCGTCACCGAGGCGGATGATGTCGGGGAAGTTGTTCTGGATGATGCCGAGGTGATCGCGGTGGTAGCGGATGTCGGTCGGCAGGAGGAGCGTGTCGCGACGACCGAGGATGCGCTGCTTGGAGCGATCCGGGGCCTGCCAGAAGATCTCGAGTCCGAGCTCGTCGGCCTTCACGACCTTCGGCGGATCGGTGAGCCCTTCGCCGGCCTGGGCGAGGAAGGTGACGTAGCCGCGGGCGCGCGCCTCGTAGTCGCGCAGCCCGGTGTCGGCCAGCTGCGTCATGCGACGCTGCACGGCCCGCTGCGCCAGCTCGGTCGCGCGTGCATCATTCCACGCCCCCGGCTGCTGGGCGGGCGCGCGAACGGCCGTGAGGACGGTCAGGGCGAGCGCCGCCACGAGGCGGCCGGTCGGAGAGGAGGGCACGCCGCAATCTCGCCGCGCGCGCCACCCCTCCGGCACCGTGTCCCGTCGCCCCGCCCGCGTGTCCGCCCTGCCCTCGTTCGACGACTTCCGCACGCACGCCGCGCCGGGCCGCCTCGTGCCGGTCTGGCGCGACATCCTCCTCGACGTGGACACCCCCGTCTCGGCGTTCGCGAAGCTGCGCCGCGGCCCGTTCGCCTTTCTCCTCGAATCGGCGCCCGCCGGCAGCGAGACGTGGTCGCGCTACACGTTCCTCGGCACCGAACCGCGCGGCGCCTGGCGGCTCGAGGAGGGCGCGGTGTCGCACTGGACACCCGAGAGCGGTTGGAGCGCCGCGACACCCGTGGGCGATCCGTTCGAGTCGCTCCGCGCGGTGCTGGTGCGGCACGATCCGGTCGACGTGCCGGAGCTTGGTGCGTTCTGGGGCGGCGCGGTCGGCTTCTTCGGCTACGACATGGTGCGGCACATCGAGCGGCTCCCCGATACGCCGCCGCGCGCCGTCGCCGCGCCCGACGCACTCTTCGTCACGACGCGCACGGTGGTGGTGATCGACCATCTCAAGTCGCAGGCACGCGTCGTCTGCGCGGTGCCGGTGGACGACGCGTCCGAAGCCGCACTGCGGCGCGCGTTCGCCGATGCGTGCAGCGACATCGATGCGGTCGTCGCGCGGCTGCGTGCACCGGCGACGCTCGAGCCGCTGGTGCTCGACGACGACGCGCCACCGGCGGACGGTACGTCGTCGATCACCCGCGAGCGGTTCGAGGCGGCGGTGGCGCGCATCAAGGAGTACATCGTCGCCGGCGACTGCTTCCAGTGCCTGATCGCGCGGCGGATCACGGTGCCGCACGACTTCGACGGCGCGACGCTCTACCGCGCGCTGCGGGCGCTCAATCCGAGCCCGTACATGTTCCACCTCGTGCTCGACGGCGTGGAGCTGGTCGGGAGCTCGCCCGAGGTGCTCGTGCGGCTGCAGGGCGGGACCGTCACCGTGCGGCCGATCGCGGGGACGCGACGCCGCGGTCGCACCGCCGACGACGACGCGCGCATGGCCGCCGAACTCCTCGCCGACGAGAAGGAGCGCGCCGAGCACGTGATGCTGGTCGATCTCGGCCGCAACGACGTGGGACGGCTCGCGCGCTACGGCAGCGTGCAGGTGACCGACTTCATGGTCGTCGAGCGCTACTCGCACGTGCTGCACCTGGTGAGCCAGGTGACGGGCGACGTCGGCCTCGATGCGAGTGCGCTCGACGTGGTGCGTGCGACCTTCCCCGCCGGCACGATGACGGGTGCGCCCAAGGTGCGCGCGATGCAGATCATCGACGAACTCGAGCCGGAGCGGCGCGGCCCGTACGCGGGGGCGGTCGGCTATCTCGCGATGGGCGACCGTCGGATGGATCTCGCCATCACGATCCGCACCTGCGTGCTCGCCGGCGGCGAGGCGAGCGTCACCGCCGGCGCCGGCATCGTGCACGATTCGGTGCCGGCGCTCGAGTGGCTCGAGACGGAGAACAAGGCGCGTGCGCTGCTGACGGCGATCGGTCGCGTGCGTGCACTCGCGGGCGCGCACGCGTGATGCTCAAGCTGAGCGACGTCGTGCAGGACTCGCTCGTCGGCTCGCCCGTCCGGACGCCACGCGGCCTCGTTCCGCCGGGGATGCATCCGGCGGGCTGGCAGGAGACACGTGTCGGCGACGTGGTGCTCGTCGCGCACGGCAGCGTGGCGGGCGAAGTCGCGCCGATCCTCGAGCGCGAGCCGTCGCTGCACGAGTGGGCGATGCGCATGCCCGGTGCGGAGGCGATGCAGGGGCGACACGTGGCGTGGGCGACGACGCTGCCCGAGAGCGGCGTCCCGGTGGTGGTGCGCCACAGCGCGCACGGCGGGCTGCTCGCGCCGATCACGAGCGACCGCTTCGCGCGGCCACGCGCCGGCGACGAACTGCGGCTCTCGTGGTCGCTGCGGCAGGTCGGCGTGCACACCCCGCGCGTGCTCGCGTACGCGCTCCACCCCGCGCTCGGCCGGCTGCTCTGGCGCGCCGACGTGATGACGCAGCGCGTGCCGCGGGCGCGCGACCTCGCGGCGGTGCTGCGCGACACGGACGACGCGTCGCTCGCGGCGATCGTCGACGCGACGGAGCTGCTGCTGACGCGCCTGCGCACGAGTCTCGCGCATCATCCCGACCTCAACGTGAAGAACATCCTCATCGCCCCGGACGACGCGGGTGCACCGTTGGCGTGGGTGCTCGACGTGGACACGGTCCGCTTCGCCCAATCGAACGCGGGGACGCTCAACCGCGCGCGACTCGTCCGCTCGGCGCGCAAGTGGGCGCGGGTGGACGGGCGTCCGGGCTTCGCGCGATTCGCGGACGCGCTCGAGCGCGGGGGACGCCGATGAGCGGGGGCGCCCCGGTGGTGCGCGCGCGGCTCGACCGCACGTGCATCGTGATGATGAGCGCGGTCGGCGACGTGGTGCACGTGCTCCCCGTGCTCACCGCGCTCAAGCGGCACCAGCCATCGGCGCGCGTCACGTGGGTGCTGCAGCCTGGCCCCGCTACGCTCGTGCGTGGTCACCCCGACGTGGACGAGATCCTGTTGTTCGACCGGAGCGGCGGGCTCCAGTCGTTCGGCGCGATCCGTGAACAGCTCGCACCGCGACGCTTCGATCTCTGCATCAACCTGCAGGTCTACTTCAAGGCCGGCGTGATCACGCGCTTCGTCAAGGCGCCGGTGCGGCTCGGTTTCGATCGGGCGCGCGCGCGCGACCTGAACTGGCTCTTCACGAACGCGCAGGTGCCATCGCACCCGATGCAGCACGTGCAGGACCAGTATCTCGAGTTCCTCGATGCGCTCGGCATCCCGCGTGGCGAACCGACGTGGAACCTCGGCCCGTGGCCCGGCGAGCGCGCCGAGCAGGCGGAGCGGCTCCGCGGCTTCACGCGGCCGATCGTCCCGATCGTGGTGGCGACCAGCAAGGCCGAGAAGGACTGGCTGCCGGAGCGGTGGGCGGCGGTGTGCGACGCGCTGCACGGCGACTTCCGCGTGCAGCCGGTGCTCGTGGGCGGTCGGAGCGAACGCGAGGTCGCCGCGGAGCGCATCATCCTCGATCGGGCGAAGGTGCCGGTGACGAGTGCGCTCGGCAGCGGACTGCGCGGCCTCGTGCAGCTCATCGACGGTGCGACGCTCGTGCTCAGCCCCGACACGGGGCCGCTGCACATGAGCGTCGCGCTCGACCGTCCGGTGGTCTCGCTCATCGCATACAGCAACCCGAAGCGTGTCGGGCCGTGGCGCACGTTCCACGACCTGATGATCGACGCGTACGGCGACCCGGGCGAGGACTATCCCATCTCGATGGAGAACCGCCCCGGCCGCATGCCGTCCATCACCGTGGCCCAGGTGCTCGAGCGTGTCCAGCGCTGGCATGCCGTCCATCGTCGTGTGTACGGCGATCGCAGTGCTGGGGCGGCTGCGGTGCTCGGCTCGTAGCTCCGTTCTGCTTGCGGGTTCGCTACTGCAGGAACGCAGAGGGCGCAGAGCGGTGGTGCGAGGTCGCAGCGGTGCGCTCGTGGGGGCGTTCGTGCGGGTTCGAGTTTCGTGAACTGCCTCGACACGGAGGCACGGAGAACTGCCGGAGAACGGAGGGTGCGCCGAGCGGGCGTTCGTGCGTCGGGAAGTGTGGTTCTTTGGATGGGTGCCGCTCGCATGGAAGCGCACTGCGAGCGGGACACATCCAATAAGAGGATCCTCGTGGTGCACCCACGCCCGCGCCGCGCACCCTCCGTTCTCCGGCAGTTCTCCGTGTCTCCGTCTCGAGGCAGCTCCAGCGACGCAAGCGGAACACGAACGCCGGAGCAGCGCACCTCTGCGCCCCCGCCGTTCTGCTTTGCGCCCTCTGCGTTCATGCCGTTTCGCCGTGCGCCCACTCCGCCCGCGCCGTTCCGCTTCGCGCCCCCTGCGTTCATGCCGTTCCGGGTCGCACCGAACGCCATCGGGTCGCACCGAGGTGACAGATCGAGCGACGGCGCGCATCGTTCGGCACGAGCGTGCGGCGAGTGACGACGCACGCACCACCCACGGGAGGATCGGGACCATGCCCACGCTTCGCCGACTCGTACTCGCGACCGGCATCGCCGCGGTCTGCGCGACACCGGTGCAGTCGCAGATCAGGCGCTACACGGAACTGCCCAAGTTCACCCTCAGCAGCCGCGACCTGCGTGACGGGCACGTGATCCCGGAGAAGCACGTGTACGCGGGCTTCGGCTGCAGCGGCGGCAACCTGAGCCCGCAGCTCTCGTGGAAGGGATTCCCGGCGAACACGAAGAGCTTCGCCGTGCTGGTCTTCGATCCCGATGCGCCGACGGCGAGCGGGTGGTGGCACTGGGTGGCGTACAACATCCCGGCCACCACGACCTCGCTGCCGCAGGGTGCGGGCGACCCCGCCAAGGCACTCATGCCCGCCGGTACCGTGCAGGGGCGGACCGACTTCGGCACCCCCGGCTACGGCGGCCCCTGCCCGCCGCCCAAGGATCGGCCGCACGCCTACTACTTCGTCGTCGTCGCGCTCTCGGTCGAGAAGCTCGAACTCCCGCCGAACGCGACGGCCGCGATGGTGAGCTTCAACGTGCGTGCGAACGCGCTCGCGGCGGGGCAGTTGCTCGGCCGATATGCGCGGTGATCCTGGTGTCGTGTTTCGCGCCCATCGCTGACGGCGGGTACGCAGAGGGCGCAGAGCGGTGAGTCGAGGTCGCAGAAGTGCGGTCGTGCGGGCGTTCGTGTCGGTTCCAGTGCGGTGAACAGCCTTGACACGGAGACACGGAGAACTGCCGGAGAACGGAGGGTGCGCGGCGCGGGCGGCGGCGCAGCAGGCGGTGGGTTTTGTTGGATGGGCGCCGCTCGCATGGAAGCTCGTCGCGAGCGGGGCCCATCCAAGCAGACGATGCCCGCGATGCGCCGACGCCCGCGCCACGCACCCTCCGTTCTCCGGTGTCCTCCGTGTCTCCGTGTCAATGCAGTTCCAGCGGGACCGACCGACCGACGATGCCGAAGCGACGCACCTCTGCGCCCCCGCCGTTCGTTCTGCGCCCTCTGCGTTCATGCAGTCGCGACGTACGCGCTGCGGAGACCCGCACCGGGCCGGGCTACAGTGCGATGGCCTGTGCGACGAGCGACTGATCGGCCGGCGGGGGCTGGGGATCGAGGCGTTCGAGGTGATGCACGAGGAGCTGTGCGACGAGATAGTCGCGGGCGCTCTTGCGGTCGGCGGGGACGACGTACCACGGCGTGTGCGAGGCGCAGCGGCGCATGATCTCGCGGTAGGCGTCGGTGAACGCGTCCCACTTCGCGCGGTCGCGGAAGTCGCTCGCCTGCAGCTTCCAATGCTTCGCGGGATCGGTCGCGCGTTCGCGGAAACGCTCGGCCTGCTCGTCGCGCGAGATGTGCAGGAAGCACTTCACGAGCACGATCCCCGCCTCGGCCAGCTCGGCTTCGAACGCCTCGATGCGCTCGTGACGCGGATCCCACTCGGATGTCGGCAGCGTGCCGTGGACGCGCGGGACGAGGATGTCCTCGTAGTGGCTGCGGTTCCAGACGCCGACGCTGCCGAACTCGGGGAGCGCCGCCGTCACGCGCCAGAGGAAGTGGTGGCGCAGCTCCTCGCCTTCGGGCGCGCCGAAGCTGCGGAGGTGGAGTCCGGCGGGATGGAGCGCGTTGAAGACCCTCCGCACCACGCCGTCCTTGCCCGACGCGTCGCGCCCCTGCAGCACGAACAGGAGTGCGCGGCGGCGCTCCGCCCACAGGAGCTGCTGCAGCGTCGCCGCCCGTGCGAGCAGCGCGCGCGTGGCGTCGTCGATCTCGTCGCGTGACGGCACCCACGCGGGCGCCTTCGCGTCGTCGTCATCGAGCGCGGGCGCGGTGCCGCGCGGCACCGGTGCGAGCATGCGGACGCCGTGCAGCTCGTGCTGCGTGTCGGCCGCGCTCATGCCGCCTCCAGCGGGCCGAAGGCGTAGCGCGCACCGAGTCGCCCCGCGAGTTCGACCACGGTGCCGAGCGGTAGCCCCATGACGGCGAAGTAATCGCCCTCGATGTGTTCGACGATCGTCGCGCCGTAGCCCTGGATGCCGTACGCACCGGCCTTGTCCATCGGCTCGCCGGTGGCGACGTAGCGGCGGATCGTGTCGGTGTCGAGCGCGCGGAAGCGCACCGGGACACGTACCACTGCGCTCTCGGTGCGGTCGTCGCGCGCGACGGCGACGGCGGTGAACACCTCGTGCGTGCGTCCTGCGAGCCGCGCCAGCATGCGCTCGGCATCGGCGACGTCGACCGGCTTGCCGAGGATGTCGCCGTCCACCACGACGATCGTGTCGGCCGCGATCACGAGCGCCCCCGGTTCACGCGCCGCGATCACGTGTGCCTTGCCCCGCGCGAGCCGTTCGGCGTGCGGCACGGGCGCCTCGCCCGGGTGCACCGATTCGTCGATGTCGGCGGGCATCACCTCGTGCGCGATGCCGACGAGCGTGAGCAGCTCGCGTCGCCGCGGCGACTGCGAGGCGAGGATCGTGCGCATGACGTCAGCGCTCCAGCCAGAGAGTGACGGGACCATCGTTGACGAGTTCGACCTGCATCATCGCGCCGAACTCGCCGGTCTCGACGCGGAGCCCCCGGTCGCGCAGCAACGCGATGAAGCGTTCGTAGAGCGGTACCGCGACCTCGGGCCGCGCCGCCTCGACGAAGCTCGGCCGGCGCCCCTTCTGCGCGTCGCCGTAGAGCGTGAACTGCGAGACGACGAGCACGTCGCCGCCGACGTCCGACAGGGCGAGGTTCATCTTCTCGTCCGCGTCCATGAAGAGGCGGAGCCCCGCGATCTTGTCGGCCATCCAGACCAGGCGCACGTCGTCGTCGTCGTGCGTGAGGCCGACGAGCAGCAGAAAGCCGCGCCCGATCGCACCGGTGACCCGGTCGCCAACGCGCACCTCGGCACGCGCGACCCGCTGGAGGAGCACTCGCATGCGTCCAAGGTAGCGCGGCGGGCGAGCGTCACGGGCGGGGGAACGCACACCGCCCCCCGCACCGGACGATGCCGATGCGGGGGGCGGTGTGGGTGCGTCCGCTCAGCGCGTCGCGTTCGGATTGCCGAACAGCTCCGCGTTGGTGAGCGGCATGCAGGTCTGCGACCCGAAGGTCTCGTTCGTCGTCGTGAGCGGGTACGCCCCGCGCGCGAAGGTGTCGATGTTGAGGTAGGCGAGGTAGCGGCGCATGTCGCCGACGCGACGGCCGTCGAGGAAGAAGTCGCGGAAGCGCTGCTCGCGCAGCTCGGCCATGATCGCGTCGCCGGTGAGCGTCACCGCCGGCTGCAGCCCGGCCGCGCGCCGCGTGTTGACGAAGGCGAGCGTGCTCGCCACCGGCCCGTCGGTCTCGGCGAGCACGTACTGCGCCTCGAGCCCCGACGCGAGGCGGATCGACGCGTTGCCCGCGAAGGCGACGCCGGCGAGGGTGTTCGCGAAGCCGCCGAACGAGGCGGGCGTCGTGGGGACGAAGGTGCGCTCGCCGTTCTGCGTGTTGGCGGCCGTCGGCGCCGTGAGGTTGCCGGGGAGCCGCGGATCGGTGCGCGCGAACGACCGGGCTTCGTACGAGAAGATCGTGTTGTTCGCGCCGAGCGTCCACGCGGTGAACGGGTTGGTCTCGCGCGGGCTGTTCGTCGAGTGCAGCAGCCGGTACTCGAACGCCGGCGGCACCCCGGTCGCGTAGGTGCGCGCGCGGGCGGGGAGGTTGCGCATGAGTGCCGCACGGCTCGCCCCGACCTTGGCGAGGAAGAAGACCGTGTCGGCCGCGGCGCGCTGACCAGCCGGCCGCGCCGGGTTGTCACGCACGCGCGAGGCGATCTCGATCGCCGCGTCGAAGCGCGTGAACGCCGTGTCGATCAGCCCCTGCCACGGCACCGTCACCCCGCCGTTCACCGGCGCGCCGCAGAGCCGCTCGCCCATGATCGTGTAGGTGTAGCCGGCGAGGGCGAGCGAGCGGGCGACGCGCATGTCGATGAGCGACGAATCAGGCCCGAGGAGCGCGCGCATCCGGCCGACGGCGGTGTCGGCCATGTAGCGCGTGCGCTGCATCGGGTTGTAGACGTTGAGCGCGTACGTCCCGTTGTCCGGCGCGATCTGCCGCAGGTCGATCAGCCGGTTCTCGAAGAAGACGTGGTTGTTCCGCAGCTCGTCGCCGAAGACGCCCGAGTACATGATGACCTGCGGGTACATCGGCTGGAACTCGCCGAGGACGCTGTTGGCGAGGAGCTGGATGTAGACCGGCGCGTCGAGCGAGGGCTCCTCGATGGCGGCCGGGTTCTCGACGGTGAGGAAGTCGTTGCAGCCGGCGAGGACGAGCGCGGCGAGCGCCGCGGCGGCCACCCGGTGCGCGCCGGGTCGGCGCGGACGGAGGTGCGTCATGGGTCGGTCGGCCCGCATCAGAAGGTGAAGTTCACGGAGGCCTGCACGCGACGCACCATCGGCATCGAGTACTGGTCCACGCGGATGAAGTTGTTGCGGTTCGCGTAGCCGTTGACCTCGGGATCGACGCCGCTGTAGCGCGTCCAGAGGATGCCGAGGTTGCGGCCGGTGAGCGTGAAGCTGGCGAGACCGGGGCGCCCCGGGATCGCGTTCGCCCAGCTGCGCGGGAAGGTGAAGGTCAGCGACAGGTCGCGGAGCTTGAGGAAGTCGCCGGGCTCGATGAAGGGCAAGAGCTGCGTGCGATTCACCAGGAGCTGCCGCGCCGCGATCGTGTCGGCCGCGGTCTGCGGGGCGCGCCACGCGTTCGGCACGATGTTGTTCCGCTCGCAGTTGTCGTTCGCCGGCTGGCAGCGGTTCCGCTCCTTGCCGTTGAACACCTCGAAGCCGCCCTTGAAGTCGAGCAGCGCGAAGACGCGGAAGTAGCGGAAGAAGGTGAAGGTGTTCGACCACCCGATCTCGTGCGTCGGGAACGGGTTGCCCGCGTAGACGCGGCGTGCCGTCGTGTCCACGGCACCGGTCGCCGTCACGCGGATCGAGCCGTCGGCGTTGCGGTTGATCCCCGGCACCCAGTAGCCGCCCAGCGGATAGCCCGGCCGGTGCTCCTGCACGAAGCCGTACGCCTGGCTCGGCGGGACCTCGTTGAACTTCGTGCTGTCGCCGAAACTCAGGAGCTCGTTGTTGTTCGTCATCGCGTTGATGCGCGTGTCCCAGGCGAAGTTCGCCTTCTGGATCGGCGTCAGGTTGAGCGCGAGCTCGAGCCCCGAGTTGCGGATGGCGCCCAGGTTGGTGAAGCGCGAACCTGGGAAGCCGAGCGACGGCGGGACGGGGACGGAGGCGATGAGGTCCGTCGTGCGCTTGACGTAGCTCGTGAACTCGAACGAGCCGCGCCCGCCGCGGAAGGTCGCGTCGAAGCCGCCTTCCCACTCCTCCGAACGCTCGGGGCGCAGCTCCTCGTTGCCGAACGACGCGGTGCGGAGCGCCGAGCCCGTGGCGGCGCCGAGCGTCACGCGATCGACGGTCCAGGTGCGCGTCGCGGCGAAGGGCTGCGGGTTGCGCCCGGCGCGTCCCCACGCATAGCGCAGCTTCAGGTCGGCGATGCCGAGATTCGACAGCCCTTCGCGGAAGTAGGGCTGGTCCGACACGATGTACGACAACGAGAGCCGCGGCAGCAGCAGCAGGTCGAAGTTCGTGCCGAAGGCCGAGTTGTCGTCGGCGCGGAGCGAGGCGTTGACGAAGAGCCGGTTGCGCCAGCCGAAGCGCTGGTCGACGTAGTAGCCGACGGTGTTGTTCTCGGTGAAGGTGTTCGACGCGAGGATCGTCTGCGCGCTCTGGATGAGCGTGACGTCGGGGGCGCCGAGCCCCGTGCCGGTGGCCGAGATCAGCTCGCTCCGGTTGCCGATGATCTGCGTGCCGAAGCTGCTGGTGGCGCTGATTTGGCGACCGAGCGAGTAATCGAGCGAGCCGACGTAGTCGATCGTGAAGGTGCGCGGACGCTGCACGCGCTGCGCGGTGAGGCCGAGCGGGGTGTCGACGCTCGTCGGCTCCGAGATGATCTGCCCGAGCCCCGTCGAGCGATCGAGGCCGAGCGCGAGGCGGTTCCGGAAGAACTGCCACGGCTTCCAGTTGATCTGCCCGCTCAGGATCAGCCGCGACGTGTTGGTGAAGTTGTTGTACTTGTTCGAGCTGTCGGGGATGACCGTGCGCCACCCCGGATCGGTCGTGGGGCGCTCGCCGTTCGGACCGAGCGCGCCGAAGCCGGGACGGCCGCGGTTGCCCGAGAGCAGGATGCCATTCCCCGATTCGTCGCCCAGCGGGAGCCGCTGCTCGGTGTCGATGTAGTTGACGCCGAAGTCCACGTTGAGCGTCGGGTGCAGCTCGAGCGTCAGGTTGCTGCGCCCGGACCAGCGGTTCTCGAAGCTGTTGAGCTGGACGCCGTTGTTGACGTCGCGATCGAAGGTGATGTAGTACGAGTAGAGCTGGCCGCCACCGCGCGTGCTGATGTTCGCGCGGCCGACGGTCCCGTCACGGAAGGCGCTCGGCGTGCGCTCGAACGGGTTGTCGCGCAGCACCGTGAACGGGGCGACACCCTGACAGCCGTTCCACGCCGGCCGCAGGTCGGTCGCGCTCACCGTCTGCGCGATCTTCGCCGGATCGCAGTTGGTGAAGTTGTCGGGCTGGCGGAGCGCCATCTGATTCTGGCCGCCGTCGTAGCGCAGCGTCCACGTCGGGCGCTGCTGCGCGCGCGTCCCCTTCTTCGTGATGATCTGCACGACGCCCGCCGCCGCATCGGCACCGTAGAGCGCCGCGGCCGCCGGTCCCTTCACGACCTCGATCGATTCGATGTCGTTCGGGCTCAGCATGTCGAGGATGTTGACGACCTGCCCGCCAAGGCCGCCCGTGCCCGCGCCCGATGGTGTGAAGCTCGCCGCCTGGCCGTCGTTGATGCGGACACCGTCCACGAAGAAGACCGGACGCGTGGCGCCGTTCGCCCCCTGCAGCGTGCTCGTGCCACGGATGCGGATGTCGCTGCCGGTGCCCGGCGTGCCGGAGCCGGGAAGAAGCTGCACGCCCGGCACGCGCGACTGCAGCACTTCGGAGACGTTGATCACCGACGCCTGCTGCGTCACCTGCGCGACGTCGAGCGTGGCGATGCTGTTGCCGAGCACGCGCCGCTGCGCATCGCCGGCGGTGCCGGTGACGACGACGTCCTCGAGCGAGGCGGCGACCTGCCGCATGTCGAAGTTCACTTCGACCGACGAGCCGGCGATGACGCGCACCGCCTGTGCCGCGCGCTGGAAGCCGAGGCGCCGCGCCGAGACGGTCTGCTGGCCGGCGGGGACGCCGCCGAGCGTGAACTGGCCGCGCGGGTCGGTGATCGCGGTCACGGCGGCGCCGGTGACCGACAGCGTGACGTTGGGGATCGGCGCGCGCGACACGGCGTCGACGACGCGGCCGCGGAGAGTGCCGGTGGGGGTGGCGCTCGGCTGCTGCGCGCCGAGGGTCCCCGCGAGGAACGCGAGGACCGGGAGCGCAGCGGCGAGGCGAGCCCGGAGGCCGTGGAGGGCCGGGTGCCGCATGGGACGGTGGTCGGAGGTGGGAGCGGTCCCGACCTGCGCCGGTCGGGCGTCCGGGATGCTACGGATCGGTCACGACGGGGACAAGCGGCACCATGGCGTCGCGCACGAAGTGTTGCATGCGCATCGCGCATGCGTCGTCCATGGACATGCCCCGACGTCGACGGGGCAGGACCGGTCATCGCCGATCCTGCCCCGCATCGTGCATGTCGTCCCTGTCGTCCGTGTCGTCCGTGTCATTGATCACGGCCGAACCGCACCGACCGCGGGCGCACGGTGCCGTGTGCCGCAGCGTGCGGTCGATCGACGCCCCCGGCCCGCGCCGTCAGTCCGTGCGACGGCGATGCCGGCGCGCGATCGTCGCCACGCCCGCCAACCCCGCCGCGAGCAGCGCGACCGACGAGGGCTCGGGCGTCACCATCTGCTGCGCGTGCAGCCGCACGTCGTCGATGATCGGACCGTGCGCGCTGTTCTGCACCAGCGACGTGAAGCCGATCGTCACCACCGGCGCCGTCGCGAGCAGGTCGCGATACTCCCACACCGAGAAGCCGTTGGTCGTGGTCCCCACGCGGTTGGCGCCGGCGCGCTGGCCGCCCGGCGAGTTCACGAGCGTGCTCCCGTTCCACCAGATGCGCGCCGAATTCGCGTGGTTGCCGTGCAGGATGAACTGCAGCGTGAAGCGCGTCCCCGCGCGCACGGCGATGTCCTGCCAGACGCCGCTCGCGACGCCGGCGTCGGAGACGGGATTGCCGTTCAGTTCGAGCGTCTGCACCCCGTTCGGCGTCGGGACCCAGCCGCTGCGGTGCACGTTGTGGATGTCCACCGACCCCGTCACGCGCCAGCCGAAGCCCGCGGGGACGTTCATCCCCCACTCCGGCCGCGACGGATCGCCACTCACCGCCCAGTGCGTCGCATCGGTCACCGGCGTGGCTTCGAAGCCGCCATTGGTGACGAGGTTGGGCGTGTTGAAGATCGTGGCACCGGGGAGCGCCTGTGCGGCGAGCAGCGCCGGTCCCGTGCACAGGGCGGCGAGCGAAGCGGCAAGGCGACGGCGACGGGACGGCATGGTGATGCAGCGCGACGGGAACGGCCTGGCCCCGGCCTCGGGATGTCGGTTCCCACAGGGACGAGCGGATTCTCTCGCGGTCACGCGCGGTCCCGGTGCCTCGCCGGACTGCCCTGACACGGAGGCACGGGGACGGCCGGAGGGCGGAGGGTGCGCGTGGTCGACAGTGCGCGTGGTGGCGGCGATGTCCTGTGGATGGGCGCCGAGCGTTCGGAAGACTCCGTCCGCTCGACGCTCATCGACACGAGCGATCTCGTCGTGCACGACGGCCCACCCGATGCACCCTCCATTCTCCGGCCGTCTCCGTGCCTCCGTGTCAGGGCAGCAAGAAGATGCTTCGAAGCGGACGGCCATTACGACGAGCCCCGCACACCGGATCGGCATGCGGGGCTCGCGTCACATCGCGTCACCTCACGTCGTGTACGCCCGATCGCATGGCGTGCTCGACGTCCCGATGCACTCACTCCACCGTCACGCTCTTCGCGAGGTTGCGGGGCTGGTCGACGTTGCACGCGCGCTTCACGGCGATGTAGTACGCCAGCAGCTGCAGCGGGACGCTCGCGAGGATCGGCGTGAGCGGGTCGATCGTCTCGGGGATGCGGAACTCGTAGTCGATCAGGCCGGCGAGCTGCGGTTCGTCGCGCGTGGTGATCGCGATCACGCGGCCCTTGCGCGCCTTCACCTCCTGCACGTTGCTCACGACCTTCTCGAAGACCGCGTCGTGCGGGGCGATGAAGACGACCGGCATCATCTCGTCGATGAGCGCGATCGGCCCGTGCTTCATCTCGGCCGCGGGATAGCCCTCGGCGTGGATGTAGCTGATCTCCTTGAGCTTGAGCGCCCCTTCGAGCGCGCTCGGGAAGTTGTAGCCGCGCCCGAGGTACAGGAAGTTCTGCGCCCGCTTGAACTCCTCGGCCAGCTCCTCGATCTCGCCCGCCCGATCGAGGATCGCCTGGATCTGCGCCGGCAGTGCCTGCACCGCGGCCACCAGGTTGCGCCCCTGCAGGATGCTCATGTTGCGCAACCGCCCGAGCCGGAGCGCGAGGAGCACGAGCGCCGTCACCTGCGACGTGAACGCCTTGGTGCTCGCGACGCCGATCTCGGGGCCGGCATGCAGGTAGACGCCGCCGTCCGACTCGCGCGCGATCGTCGAGCCGACGACGTTCACGAGGCCGAGCACGTGCGCCCCGCGCGCCTTGGCCTCGCGCAGCGCGGCCAGCGTGTCGGCGGTCTCGCCCGACTGCGAGATCGCGATGCAGAGCGTGCGATCCGAGACGATCGGGTTCTTGTAGCGGAACTCCGACGCGTACTCCACCTCGACCGGGATCCGCGCGAACTCCTCGATCAGCTGCTCGCCGATCAGCGCCGAATGCCAGCTCGTGCCGCAGGCGGTGATGATGATGTTGTCGATCCGCTTGAGCTGCTCGTCCGTGAGGTTGAGCCCACCCAGCTTGGCGGTCCCCTCTTCGGACAGCAGCCGGCCGCGGAAGGTGTTCTCGACGGTCGTCGGCTGCTCGAAGATCTCCTTGAGCATGAAGTGCGCGAAGCCGCCGCGCTCGATCTGGTCGAGATCCCAGTCGATGCGGCTGACCGTCTTCTCGACGGTGCTCTCGGAATGGTCGATGATCCGGTAGCCCGAGCGCGTGAGCACCGCGACGTCACCGTCGTCCATGTAGACGACGTCGCGCGTGTGGGCGAGGATCGCCGAGACGTCGCTGGCGACGAACCACTCGTTCGTGCCGATGCCGATGAGGAGCGGGCTTCCCTTGCGCGCGGCGACGATCTTGTCGCGATCGAGGCTCGAGATCACGGCGATGCCGTACGTCCCCTCGACGCGCTTGAGCGCCTGCACCACCGCCTGCTCGAGCGACCCCTCGAAGAGCTCCTCGATGAGGTGCGCGAGCACCTCGGTGTCGGTGTCGCTGGTGAAGACGTGGCCGCGCGCCTGCAGCGAGGTCTTGAGCGCGGTCGAGTTCTCGATGATGCCGTTGTGCACGACGGCGATCGTGCGCTGCTCGTCGGTGTGCGGATGCGCGTTGCGCTCGATCGGCGGGCCGTGCGTCGCCCAGCGCGTGTGGCCGATGCCGACGGTGCCGTGCGCAGGCTCGGCGAGCAGCGCCTGTTCGAGCCGCGCGATCTTGCCGGCCGCCCGACGCGTCTCGACGCCGCTGCCGTTCATCACGGCGACGCCCGCGCTGTCGTAGCCGCGGTACTCGAGGCGGCGCAGCCCCTCGATCAGGAGCGGCGTGGTGTCCTTGGTGCCGACGTAGCCGACGATCCCGCACATATGGGCGTTCGGGTTGGGGTGGGTGGGGAGCCGTTCAGGCGGCCGACGCCGCGAGGGCGTCGAGCGGCACGCGCGAACGCGACACGAGCGCGTCCGCGTCGGAGCGCGTCGGGGCCTCGGCGATCACGCGGACGATCGGCTCCGTGCCCGACGGGCGCACGTGCACCCAGCGATCGGGCCACGAGAGACGGAGTCCGTCCTGCGTGTCGGCGGACGCGTCGGGGAATTCGGTACGCAGCGCCGCATACACCTCGCCGAGCGGTGCGGCCGGACGCGCGAGCTTGTCCTTGACGATCACGTAGCGCGGCGACGCCGCCACGAGCTGCGACGGCGTGCGTCCCGTCTCGAGCAGGAGCTGCAGCACGAGCGCGGCACCGGCGGGCGCGTCGCGCCCCACGTGCAGCTCGGGGAGGATCACGCCGCCGTTGCCCTCGCCGCCGATCACCGCCGACTCGGCACGCATCGCATGCGCGACGTTGGCCTCGCCAACCGGTGCGCGCACGCAGCGCTGGCCCGCATCGAGCGCGGCGTCCTCGACGACGCGGCTCGTGCTCAGGTTGGTCACCAGCACACCCGGACGATGCCGCAGCACCAGGCGCGCGGCGAAGGCGAGCGTGTAGTCCTCGCCGATCGGCGTGCCCGTCTCGTCCACCAGCGCGAGCCGATCGACGTCGGGATCGACGGCGAGCCCGATGTCCGCACCGGTGCGTCGCACCAGGTCGCCCAGTTCGCCCAGATTCTCGGCGATCGGTTCCGGCTCGCGCGGGAAGCGCCCGTCGGCCTCGGTGTGGATCGCGCTCACCTCGCAGCCGAGCCGATCGAGCAGCGCGAGCATGATCGGCGCGCCCGCACCGCGCACGCAGTCGAGCGCGACGCGGAAGCGACGGGCGCGCAGTGCGGCGACGTCGACGTACGGCAGCGCGAGGATCTGCTCGAGGTGGCGCGACACGGCCTCGTCGTCACGCGTCGTGTGGCCGAGGCGGTCCCACGTCGCGCGCGGGAAGCCGGCGTCGGTGAACGCGCGCATCGCCGCGGCATCGGCGCCATCGAGGAAGAGCCCCGACGGCCCGATGAACTTGAGCGCGTTCCACTCGATCGGGTTGTGGCTCGCGGTGATGGCGAGGCCGCCGGCCGCGTGGTGATGCTCGACGGCGAGCTGCACCGTCGGCGTCGGGACGACCCCGATGTCGATCACGTCGCAGCCGACCGACTCGAGCGCCGAGAGCACGATGCGATGGAAGAGCGGCCCGGAGACGCGGCTGTCGCGGCCCACCACCACGGGACGACCCGGCGTGCCGCTCGCGGCCCACGCGCCGAAGCCGGCCGCGTAGGTCGCGACCACCTCGGGGACGAGCCCTTCACCGACGCGTCCCCGGATGCCGGAAACGCTGACCATCAAGCCGTCGAACGCGCTCATGAACTCGTGCAGTGGGTGGGAGGGACAGCGACCCACGAAAGCTAGCGGCACCGGTGGGTTCGAGGGACTCGCGCGGCTCCATCCCGCCGTCTCGGGAGGTATCGGCAGCTCGTCCGCCCCGCTGCGCCCCCGTCGGGGTGCGGCGTAGGTTGCGGCCTTCGGGGACGACGCATCGCGCGCTCCCGCAACGTCATCCGTTTCCGTGCCCGTCACCGGTGCCGACTTCGTTTCCGCAACAGAGCGCATGAGCGATCCACTCGCCTCCCTTCCGCTCGCGCTCGCCGCGACCGGCGGTCGTGTCGACCAGTACGAGGCGCGCCAGCTCGTCGCCGCCGGCCTCACGCTGCTGCAGCGGAGCGCGCCGCTCGCACGGGCGCTCCTCGGTCGGCGCGCCGCGATCCTCGCGCCGACGGGCCCGCAGTTCCTGGTCGCGCTCGCCGCCTGTGAGGGGCGTGGCGCGGTACTTATCAATCCGCTCGCGGCGGCGGTCGAAGTGGCACACCAGTGCGCGGACGCCGACGTCGGTGCGGTGTTGACGGTCTCGGCGCTGGCGTCGAAGGTGCCGGCGGGGCTGCCGGTCGTGCTCCTCGACGACGCACCGCGCACGGCCACCGTACAGCTCGAGGAGCGCGCGATCGTCGTGGATCTGGGCTCGCACTTCGCGCTCGAGCTCGCGGGTGACAGCGAGACGCCCGGCCGCGACGAGGAAGCCGCGATCGTCTACACGTCGGCGATGGCCGGCACGCCCATCGGTGCCGTGCTCACCCACGCGAACCTTATCGCCAACGGACGCTCGACCATCGAGGCGGCACGACTCACGGCGGACGACCACTGTCTCGCCGTGCTGCCGTTCAGCCATCTGTTCGGCCTCACGGTGACGCTCTCCGCGCCGCTGCTCGCGGGCGCACGCGTGACGACGATGTCGCGCTTCAATCCGCTCAAGGCGCTCGACCTGCTCGATTCGTCGGGCATCACGATGCTCGTCGGTGTGCCGGCGGTCTTCATCGCGCTGCTCGCGGCGGCGGAACGACGCGGTGGGGTGCGCCCCGATGCGTTGCGTGTGGCGATCTGCGGGGGCGCCCCGCTGCCGATCGCGGTGCAGGAACGATGGGAAGCGGTGACGGGTGTCGCGTTGCGGCAGGGCTACGGCCTCACCGAGGCGAGTCCGGTCTGCCTCTTCAATCGCGTGGATCGCCCGAACAAGCCCGGGACGCTCGGCGTCGCCTATCCCGACTGCGAGGTGACGATCCGCGATCCACGCACCAGCGTGCCGCTCGGCGTCGGCGAGGCGGGCGAGATCTGCGTGCGCGGTGCCCTCGTCGGCCCGGGCTACGTGCGCAACGGCGACGCGGGGCTCCGGCAGGTGACCGGGTGGCTGCACACCGGCGATCGCGGACGCATGGACGCCGACGGCGTCGTCACGTTCGAGGGCGTGCTCAAGCCGATGTTCACGCGCAACGGCTTCAACATCTACCCGGCCGAGCTGGAACGCGTCATCGCGACGATGCCCGGCGTGACGGCGGTCGAGGTGCGTGGCATCCCCGATGCCCTCAAGGAGCACGACGTCGGCGTGACGGTGCACGGCGACGTGACCGTCGAGGCGGTGAAGGCGTGGTGCGAGGCGCTGCTGAGCGCGTACAAGCAGCCGAGCGAGGTGACGATCGTCGCAGGGTGAGCGCGTCGCGCGACGGCGACGGGCGCGCGTGGCACGGTTCGTTCAAGAGGGGGGCGCAGGGCCGCCCCGCGTCGGGGCGCGCCGCATCACGTCCGCCGGAGCCGTCATGATCTCGCCCGTTCCCGACCCGTCGGTCTCGTCGTCGTCATCCGACCTGCTCGCCGGCTACAGCCGCCAGGCACGCGAGTCGGCGTTGCGTGCCGTCAACGGCGACGGCGCCGGGTCGACGCTCCGGTGGTGGCACGGGGCGCTCGCCTACGGCGCGGTGCAGGCGGTGAGTCTGGCGGAAACGGGCAATCCCGTGCGGCAGCAGCGCAAGTACGTCGCGCAGGACAAGCCCGAATGGTCGCCGCCGTCGTGGCTCTTCGGCCCGGCGTGGAGCGTGCTCACCGCGTCGATGCTTTACGGCGACCTGCGCATGCTGAACGACCGCACCGATCCGTCGCGACGCACGCGCATGGTGGCGCACGCGGCGGCGTGGGCGAGCTACTTCGCGTTCACGCCGGCGTACTTCCGCGCCGATTCGCCGGTGCTCGGCGCCGTCGTCTCGGCCACGATGGCGACCGCGTCGACCGCGGTGGTCGCGCTGGCGGTGCGGCGCGGCGACCGGAAGACGGCGCTGGCGTGGCTGCCGGTGGCCGCCTGGACGATCTACGCGACCGCGCTCAGCGTCGCGGTGGCGCGGCGCAATCCCGATCGGCAGTTCGGCACCGCGGCGATGGACGACGACGAGCTCCTGCACGCGCCCGTGTGAGCGGCGTGACCGTGCGTCGCGGCCCGATCGTCGCGCGCTGCGGCGTGGCGATCACGCAGCCTGTGCGGCGACGCTGATCGGCGTCGTCGCACCGGCGCGTCCGAGGTCGGTGCGCGAGAGGATGGCGAGCTCGCCGGATCGGAACGCGGCGACGAAGGCACGCACGCATGCCGCGTCGAATTGCGTCCCCGCGCAGCGCTCGAGCTCCGACAACGCCTCCTCGAGCAGCTTCCCGCCGTCGTCACGGTAGCGTCGCCCGCTGGTCATCGCGTCGAAGCTGTCGGCCACGGCGACGATCCGCGCTTCGAGCGGAATCGCGTCACCGACCAGCGCATCGGGGAGGCCGAAGCCGTCGATCCGCTCGTGATGATGACGCACGATGTTGAGCAGCTCGGTGCGATCGTCGACGAGCCCCGACAGGATACGCCAGCCGACCATCATGTGCGTCATCACGTGCTCGTACTCGTCCTGCGTCAGGCGCGCGGGCTTGGTGAGGACGTCCTCGCGCACGCCGATCTTGCCGATGTCGTGCAGGCGACCACCGAGTTCGACGGCGCGCACGGTCGCCTCGTCGAGGCCGAGGCCGCGCGCGATGGCGCCGGCGTAGTGGCTCACACGCTCGCTGTGGCCGCGCGTGTAGGGATCCTTGGCTTCGAGCGCCTCCACCAGAGCCTGCACGCCTCCGAGGAACTGCGTCTCGATGCGACGCCCCTGTGCGGCCACCTTCTGCTCGAGCCGGAACTGGTACTCGCGATTCTCGAGCACGAGCCGCCGCCGTTCGAGCACCTGCGTGAGGCGCGCCCGCACCTCCTCGAGGTGGAACGGCTTCGTGAGATAGTCCATGGCACCGACGGCGAGACAGCTCACCGCGACCTGCACGTCGCCGTTGCCGCTCACCATCACCACCGCCGCCTCGGGCCAGCGCACGCGGAGTTCGCGCAAGAGCGCGAAGCCGTCCATGCCCGGCATCTGGATGTCGGAGAGGACGAGCGTCGCGGGGTTGGCCTGCATCGCGGCGAGCGCCTCCACCCCGTTGCCCGCCTCGTCCACCACGAAGCCGTCGGCGCGCATGAGCCGGACGAGCACCTGACGCAGACGCGGTTCGTCGTCCACCACCAGGCAGCGCGGGACGAGGCCCGACCCGAACGGATCGCGCCCGGCGATCTCGGCGAGCCCGGGGGCGAACCGGGACACGGCGCTCTCCGTCATGCGGCGCGACGTCCGGCCGGTGCGACGACGCGGCGGTTACGATTCCCCGCACCCTCACCCGCCCAGCCATGACCCGTCTGCACGACGACGACCTCCGCGACGCGATCGCGACGCGCGCCATCCACGCCGGCCAGCAGCCGGACGCCGTCACGGGCGCGATCATGACGCCGATCTTCCAGACGTCGACGTACGTGCACGAGGAGTTCGGGAAGCACCGCGGCTACGAGTACGCGCGCGGCAGGAACCCGACGCGCGAGGCGCTCGAGCGCAACGTCGCCGCGCTCGAGGGCGGGCGACACGGCTTCGCCTTCGGCAGCGGCATGGGGTGCCTCACGAGCATCCTGCTGCTCTTCGGCGCGGGCGACCATCTGGTGGTGGGCGAGAACGTCTACGGCGGCACGTTCCGGCTGCTCGACAAGGTGCTGCAGCGCTTCGGCCTGCGCGTCACCTACGTCGATGCGCGCGATCCGCAGCGCATCGCCGAGGCGATGACGCCCGCCACGCGCGCCCTCCTGCTCGAGACGCCGACCAACCCGCTGATGCGGCTCACCGACCTGCGCGCGGCCGCCGAGGTGGCGCGCCCGCACGGCGCGCTCGTGATCGTCGACAACACCTTCGCGACGCCGGTCTTCCAGCAGCCGCTCGCGCTCGGCGCGGACATCGTCTGGCACTCGAGCACCAAGTACCTGAACGGCCACAGCGACATGGTCGGCGGCGTCGCGGTGCTGAACGACGACGAGCTCGCGACGCGGCTCCAGTTCGTGCTGAACGCCGCCGGCGCCGTACCCGGCCCGTTCGATGCGTGGCTCTGCCTGCGCGGCACCAAGACGCTCGCGGTCCGCATGCGCGCGCACGACGAGAACGGGCGCGCGATCGCCGCGTGGCTCGCGAACCGGCTCGGCGACGAGCACGTCATCTACCCCGGGCTCGCCAGCCATCCGCAGCACGCGCTCGCGACGACGCAGATGCGCGGCTTCGGCGGCATGATCTCGATCGAGCTCGGCACGCGCGAGCGTGTGAAGACGATGCTCGATCGCGTGCGGCTCTTCAGCCTCGCGGAGTCGCTGGGGGGGGTCGAAAGCCTGATCAGTCATCCGGCCAGCATGACGCACGCATCGGTGGAGGCGGATCGCCGCGCCGCCTTCGGCCTGACCGGCGGGCTGGTGCGCCTGTCGGTCGGGATCGAGGACGTCGGGGACCTGCTCGGCGACCTCGAACAGGCGCTCGCCGGGCTCTGAGCGGCGGCGGGTGCCCATTCGAGACGGTCCATCGCCTCGTCGCGACGGACCGGCGCGAACCGCGCAAGCATCGGGCCAACCCCGATCCCCCGGGTGACGGGGGGGTCGGTCGGGGGCGATCCGACACCTGCCGCGGCGTCGACGCGTAGGAGTGTCGGACGACACCCCGCCGCCCTGCACCGTCGCCGTGGCGATCGACCGGACCCGCCGCTTCGGGTGGTCGGGCGCACGCCACGTCACGCCACCGTCCTCACCTCCACCTGCCCCCGCCATGCCGCCCGTCGCCCTTCCGAGGATCGCCTCGACCGCGTGGGAGCACCCCGCCGATCGCGCCGCGCTCAACACGCTCCGCGCCCTTCCCGGCTTCGACGAGATCGTCAAGCGCATCGCCGGCGTCTTCGGCGAACGCGTGCTCCGCAACCTCTTCCTCGCGAACGCGGTCCGCTGCGGCCCGACGCAGCACCCGAAGCTGCACGCGATGATGGGCGAGCTCTGCGCCACGCTCGACCTGATGCCGGTGCCCGACCTGTACGTCACGCAGACGCCGCACGTGAACGCCGGCGCGATCGGCTTCGAGCGCCCGTTCATCGTGATCAACAGCGGCACGCTGCTCGTGCTGGACGAAGAGGAGCAGCGCTTCGTCCTCGCGCACGAACTCGGGCACGTGCTGAGCGATCACATGACGTATCGCACGATCGCCGTGATCGTGAGCACGGTGGGGTTGAGCGCGCTCCCCTTCCTCGCCGGCATCGCGCTGCTCCCGTTCCAGCTCGCGCTGCTCGAGTGGAGCCGCAAGGCCGAACTGTCGTGCGACCGCGCCGCCTTGCTCGCGGTCCAGGATCCGACGCTCGCGCTGCGCACCTTCTTCCGTCTCGCCGGCGGCAGCACCGCGCCGGGCGAGGGCGATCTCGACGCGTTCCTGACGCAGGCCGCCGAGTATGACACCAGCAGCGGCGCCTGGGACACCGTGCTCAAGATCCTCAACACGGCGTTGCGTGAACATCCCTTCAACACCGTGCGCGCCGCCGAGCTGCAGCGCTGGATCCAGTCCGGCGCGTACGCGCGCATCGTCGCCGGCGAATACCCGCGCCGCGACGCCGAGGGTCGCCAGCAGGGCGCCTACGCCGACGACGTGCGCGCCGCGGCCGAGTACTACACGTCGCAGGCCCGCGAGACCGTCGGCAAGGTCGCCGACTCGTTCACGCGCGCGGCCGACGCGTTCCGTCGGCGGGCGTCGTCGTAACTCGTTGCGTCTGCTGAAGGGGTCGC
>ERZ1066136.345-NODE-345-length-40683-cov-67.424609_pt1 | contig 40683 bp, 36 predicted proteins | sample MGYA00382783_ERZ1066136 | MGnify/ENA primary metagenome ERZ1066136 (study PRJEB33369, sample SAMEA5778366) | biofilm metagenome | biome: Industrial cooling water; feature: Water cooling tower basin; material: Biofilm | place: United Arab Emirates | collected... | reverse complement strand
CGCATGGCAGGTGGTGTGGGAGGGGAGGGTTAAATGCCCTCCTCGACCCGATTATGTGGCGATGCCTGCAATCAATGCTGCTTATCACCTTTTCTATTTCCTGGACGGCTTTCTTCAGGAACGCCAAGGCGCTGATAAAGCTCTTCCTGTTTATCATACAAAAAAGAATGAGCAAAAGTTTTGTTAGTTTGAGAACTTAAGTTTTCAATAACACTATTAAATGAATTACTTTGTAATTCATTTAAGACTTGAGCCAAGTTAAACCCAGCAGCAATATGAGGTTGTAGAGCTTCTAGCTCATCAATTGAGAGTATTTGCCAGTCCAGCCCAGTTACTCCTTCGGTGGCTAATAAGGTATTAATGTGTTCTCGAAAGAAGTCGCTATTAATCAGAAATAGTGGTTCCATTGAAACAAGAAATGGCTTGAACGTACTACAGTTGTGAAACTTCTGAAGTTCAGGAACTTTAGCCCGACAAGCAGATATAAAACTAGCAAGTTGCTTCAAACCTTTCTTTACTTGCGATAGGCTACTATTGACAGCATCTTCACTGGCTATTGCTTGTGCAGCTCTAGAGAAACGAGTTGCTTTACATTCAAATAAGAGCACTGTTGAGCCATCAACTACAATCCAATCTGGGGCTTTCCCTTTCTCAGCAGCATAGAAGTTTCGGATGTCTGACTCTGATAATAGTTGCTCCGAAGACAAACATTTTTCTAATACAAGACCGAAATATCGTTCAAAAACAAAGCCAAAATATTCAGAGAATTCAGTACCATAGGTATTATACATTTGATAAAAAATTCCACTTGAAATTCTTGAAGCGACTAACTCAGGCACAGGTGCATGAATAAAATCCTTGTCTGGAGTAGAAAATTGCTTATTTTGGCAAGGTCTAATAATTGGATAGGAAAGCAGAGGGTTAAAGTCATACATTCTGAAGCGCCGATCTTGATTTTTTCGCTTCTCATATAGCTCAACCAACTTCGACTTATCTGCTACTAGCTGATTCAAAACTGCTCTGAGGGACTGGTCACTTACATTAATTCCCTGTCTCCGCATCTTTTTGAAGTAATCTTGACTGACTGCAAAATTTCCATGAGATGCAGAAGAAATAACAAAGCCTATGGTTATAAAGTCAATGACTGAAACTCCGGTAATAGCCTGAAATTTACTGTTAAAATCAAATTGTGGAACCCCTGAAATATTTTGTAATTGTTGTGGAATCTCATGGAATAACAGTGCTGGACGGGAGAATTCACTAAAAAGACCAGGCTCAAAAGGGAATTGACTACTAACAAGTCTTAGCAGCATAAAGACTGGATTTTCATTAATGAATTTATCATGCAAATCTTTGTCAAAAGTTATAGGGTCAGCCAAGTAATAGTTATTAGAAATATTGACTAGATTGCGAATATCATAATTCTTTATTAATTTAGACGTTTTGCTAGGAGGACAAAACCTAATTGCAAATAAAGCGACCCCTCCAACCATAAAAGGTCGCAGTTCTGAAGAGTCTTTTTTAAGTAAGTGTAGAGAATGTAGGACATCTCCAAGTGGGAGCTTTCTAAAAACTGATTCTACTGTTGATTCTAATTTTTCTAGTTCAGCTAGAGAGTTGATATTCATATATTTTGTCATTCAAACTACGATATTCTCCTCACACAGTTTGATTCTAGCTTTTTCCAATTTTATTCGCGGTTTAGCTTGGTATCGAGGGTTAACAGGCAGAATTTCAATCACGCCCTGACCAAGGACTAAGCCACATAACGGTACTGTTCAGCGGCTGCTTACAACCCTTGCATCACCACCAGTAGCTTTCAATAGTCCGCTGCAACAGCGTTGTTCGACTGCGTCAACAAGGCTCTAGAAATACCGTAGGCATTGGGTTTTCTCCAACTTGCCTCTGCGAACCGAGTCAGCCTGACGGAAAATCCTACTTAAACTTCACACTCTACTTCACACTGATAGCATATCATAGGGGTAGGGAACGATAGGTATGATCTCCCGGCTCTAGCTATGTTTAATTTCTCTGAAAATTCCAGAAAGGATGTAAAAAGTGGTTAGTTTCAATCCACTCACTGCACCACCACCTGAAGAGGTACCCTTAAAAGATGCACCCCTTATTCGGGTGATCGCACAGTTGCGCTTTCCGCCTATTCTTTCAATTGAGAAGAAAGATTTTGTTGGTTCATTTCAAGAAGCAATTCGCGAGAGCTATCCTATCCTCCAGCCTGAACAAACTCAAGGTTTTGCCTTTAGTCCTCAGGGTGTCGTTCCAATTGCACCTCAAGTTACTTGGCGATTTGTAGACACAGTAGATAACTGGAATTGGCGAGTTTCGTTGGCATCTAACTTTGTAGCGCTTGAAACGACTGCTTACTTAAGTCGTCGTGATTTTTTAAAGCGTTTAGAAAATATCCTTGTCGCACTTAATGAAAGTTTTAAGCCCGCAAGTATAGAGCGTTTTGGATTGAGATATATTGACAGAATTGTTGGACAAAATTTGCAAGATATTTCTTCCCTTGTAAAACCTGAGATAGCCGGAATGATGGCTGTTGATTTTAGAGAGCATATTCATCAGACCATCAATGAATCTTTGTTTATTATTCCTGATGGAGGTGAGCAAATTGTCGCACGATGGGGAGCTATGCCTGCTGGTGCAACTTTTGATCCAGAAGCGATAGAAGCTGTTGCAGATCCCAGTTGGATACTTGATCTTGACATGTCTGTTTCTAAAAATCGAGACTTTCATGTTGAGGAGTTAATGAATGAAGCACAACATTTTGCTGAGAGAATCTACACTTTCTTTCGATGGGCAGTAGAAGATGATTTCTTACGGCGATATGGAGGTAAGCCATGAGTACTCTTTTGGACAAACCACATAGACTACCTGGATCTATTACAGATGTTAGAAGGCCAAATATAATTTTCACAAGAATCTTAACCGCTCCTCGTAGCACAACTACATCTAAAGAGATTCTTGATCAAAATTTAACAGCCGCATCGGAAATGACAACGAGCGGGATTGCTATAGCATCAACTAGTTCTCCAGAAGTAACACAAAAGGCTCTCAGCGAATTAAGAAGGTTAAGTGGATTGACTTGGGAGCAACTGGCAAAGCTCTTCAATGTTTCCCGAAGAAGCCTTCATTTCTGGGCCAGTGGACAACCCTTATCCCGCTTTAATGAAGAACATCTCAATCGACTGTTGGGTACTATTCGATATATTGACCGGGGAAGTGCAAGTCTAAATCGTAGTCTTTTACTTCGCCCTGATGACAATGGGAATCCTCTTTTCGATCTCCTGGTTGCAGGTAAGTATGAAGAATTCAAACGGATCGTTGGTTCTAATAATGCACCCCGAAGACCATTATTAGGTGCCCTGTCTGAAGATGCACATACATCATATATGCCTCAGAATCCAGCAGATCTGGTTGATGCTCTTCAAGAGCCTATCCATCGCGAGGTTGGAAGATCCAGACCTGCTAGAACTGCAAGGAGCCGAAAAAATAGTAGTGGTCAATGATCGAGATAGTTGGATTCAAGCAATAGACACTGCTCTTTCAGAGTGGTGTCAAGGTGATTGTGTGCTTGGAGAACACTGGTTCGTCTATCGCTTTAATCCCCAACGCCCTTTAACATCTGACTCTGCCGCTGTTGCTCAAGAAGAAACTGATCTTGCAGAATCCGAGGTTAAGGGCTTTGCTGTGGTTACACAGACTTGCGATATTGTACGTACTTGTAATAAACGCCCATTTGTTGAAATCGCACCTCTTGTTGAGGTTGATGAAGCACAGTTACATGAAATTCAACGAAGCAGGCAACCTCAATATGCTTACATTCCGGGAATTGCAGAACTTCATCTTGTTGCTGACCTCGACCGTGTCATGACAGTAGAAAAGGCTGTCGTAGCAGAATGGGAGCGTAAACCTGGTTGTCTTAGTGATGATTCAGTTAGAGCACTGGGGCAAGCACTAACAAGGAAACGTGCTCGATTTGCTTTCCCTGATGACTTTACTAACTTTGCTAAAAAGCTCCAAAATCGGCTGCGCGATAAGCATAATAAACCTACTGATGAAGGAGAAGCACTTCGCGCTTTACGCGAGATTAGGGTTCGTGCAGAACCTTCATGGAATAGTACTGAAATTCGGCTAATATTTTGGTTCATCCGGGATGAGGAACAGAGCAAGTTTCAGGGGATAGGATGGGAGCAATTTCTTGAACGGTGGTTACAATTAATCCCTGAATCTGGACGCTACCAAAATGTAGAAGGTTCAGTAGTAGCTCTGGAAGACATGACAGCAAAGGAGTATGTTGAGAGCGATCCGTTGGATCTGGATCACTTATCCTCATAAAGTGCAGAATATGCGGCTCTACTACTTGTAAACATCAGACTAGCGATCGCTTGCCGAATCATTAAAGCTTCAGCTTATTTCTGAATCTCACGGTACTTTAATACTGGGTACTCGTAGGCAACAGTCAAGTACCGTCCCATAGATAACCTAGCGGTCGAACTATATATTCACCGTCAGATCTGCTGGATAAGCACCCCACTTCCCAGACTTATCTGTCAGATCCACGGGATAATACCCCTTTTTACGGGGAATTATACAGAAACTTTGCCGGTTAAGTCCGTGCTTTCGGGGTGTTATCCGTCACTTTTGATGGTTAATCCTGGAAATTCGGGGTGTTATCCATCAAAGGTACTGGATAACACCCCGAATTGACTACTTATCCAGCATCTACTCATGTCCCAGTTGCAATCACCACGTTTACTCGATCAGGTCCGTCAGTCTATTCGACTCAGGAATTTCAGCCCTAAAACTGAAAAATCATACCTACACTACATCCGGGACTTCATCTTGTTCCATCACAAACGGCATCCAAGGGAGATGGGAGAAGATGAAATTCGAGCCTATTTATCTCACTTAGCGATTGAACGTGAGGTGGCAGCATCGACCCAAACCGTGGCGCTCAGTGCCTTGTTATTTCTTTACCGCCACGTCCTGGACATTGAACTGCCCTACATTGACGACATTGAACGAGCCAAACGACCGGAGCGGTTACCTGTGGTCTTCACTCGCACCGAAGTTAAACAGATTGTGGCTCACTTGGATGGTGTGCATCTTCTCCTGGCAAAACTGCTTTATGGCACAGGAATGCGACTGACCGAAGGGCTCAAACTCAGGGTGAAGGATGTAGATTTTGAGTATCGTCAGATTACCGTGCGGGATGGGAAAGGAAACAAAGACCGACTGACGATGCTCCCCACCTCTTTAGTAGAACCGCTCCAACTCCAGTTGCAGAAGGCAAAGCAACTCCATGAATTGGATTTGTCCCTTGGTTATGGAACCGTCGAACTGCCGTATGCGCTGGAACGGAAGTACCCGAATGCCAATCGAGAGTGGGGATGGCAGTTTGTATTTCCATCCTGGAAGCGATCTCTCGATCCACGAACGAAGGTGGTACGACGGCATCATGTGTATGAGCAGTCTTTACAGCGTGCGGTCAAGCAAGCAATCCGCCAGGCGGGGATTACCAAGCATGGGGGATGCCACACTTTTCGCCATAGCTTTGCCACTCACCTGTTGGAAGATGGCTATGACATTCGTACGGTGCAGGAGCTATTAGGACACCGGGATGTGAAGACAACCATGATTTATACCCATGTTCTAAATCGGGGTGGGCGAGGAGTCCGCAGCCCACTTGATGAGTGACTCTGTAGATGGCGATCGCCCTTCTGCCGGGCCAGCAGGAGGGCAACGGCAGTATAAGGGTTTCGAGCGCTAAACACAGGTAAAACCGCCGATGTACTACTGCTTTCTCAGTCCAAAAAGGCCAAATCTAGGCCAGCGCCACTAGTACACCCTCTTAGCGACTGTCTCTTTGTAATAAATCACCTCATCCCTTTGCCTGCAGCACGACCCTTTGCCTACAGCATTATGCAAAAAACAATCGCATTGATGGCTAAAAACCAAAGTCAGTAAAAAATTTAGCACTAGTATGTGCTTACTAGATGTAGGGGTTATAATCTGTAATTAACTCTAGCCGTAGCGTTTGCTACTCAAGCAATGGGAATTTGCGAACTCAACTTTCGTTCAACGCGCCCCTTTGACAGTCTCCCTTTCTATGCCCACCAAGTTGATTTGCTACGAGCAATCCCACCTGATGACTTGGCTAGGGAGTTGGGACGTTTAGCCAATCGCTTACGGAAAGAGACCGGACAAGCCGTTCTTACCAGCGGCACGGGACGATTATTGAGTGCAGCCCCTTTGACAACCTGCGAAACGTTTCAGGTTTTGACTGTAGAAGCCATTGACTTAGCCGATTCTGATTATAATGTCGCGCTCAAACAACTCATCAACCGAGCGCTAGCGCAGTACTTTGAGCAACGAGACTTCAAGGTGAATGGCTATGCACGTGAAGCATTTGCCAAAAGTTCAACTGTCCTCTCTGGTGATATTGAAGTCCAACGTTATTTGCGGTGGGATCTGCGGCTTGACGAGCAGAAATACGTTTTTCTCTCCATTGATTACAGCAATGAGTATCATGATCGCCTCAATCTTCAGGACCGAGGCCTTGACTCTATCCCCTTCAATCAAGCCCTGGTACAGACTTACGACAGCAAAACCTGCCGATTTGTAGGCCTTGCTGACTTCACTGTCGCTACTCCCTTAGAAAGCTTGGGCAACATTAGCCTACTGGAATACCATCGCCGTCAAGGCATTATTGCTGCCACTTTGCTTGACGCCATCCCTCCCGGCACGAAAGCTGTGCAAGTCAACTACGGCTCACATGGCAAAGATATCATCTACTCCCACATCCCACAGCTGCTGCGCAAAGCCTTTACCCGCGATGATGTCGATAGCAAGCAATTCAACGCCCAGGTCTGGCCGATTGATAAACGCTTTAAGCAAGCTATTGAGACGATTACCCGTCTTAACCAGACAGGTGGACTCAGAGTTCTAGAGCAGGTCATCACTTTTCACTCAGAGCCTTACGCCCCTTCTCCCCAAATCAACTTTGTGCAGCATGCAAGCAGCACAGGGTATGAGCAGAACCTTGATTTTGGCAATGCAGTCTGGGGTGCTTATCCGGCTCAAGGCTTGCAGCGTAAACAGCTCTTAGAGAAGCCAGCACAGATCCAGGCAGTCGTGTTTCATCCTCAGGGAGAGGACATTCGAGCTTGGGGCCAGGCCTTAATGCACTATTTCAATAGTGTTGCGATCGAACTGACGCTATCCGAAGTTCGCGCTTACCCATTGGATAACAGATTCGAGCTGCAACGAACATGTCGGCAACTGGAAGGGTTCGATTTGGCATTCATGTGCATTCCGGATCAGGAGCACTATCGCAATCGGCCAGACGCTGATCCTTATCCAGTTTTGAAGCGTGAGTTCATGCAGCGTGGACTACCCTCTCAAGGCATTGAACTAGGCACGATTCGCGATCATACTCGCAATAGCGCTGACAACATCCTTTTAGGAGTGCTGGGCAAACTAGGTTACAGCCCTTGGCAGCTGCGTCGGATGCCAGGCACAGCACAAGCTTTTATGGGGCTGGATGTTGGACGTAAAGATGGCCGAGCTGTCGGCGCAGCGACCTTTGTCGTGAACCAGCAGGGCAGAGTCATTGGTTGGTCCGCCACTGATTTCCAATCACATCGGGAAACTTTCAACGCGGAAGCACTCCGGCGCGCAGTTTTTGGTTTAGTTAATCTGTTTGAGGAGCAAGAGCAAGCCCCACTCACCCATTTAGTCATTCATCGGGATGGTCTATTACAAGCAGACGAACTCAGGCTGTTGGAAGAATTAGTGCCAGCGCTACAAAACGTCGGGGTACAGCAAATTGATGTCGTTGAAATCATCAAATCTGGCTACGATCGCGCGGGACAATGGAACGAAACCACTCAGACATGGGAGAACCCGCAACGAGGCTGGTCTTGGTCATATTCTGAAGTGGAAGCAGCAGTGATGACAACGGGTGTGAGGGAGATCAAAGGCAGCAAGAATTTTGTTCCACGCCCCATCAACATCCGCCGCCGTCTTGGCAACACTCAAATCGGCATCTTGGCGGCTCAAGTTTATTGGTTGAGCGAAATGCATGTCGGTTCGACTCAAACCGTGCGACTACCTATTACGACTTATTACGCTGATGCTGCCGCTGAATACGCGTTAGAAGGGTTGTTGCCCACCGGTGTACAAATCGCTCGCAGTCTACCCTTTCTCTAACGAAACGAGAAGCCAAACAAACTTTCAGGGTTGGACTGGATTGAGCCGACCTACGCCTAATAGGGGTTGAGCCGACCTACGGACGAAAAAGTGCAAGCTGAGCTGGAAAGGCTTACCCAGCTTGAGTTTTAGATAATTTATTGGAATAAGGTCGAGCATCAGGTCTTCTGCGTGCCGAGCAGAAGTTCAGGCTATATGTCCCAAAATTGGCTCATTCTGGGTCTGGTGACATGAACAAAGCAAGGAATTTGCTTAGGCAAGAACCAGGCACCACTGGGCAAACTTACGGGGCGATCCTAAGTTCATTGTCTATTTTCAGAATTGTTCGGTCAGGCTGTTGTATCTTGCAGTTGAAAATATTCAACGATGTATGACCAGCCCTATCTCAAAGTTTAGAAGCATTGCCCATATCCTTGTTTCACAGAGGCGGCTGAATTTTTGGAAAATAGCCAAGGCAACAGGGATTGGAGTGGGGGTTGTGTCAACATTGCTGGTGATAACTGCTATTGGTAGGGTTCAACACGATGCCCGTAACCTCCATAAAAATCCAACTGAAGCGAATAAGCGTGAGTATGATGCATCCCTGGCATGGTTCCAAGCTTTGGTAGGGGCAACAGGGACGATCGCCACGATCTTCGGTGCGTTTGTTTTGTATCGAAACTTTGAAGTAGCTAACAGGAATGCTCAAATTGCCGCTAAGAATTTCAATTTGGCGGAGGATAGGTTAAGGCAGGATGCTGAAAAAGCCCGTAAAGATGAAGAATTGGCGCAATCTCGCTTAATGACCGAGCGTTTCTCTAAAGCTGTAGAGCAGTTAGGTAGTGACAAGATTGAAGTACGGCTGGGTGGAATTTACGCTCTAGAACGTATAGCTCAAGATTCTGACAGAGATCATTGGACGATCATGGAAGTCTTAACCGCTTTTATTAGGGAAAAGTCGCCCAAAGTAAAAGTGTCTCAAGAACGGACTCAATTAAAAGCCCTTGAATTGGAAAAGCAGTTGGGCATTAAGTTTGACCCTATGCATCCGCTCCGCGACGAACTTTACTCTCAGGCCAAGCGGGAGCTTTATGACAAACCTATTGCGATCGACATACAGGCTGCGTTAACGGTTATTGGTCGTAGAAAAGAAAAACAGCGTCTCCTTGAAGAAGGTAAATATCTTGATCTAAGTAATACAAATTTGAGAGAGGCAAATTTAGAATCTGCATACCTGGTAGGAGCATCTTTTAGAGATGCCGACCTCAGAGATGCTAACTTTTTTGAGGCCGATCTCAGCGACGCGGATCTCAGCAAAGCTAACCTCAGTGGTGCTAACCTCCTTTGTACTGACCTCAGCCATGCCGACCTCAGCAGTACCTCCTTCTTAATCGATGACAACCTCAGCGGTACCTCCTTCAGCTGTGTCAACCTCAGCGGTGCTAGCCTCAGCGGTGTCAGCCTCAGAGAAGCGGATCTCAGCCATGCCGACCTCAGCCATGCCGACCTGAAAAGTGCCAACCTCGACGGTGCTGACCTCAGAGAAGCTAACCTCAACGGTGCCGACCTCAGAGAAGCTGACCTCAGCTATGCCGACCTCAGAGAAGCTGACCTCGACGGTGCCAACTTCAGCAAGGCCAACCTCAGCGGTGCTAACCTCAGCGGTGCTAGCCTCTGCCATGTCTGCCTCAGCGATGCCAACCTCAGCGATGCCGACCTCAGCGATGCCGACCTCAATGGTACCGACCTCAATGGTGCCAACCTTAGAGAAGCTGACCTCTGTGGTGTTAAGGCTCTAACAGATCACCAGTTAGAGTCCGCCAAGCTGTGTCAAACCAAACTGCCGGAAGGAATTAAGCTAAATCCAGACCGCAACTGCGGTGAGGTGAGGGAAGATAAGCAGGCATAAAAAAGATCTAGACCCTTTTTAAGGGTTTGGATCTTTAAACTCTGGAAACCAAATCAATATTCTCCTATTGCTTAAAAATCTGGTCAATTGTAGGGGCAACCGCGTGAGCATCAGGGAATTGACGCGCTTTGTAGCCGTCACAGGCTAGCTCAGTATTTCCTTGCTGGAATAAAACCATTAAAAAGTCCCGCTCTCCAGTGGCAACCGGGGTTAGGTGGCTGCTCCGCTGAGTTTAACTCAACCCCTAATTGAGTCACTCTGCCGGGGCTGCATTCGCCCTACCGCCTGACCCCTTACCTGAATAAATTCTAGCCATAGGAATAGCTACCCTCTTTCCTCAGAGAGGCAGGAACACCGGCTCAGGGGTGATAAATTCTAGCCATATGATAAACACCTATAACGAAACCCAAGGGGAAAGCGACCACGGATAACGGAGGTTCTTTCCTCTCTAACCCTGATTGCCCTGGAAATTTGCCCACCCCTGCAACAACCGAGAGAAGAACCATGCCCCCAGTTCTCCTCTATTCAAACCCAATCGGTACTCCAGTCCCAAGCTCTGCTGATTGAACCGGAGGCAATTATCCCTTACTCAGTATGGCTTTTTATGGGATAGCAATCAGGAAGCTCGATCGCCCACTGCGCCCAGATTCTAGAACTTCCGCCCAGGCGAACCTGCTCCCCATTCAGTCATTTCTAGCCCTGAAATGCCGATAAGTGCTACGTTCCAGGCGTTAATCCCAGTCCCTATCGGCGCTTAGTGCCCTTTCGCTCCCAGCCTTCATACTGCTGGGAAAGTGAGAGCAAAACCTTATCCCGATCGCTCCGAATCTTTGCCGCGTCAGATAGAGTGAAATGCTGAGTCAGCTCTGGCTTACCATCCTGGTTATGCACCAGGCGTTCCCCATCCTGGCGGCGATCGATGCGGGTATATCCCCGCCGACGACTGAAGATATACTGCTGCCCTTTCCAGTAGTTCCGCTGGAGCAAATTCAGCGTCATGTTGGTCGTCAAAATCATCTCCTGAGCCGTCGCTGTTTTTTGTGCCTCGCTCAGGTTCGTGAGCTGTCCCTGGGAGACCACCTGCTGCCGTTCTAATTCTTCAACTCGCTGACTCAAAGCGTGAAGAGTGACTCGGGTCTCCTTCTCTTTTCGCAGGGCAAAGCTTTCATTGCGGGCATGGGCAACCAGGGTATCGATTTCATCCTGAACGGGGAGTAATTGAGCAGCCAAAAAAGTGCTGACCCTCTGGTGATAATCCGAGACCGATTCATTGATTTCAGGAACCGGTAAAGACAACGCTTTTTCCAGGTCTGGAGCAGGAATTTCTCGCTGAATTCGACCGTAAAAATTCTGCATTGTTTCATGGTCTGCGATCGTCCCTCGGACTCCCCTAACGAGTCCCAAGGGCTCCATAAATTTTGCGTACCGATCATGAAACTGACGCAGCTTTTCTGGACCCCCAAATAGATCGTCCCAACTCAGCCATCCAGTCTCTCGATGCACGGGCACAATATGCGCGTGAATGTGTGGCGTTATCTCGTCCAAATGCAGCACGGCGGAGACACAATACGGCCCAAATTCTTGCTGAAGAAACTGCGTGACACCCTCGGAAAATTGGTCCACTTTTTCCAGATCAATCTCTTCATTCAGGCTGTTCTGTTTCCGATACCAGGTGGGGCTGGCCGTGAACAAAATTTCCCCCGCCAGGTTCGCATCAGAACGAATTTTTCGCTTCTGGGTAGTGGCATCAAGAATGACCTGAATCTGCTCCAAAAGCGTCTCGATATTACCCAATAACTGGCGGTTCGAGGGAGTGCGATCGGGGTCTGCATTTTTGGTTTCACGCGTCCGGTTGCAGTGCGCTTGCGAAGCTTTAATGGCACTCACTGACTTGAGGCGTTGCACCCGTGGAATGGCATAGTTCATCCTCCTAGAATTCCCCTTGATTTCCCAGATTCAAACCCGGAGAACCCCGAGTAAAACTGGGACAAAAATTTCAACTCAGCCTGACTCCATGGCTGAATACCCAGCAGCCTTTCCACTGAAATTATTTACAGTCCCTCTGTACCTCTATGCCCTGACCAGGAGTTTGATGGAACCAAAATTCACTCACTGCAATTATTTACAGTCCCCAGTATCCCTGTGCCGATTCGCCCCGTCATCTTGGTTGCCGACATAACAAACCGTGGGCCAGCTACCAATCGTAAAAACCTTGGCTAAATCCAGTAAGGCAACTCAGTTCACTCAGCTCACCGAGACTACCCAAATACTTGGCAAGACATCTAGCTTAAGCTGACCCAGCAAGTCACTGAACAGAGATAATCCCTGCTGAACGAATAATCAAAAGGCAAGAGGCACCAGGACGATAACTGGCATTTCTTTCTTTGAGCAGAAATTAAAAATAACGTAACGTTTGAATCCTTTAGCCAATCGAGGCTTGAGGCACCTCAAACCAAAATAACTGCTACAAAAAAAACGGGCAGGAACCCAAGACTCTATCTGAAGCACTTCTACCGAAAATAGCGTTACAAAAAAACTGGCGATAACTGACTTTTCTTTCTTTGAGTAGAAATTAAAAATAGATGATCGTTTATTCTCCATGCCAGGCAAGGGTTTCAGGCATTTTTGCCCAAATAGATGATCATAAAAAGTTTTGATGAAATAACCTCTCAAGACGAATAATTAAATTCCCCTGAAATGTCTGTTTTTAAAAATAAAAAAACATTTGAATCCTTCATCTAGCATGGGTTTGAAGGGCTTAAGCCCAAAATAGATGCTCATAAAAAGTTTCGGTGAACTTAAACCGTCTATTAAAAATAACGTAACGTTTGAATCCTTTTGCTGACAGAGGTTTGAGGTACCTCGACCTGAAATATCTGCTACAAAAAAATCGGCAGCTCTCGGCAGCCATTTAGGGTTAGGGCCAGCCAGCCAAAACGATATAGATAAATTTTTACTGCTCAAGGAATATCAGGGTAAAAATAAAGTGACCGATATTATCGTTGCCTGGTCGGGGTTTGAGGCAGTTTCACTCAAAATAAAAGACCCAAAATTTTTGAGGTTTATCAAGCTCATGCAAAGCACTTTTTAGAAGCACTCTGGAAGCAAATCCGAAGCAGGATCAGCCAGCAACAACAATGCAATTAAATTTTCCTTGAACAATGAATATTAAGGTACTAGCCTGTGGCAACAGGCAGACTTAAAAAATAAAACAGGCGATATTATCGTTACCTGGTCGGGGTTTCAGCCAATTTCACCCAAAATAAAAGAGGAGAAATTTTTGGGGGTTTATCAAGCTCCTGTGAAGTGCCCCTTAAAAGCAATAAAAATAAAGTGACCGATATTATCGTTACCTAGCCGGGGTTTGAGGCACTTTAGCCCAAAATAAAAGGACAACAATTTTCCCAGGTTTATCAAGCTCCTATGAAGCATTTTTTAGAAGCACTCTGGAAGCAAATTCGGGGCAGGGCCAGCCAGCAACAACAATGTAATCAAATTTTTCTTGAGCAATAAATATTAAGGTACTAGCCTGTGGAGACGGACAGAATTAAAAATAAAACAGGCGATATTATCGTTGCCTGGTAGGGGTTTCAGGCACTTTCACCCGAAATAAAAGAGGAGAAATTTTAATTCGGCCCTATTCGTGAAACCATTACTCCGCAAACCTTTCAGAGTTTTCGCGATTTATCGCGGTTTTTCGCGGTTTTGGAACTGTGAACTTGTAGGAAAAAGCGAAAATCTTAAAATCAAGGCTTATAAACCGCGATTTATCGCGATAAATCGCGGTTTATGGCGATTTCTTTTTTTTAGTGTTTCTCAAACCCACTCCCCTTGACTACCAACAAGAAAAAATATGGTGCAAGCCCTGTCCGGTACTCTTACGCCCACGAGCGCGGAGGAACCCGAAGCCTTCAGGGTATGGGCGATCGACCGTTTATCCAGATGGCTGAGTGGTGGAGCCGCGTAATCTCTTGAACTAACGCCCCTGGTCTTTATCCCCAGGTTGCCTTCCATCGGTTCGCTTTAGCTGAGACTGATTTGACCCAGGATTTGGATGTCTCGGTTGGGCCTGTTGCTGAGCCTTTCGCTGGGCCTCAATAAGCCGGTCAAAATTCTGCCAGTCGGTATCCTCTAGCTTCCGATGAAGAATTTTTTTCCTTTTATTATCAAAATCTAATTTAGCCAGAATTAACAGGCTCTTACTGCCCTGATGACCCACAACCAGGACACTGCGATCAGGATGCCATTCTGCCCAATACAGTTTCCCTTCTACTCGAAGTTGGTTTTGCCCTCGTGTAACCCTCTCAAAGATAAGAAGAACCTCCTGCAGTTTCTGCCCTCGCTGGGTTTTCAAATCGGCTCGGTAGTAATAATTTTGGGAGGATTTTTGCGAAGAAGTTGGGGTTGGGAGCGAAGCCGGAACGGGGGATGGTGGTGGAGTAGATGGCAGAGGGATTGAAGCGGGAGGTGTAGGAGTGGAAACTTCAGGAATCTGCGGCTCTTGCTCACGTACTTTTTTCCCACCTGATTCGGGGTTTTGTTCGACTTTTGAGCTGGAATTTGATCCAGAATTTGGTCCGAAATTTGCGTTCGGCTCAGGTTCAGCAGGTATTGCAGGATGGACAGCAGAAATAGGGGATGAAGGAATAGTTGGAGCAGAAGGCGGAGTGGAATCTGGAGTAGAAATCGATCGGGAAATTATCGGTCGCTGGCGCAAGGCTTGAATGAGTTCCCGATCGCACTCCGGGTCGTAACTCAACCCCAAATGTTTGACCAGTCCTGGCTCGCTGTGGCTGAAGCTATATCGGGTGCCCAACGCATGACCGGCTAAGGCCACTCCATCCAGTCCGTAGGAGATTCCTTTGCTCTTGCCCGTGCGGGTAAATTGGACGCGCACTTCTACCCCTTCTGTCTGGAGTTTCTCAACCCATTCGGGCACCGTTTTGCACTGCGTTGCCGCCTGGTCGAGCAGGTACTGGAGCTGTTTATGAACACTCGGTTTTCCGGTTTTGATTTCGGCCTGGGCCTGCTGGGTTGACTCACTTTTGCGGTGAATTTCCCAACTGTTTGGCTGGACCTCCAGCCCATACTGTCTCTCCAACATTCGCAGCACTTTTTGGGAGCGATACCGATCGTGGGATGTGGGAATCGCAGTCTGGGTTTCCAGATTAATTTTGGACCAGACCAGGTGAACATGAGGATGGGCCGTGTCCCGATGACGAACAACAATATAGGGGTACTTCGGCAGTTCCTCCTGACAGAAATAGGCCACTCGTTTTTGGAATTGCTGTTGAACCAGCGATTCATCAAGATTTTTGAGCAATTCTGGGTGCTCAGCACTCAAGATTAAACCAGCGAGATACTGGTCGGCGAGGGTACCTAATTGCTCGTCGTTGAGATTTTCACCGGGCTTTAAGGACAACGACGCGTGGTAAATCGGACGCTTAATTTTGCGGTTGAGACCAAGCGCCACATCGTACCGTTGGGTGGCCTGCTTAATGACCTGGTTTAGCTGCTCCCGAGCCAGGTTTTTCAGGTCAAGCCAGGGGGCAGTATTGCCACCAATAATCTCAGCCCCAGGTTTGGATACCACGTACTTTAATGTGCGCTTGGCCGAGGGATTTTGAAACAGTTTGGCGATCGCCATAGTCTCGCCCTACTACAAAGAAGAATTCAGTCGAGTTTGGATTTGATTCAGGGTTTCCAGCAGCGTTTGCAGGAGCTGGCGATCTCCCGATTTCACAGAAGAATCAGGCTGACTGTTCAGCCGCCGCGTGAGCTGATTTAAATTTGTGCCCATTCGGTTCAGCTCGATAATCACCTGCCGATCCAACTGGGAAGGTCTGGGGCCACTTTGGGGTCGAATTTTGGGCGGCAGTGGAGTGTCATACAAGCGAGATCTGACCCAATCGGAGAGACGAATATTTTCAGTTTCACACCAGGCTTTGAGGGTCTGATGTTTGTCTTTTGGCACCCGGCAGGTGAGCATTTCTGTCGCGTTTTGCTCTGGAATATTTTGAGCCTGCAAGCCTTGGGCTAGGGGTAAGACTGGAGCCATGATTTGTCCCAGTCGTTCCTGGTCACGCTGGCACTCCTGCTGAATATCGCGATCGAACTTTCTATTCTTATTTTTCACAGCTTTTCAGGCGGCTCATGGGCCGCCACCAACCAAAAATTTTCAGCTCTCTGGGGTTCTCCAAGAGGGGCTCCCTTGGACGAGCGCAGTGTAATACACTGCATAGCTCGCCTACACAGAAAAGCCTCTTTTTAAGGTGCCCCAGGCCGAAACGAAAGTAGCATCATGATTTCAGGTTGTTGGGGGGGATGGCGTGTGGGGAAAGCTAAATAACGAACGCGAAAATTAGTGAGTGAAAAACCATGGTTAAGAAAGCGCCAAAACCCACGAGTAAGTTACCGACCCCGTATAAGGAGCCAGACGTAGCTGGAGCGATTGCAGCTTTAATGGCGTTGCGGGATAAACCGAAACGATTTGCCCCCGCAAAAATTGTCACCCTTTGTTATGAGAGTATTGAGGTTGCAAGGGGCGCAGGCTACAGCTTTACAGATATCGCCGCAATTTTAAGCGAGCATAATCTCAAGATCTCAGTGAGGCAGTTGGGTGAGGAATTTGAAACTCAAAGGCAAGCCAAATTTGGAGTCTTAGCAGACGAACCGGCAGGATTTGAAATGGCTTTGTCCGCAGGGTTCTAAGAGCAAGTTGAGGATGAGCTAGCAAAAGCCCTCTGAAATGGGAAATGCTCAGGTGTGTCTGGTCAGATTGCCCTACGAGAAAAACCAGACCAACCCGAATAATCAAGGCCATCCCTTTCGCCAGGTAGCCTCTACTAGCTTGAAACTTTTTTGCTAAATCGAGGCACTTTCTACTGCTGCAAAAGTGCCATTAAAAATCCCTGGCGCTTCACCAGGGAGAGGCACTTTTACGACATCCTAATTTATTGCAGCATGATCCATGAAAACTTCAAAGCCTCCAACTAAAGTCTGCCAGTCGGGCATTCCCGGCAATTCAAGTTGTCACGCGATATAATACGTTGCATTACATGAAAATACAGTGGCTCCGCTGGAGGAGTTATGGGCAAAGAAACCATTACGTTTCGGTTGGATGCAGAGAAGCGGGCGGCACTGGATGAGATTGCCGATGGTTTAGACCGCGATCGCTCCTACATTCTGAATGAGGCGATCGACCTCTATCTAGAAGTCCACCGATGGCAAGTGGAACATATACTCGAAGGAGTTCGCCAGGCGGACAACGAGGAATTTGCTACGGATGAAGAAGTAGCAGAGGCATTAGCGAGATGGCATAAATGAAGGTTGTCTGGACCAGGCAGGCGATCTCAGACCTCAACCATGCTTATGATTATTTATCCGAGTACAGCCCTGACTCAGCCGAAGACATCATCGAGCGGATTAAGAAATCTCTGGAAGCGTTGAGAGGGTTCCCTGAGATGGAACGGAAGGGAAGAGTCCCAGAGACACGGGAACTGGTAGTGGCAAAAACTCCATTTATTCTGCCCTATCGTGTCCGTAAGAACCGGATTGAAATCTTGGCCGTAATTCATGGAAATCGACGCTGGCCCGATAGTTTTTGAGGACGGTCTGGTTAAGTAAGGAGTAGCGGATTCTGGAAATTTTGGGTGAGATTAAAGATGTACTCCAGCGCAAACCGTCCACGTAGCAGTGAGGCAATCCCATGACTTCCATTGTGCTGAAAGACCTGGCAGAGGAACTGAACCTGCAAGCGGATGACCCGGAGGAGCGGTTTATCAGCAGTGGGGTGAGCTGGCAGCAGTATGAGGCTTTGTTGGAGAAGTTGGGCGATAGCCCCTGGTATCGGGTGACCTATCTGGAGGGTGTGCTGGAAATCATGGCTCCGAGCCGCAGACATGAGTCAAAGAAGGAAAATATTGCTCGCTTACTGAGTGCGTACTTTGAGGAAACCCGGACTCGCTTTTATGGGTTGGGGTCTACGACGTTTCGAGAATCGTTGAAAGCTCGCGGAGTAGAGCCGGATACCTGCTTTTGTGTCGGTTCAGAGAAGGAGTTTCCCGACCTGGCAGTGGAGGTGGTAGAAACCAGCGGCGGCATTAATAAGCTGGAGGTTTACAAGGGGTTGGGAGTGCCCGAAGTCTGGTTTTGGCAGAAAGACCAGTTTGAAGTGTATCGTTTGCAGGGCGAAGAATATCAGCAGGTTGCAGCCAGTGAGTTACTGTCTGGGCTGAATCTCAATTTGCTTGCCAGCTATGTCACCAACCCAGAACCTTTAGATGCCGTACTGGAATTTCGGGAGAAGGTACGAGAGCAGATTAAGGGGAACTTGTAATGCAAGTAATATTTCCATCTGAGATAACTCTTCCACTGATTTCTCTAGGCAAAGTGGTCAAACCTGTGGAGCGATCAGAAGTTCCTATCCCTGGAAAAATATACCGTCAAATCGGCGTCAAGCTTTGGGGAGAAGGAGCATATGAGCGTGAATCAATTGATGGTAGCCAAACTCAGTACAAAACACTTTCCCGTGTAGAAGCTGGAGACATTATTGTAAACAAGATTTGGGCACGAAACGGAAGTGTAGCTGTTGTTTCCCAAAATTTGGCGGGTTGTTACGGCTCAAACGAATTTCCTACATTTGCTCCTATTCAAGACAAATTAGAACCGCATTGGTTTCACTGGATTACAAAGACAAAGTTTTTCTGGGAACAGTGTGATGAGAAATCCCGTGGAACTAGCGGGAAAAATCGAATTCGTCCCGAAAAGTTTTTGGAAGTCAATATTCCTCTTCCTCCTTTAGATGAACAACGGAGAATTGTGGCGCGGATTGAGGAACTGGCGGCGAAGGTTGAAGAGGCGCGGGGGTTGAGATCGAAAGCTCTCAATCAGGTGGGAAACTTTGTGGCTAATCTACATTTGCACTTAGCGGAGTCACGGATTATCCAGCTTGACAAAATTTTGGTATTAGATGAAGAGCGAGAAGCGGTTGAATCAGGGAAACAATATCCGCAAGTTGGAGTCAGAGGTTTTGGCGGAGGATTATTTATACGCGAAACTTTAGACGCAACGCAAACTACATATAAAGCTTTCAATCGTCTCTATGAAGGAGCAATTGTCTTAAGCCAGGTCAAAGGATGGGAAGGTGCGATCGCGGGTTGCCCAAGAAGTTTAGCAGGTAAGTTTGTGTCTCCTGAATATCGGACCTTTCGATGTATTCCAGAGCAAGCAATACCAGAATACATGGCAGCTTTGGTTGCAACTCCTTGGTTTTGGACACAACTACAACATTTAACAAGAGGATTGGGAGATCGACGAGAACGCACCCGCCCTGAGCAATTTCTTCGTATGGAAATACCTATGCCAACGATTGATCAACAGAAAAAAGCCCTTGAGGCTTTCAGTAAGCTAGATGCAGTTAAACGTTTACAATCCCAGACTGCCGCAGAACTGGATGCCCTATTACCCTCCATCCTCGACAAAGCCTTCAAGGGAGAATTGTGATAACAGCCAACAGAGGTAAACAGTCGCACCGATTTGGAAATCAGACTACCGCTCATCTAGACATCGACAAATTTAGATGTCATTCCGGCAACATGGTAGTGACGCTCTCATCTTTTTCTGTTATGACCGATGAGGACAAGATGGAAATGTAGAGATGCCATTTACGGTTGAGCAATTACTAGGCGACAGAGGCGAACCTATCACGGCGGAGCGAGATGAAACCGTCAAAAAAGCCTTTGAGAGGATGTTGGAGTATGACTTCAGCCAATTGCCAGTAGTTGATGCAAACAGGCATCCCTATGGACTTGTTACCAGCGAATCGATTTTGCGGGCAGTGAACTACTTTAGTGTCACCCCCGATAAATTGAGCGTAATGCACGCTATCAAGCGGGTACCCACCTACAGAACTGATGCTGACCTGTTTGAAGTGCTTGATGGTATTCGAGATGCAGCCACAGTCCTGATTGTTGAGAGTACGGGTCGATTAAGGGGAATTGTTACAAGTTACGATACCACCGATTATTTTCACCGTCGGGCAGAAGACTTAATGTTAGTCGAAGACGTTGAACTGACACTACGCGACTATATTGAGGCAATTTACCGGGACAGTAATGGTGAAGTTAACCAAGCTCAGCTCAATGAAGCGATCGTAGCAATTACTCCATCGAATGATAGAGCTATGTTTGGTCGATTTAAGCAAGCTGTACAGGCTTATCTAAACAATGAAGGAGGCTCTGTTTCTCAGCTTAATGCAGACCGTTTGAATCAAGTATTCAGAGATCATCTCCACACCTTACCTCAACCCAGATCAGCAGAACGCCTAGATTTAAACGATTACATTCAATTACTAAGGAATATCTGGGCAGAGAACTACCAGTCGGGCTTCAACTTAGAATGGGGAGTCATGGAGGGACTATTAAACTCCGTCCGCCAAGCCCGTAATGCGGTTGCACATTTTCGGGAAGTAACATCAGAGCAGCGAGATCAGTTACGGTTTTGTACAGAACTACTTGCTCAATATCCGCCTACATTCTCAATCAGTTCCGCAATTGCTGCAACTGCTGATGCAGAGAGGGCAACGCCTCAAGTAAATATTGTCTCAGAAGATTCGGAAGACATTGGCACCCCAGATGAACCTAATTTAATCGATCCCATTTCGGAAGAAGTGGAACCAAACGAAAGCCGCTATGCCCCTCTAGCCATTCATCTACAAAGAATTCCTTTAAAGCAAGACAAGATTCAACTAAGCTTTAGCGCAATTGAAGAAATTATTGGAGATCAACTTCCGCCATCAGCCCGTCAACATCGAAATTGGTGGGCAAACGATGCCGTCTCCCACACACAATCGCAGCAGTGGCTAGAAGTGGGGTGGCGGGTAAGTGGAATCAGCATGGGTGAACAACGAGTTATATTCTCCCGTATCAATGAACGCCAAAGTGATTACATTGCATTCTTCAATACTCTTGTAGATAAATTAAAACAGCAAACTTCGCTATCCATTACTCCCAAGCCCACTTCAGGGCGACACTGGCAATTGCTTGAGGTGGCTGATTCCAGAGGACGTCTCTGGCTAGTATTTTCCTTTGCCCGACGGCGGCAATTCCGGGTAGAGTTTTATATTGATTGGGGTAATGTTGAGAAAAACAAGCAAGTCTTTGAAGCACTTCAACATCAGCAACCAGAAATTGAGGCAAAAGTTGGTGCTCCCCTCAATTGGGAACGACTAGATACTCGGCGAGCTTCCCGCATTGCGATGTATCATCCAGGCGCAATTATAGACAGTGCAGAGTCTTTAGAGACTCTGCAAAACTGGGCAATTAATGCGCTGGAACGTTTCTACAATGGCTTAATCGAGCCTGTTATGCAACTCTCTACAACTGATTAAAAAGTGGTAGCGGCAGATGGGATCGACAGGTAACTTCTAACTAAAAGGTTCAAAGCCAAGAAGGTTGTATAGTCCGCATTTCAGATTAGCCCACGGGACAAGTTGGCCGTGGATGAGCGCAGGAAACTGGATGAGTATGAACGGGCTTGAACATTTAGTGACAATACTGAAACGCGTCAATCTATCTACTCCTTATTTCCTTGTTTCTTTATTTCTTTATTTACAGGTTTACAGAAAACCTGAAACAAAGAGCTACTCAATTCCTTCCAGTAACTTGGCTACCTGCTCAGGACCTGGGAGCTGTCCCTGCAACTCTTGGGGTAGGGCAGAGAAAGTGCGGTAAGTTGCTACCCCGATCGGTTTGGTTGCATCCTTCAGAGCATACTCAACTGTCATTTTGTCTTTCGACTTGCAGAGAATAATTCCGATCGATGGATTCTCTAAAGGCATCCGCATCTTGTCATCCAGTACAGCCAGGTAAAACTGCATTTTGCCGATATACTCTGGTTCAAACTCGCCGATCTTCAGGTCGATCGCCACCAGGCATCGGAGAGCACGGTGATATAGCAGCAAGTCAATGTAATACTCCCGGTTGCCTACCTCTAGCCGGTGCTGGTTGCCAATGAAGCTGAATACCCCGCCCATCTCCTGCAGAAAGGGTTGTACTTTGGCCAGGATTGCTGTTTCTAACTGGTACTCGGAGTGGCTCTCCCCCAGTTCGAGGAAGTCAAATACATAGTCATCCTTTACAGCCAGCTTGGCCTGGTTGCGATAGTCCTCCGCGATCGCTGACTCAAAGTTGGTCTGATTCAGCAGGGTCTTCTCATAGGTCTGGTTCTCGATCTGGTGAGTCAGGACATTCTTAGTCCAGCCGAACTTGCGGGCCATGCGGATGTAGAACTCCCGCTCCAGGTCGTCTTTACACTTCTCCAGGATAACCAGGTTATGGGTCCAGCTAATTTCTGCCACCAATGGTGTCAGTTTTTCATTGGCATGGTAGGTCAGGTAGAAGTCCCGCATCCGCCAGATGTTGCGAGCTGAGAAACCACTGATACCAGAAAACTCTGCCTTCAGGTCTTTGGCCAGTTGCTCTACGATCGACTTTCCCCAGGTTGCCCCCTGCTGCCGCTCGACAATCAACATACCAATGTCCCAGTACAGGGCGATCAATTCCTTGTTGACTGCCTTAAGCGCAGCATATTGGGCCGAACGAATCCGCTGCTTAATCTCTCCCAGCAGCTGCCCATACCCAGCAACCAGTTCACTCACCTAACGCTCCTTTATTTCCATATTTCTGTATTTCATTTTTTCTGGTTTTCAGCATTTCTGCAAATACGAGGATACAGAGTTCAGTAAATGTAATTTCACAGAATTCTGTTTTTCCGCTTGTTTTATCCAGGCCATACCTGAGAGTAAGCAGAGGAAGGCGGCAATCCATTACTTGGGCTGTATCGTCGTATTTCTGTAAATCATCAAATCCGCAAATCTGTAGATATGGTTAATCCTTTGGAGCATAGTGCTCTTCCAGGAGTTGCCTTAAGAGTTCCACCATTGTCACCCCCTCATTGGTTGCCTTCAGTTTGATAGCTTTGTGCAGGCTTTCTGGGATATCTAGAGTGAGGCGCTTAATTTTCTCTGGTTCCGTCTTTGGAGGTGGCAAAGGCTGTTCTTCCTCAACCAGAGCCTCGCGGTTTGTTACCCAGTCTTCTACGTCCACAGGTTTATCTGCGATACCTGGCTTCCGACTGAAACTAACTTTCTTTCCTGCCATTTGTTAGGCTCCTAGACTTAAAATTTCATCCGTCAGAGCAAGAATCTCCCTTGCGGCGGCCCCATTTGGGTCAGTATCCAGAACTGTCCCGCCGTTGGCGGCAGACTCCGCAAAACTGACCCGCTGGCTAACCGTTGCCTCAAGGACAGGGATTGGATACTCTGCCAGAGCATCCCCTACATCTCGCCCGATCGCTGTATTTACGATTTTACGATTAATTACAAATACAGACTTCAGTTTTTCCTTAAATACAGAAGCTTCTTCAATCAGCTTGATAATCTCGTTAGCAGCCCAGACATCGTAGGGACTGGGCTGAATCGGGACAATGACCAGGTCTGCCGCAATGATGGCTGAACGAGCCAGGTCAGAAACGCGAGGTGGACCATCGATTACCACATGGTCGTAGTCTTTAGCGAGGGGTGGCAAGTCTCGGTGGAGGGTGGGGCGATCGAGACCAATGACTGAGAAGGGAGGTTTGTCACTGCGAGCAGCTGCCCAGTCACGGGCAGACCCCTGGGGGTCGGCATCGACCAGTAGCACTCTTGAACCTTTCAGAGCCAGGGCATGACTGATATGAATCGCCAGGGTTGTTTTGCCTACCCCGCCCTTTTGATTTTGGACTGAGATTTTCATGATTTACAGAAATAAGGAGGCACAGAAATAATGGATTACGATTTCACGCGTTTACAGAAACAAGAATACATCAGAACCCTTGAATAGATGACTTATCGGCTCCAAAGAAGTCTGTATTTCTGTATAAAAGTATTTACAGAAATACAGACTTCTTGAATGAAGCTTGCCGCGATCGCTACGCTCCCTCATCCTCATTGCTGTGGAGCAAGTCCGTCGCTTTTCCGCCTAACAGACCCACGATCGCACCGACCCCAATCTGCCAGGTGGTCATTGCATTCTCAAAGATGCGGTTTTGCTGGGGGGAAGGGTTCGATTGGAATGCCATCCAGCAGGAGACGCCACCGGAAAGCAGGGTGAGAAATAAGACGGTGAAGAAGACTTGCTGGAAAGCGGGTGTAATGTTCATTTTGTTCATTTGGGATTTCCCCTCGGAAGGTGTTTTGAAATCAACACCCTCATCATCCCGATCGCAGTTTGACTTCCGGTGCTAGCCAGGACAATGCCAGGTATGACTTTGGCATGAGTTGGGCATGACTTTACCTGGACGGGTAGAATAAGCTCAACTTTGACCACTGGAATATGGGTACACGATCGCTTCAAGCTTCTCAGGCCGGGATTGAGAAAGCAAAAATTGCTCTGGCACAGTATTCACTCAGTCAAAATGCCTTAGCCAAAGAACTGGGGCTCTCCCGGCAGCCGGTCAACAATTTTTTCAGGGGCAAGCCAATTGACCGTGAGAACTTTGCGCTAATTTGCGATCACCTGGGTCTGGATTTAGAGAACACAGTGGCAATTAGTTCTGTTGAGGCAAGCCACAACCACCAAATTCCTGATTCAGAGTTAGATGCCCTGGTGCAAAAGGCACGGCAGAAGGTTCATGCCAATATTCAGGAACGTTGCGGCTGGATGAAGGTGCTGGATATGCGGTATCCCATTGGGGTAGGTGCGATCTATACCGATGTCAACATCCTGGAAAAAATCACTGGCAAAACTCGGCGTGAACTGGATGAGTTGATGCAGGGATGCACTCCAGAAAACTTTGACCGTTTCTTGTTAGGACAGGTGCGTGAGCAGCGGGTTGATGGACTGGATGCGGTACAACAGAGAAAACTTTTGATGATTTTGGGAAGACCGGGGGCAGGGAAAACTACCTTTCTCAAACGTCTGGTGACTCTATGCAATCAGGGAACCTTTCTGCCCAACCAGGTTCCGATCTTTGTGGCATTGAAGGAATTTGCCGAAACCACTAGCCAGCCAGGGTTACTGAATTTTATCAGCTGTGATTTCACACCCCAGTTAGCGCTGGATGAAGTTACTCAGCTACTTGACCAGGGCCGGGGACTGGTGCTGCTGGATGGTTTAGATGAAGTCTTGGAGAAGGATCATGACCGGGTACTGCGCGAGATTCGGGGCTTTGCACAGCACTACGGAGCTTCCCACATTGTCATCACCTGCCGGATTGCTGCACGGGAATACGTGTTTGAGCAATTTACGGATGTAGAGATGGCAGATTTCAGTGATGAGCAGATTCTAGACTTTGCTGATAAATGGTTCAAAGTCAAAGAACCAGACAACCTGGACGAGGGGGGCTATTCAAAGGTTGCCAGGCTTTTTGTAGAGGCACTAGAATCCCACAAACCGATTAAGGAACTGGCAACAAATCCGCTTTTATTGACCCTGCTGTGCCTGGAGTTTGAGCAATCGGCAGAGTTTCCCCAAAGTCGAGCAGAACTGTATGAACGGGCACTGAACGTATTGTTAAGCAAGTGGGATGGACAGCGCCGGATCAAGCGGGATGAGGTCTATCGGCGGTTGCCTATAAAACGCAAGGAAAGCCTGTTGGGACAACTAGCCCGTGACACCTTTGAGCAAGGGAATTACTTCTTTCGAGAACATTTGGCAGAACGGCTGATTGGGAAGTACATTCAGAACCTACCCGATGCCAGTACCGATCCGGAGGCATTGTTAGTAGATAGCCACGCCGTACTCAAGTCGATCGAATCCCAGCATGGACTTTTGACGGAACGGGCGACGGGCATCTACTCCTTCTCGCACCTGACTTTCCATGAATACTTCACCGCCAAAAATATCCTGGATTCCGCAAACCCTGCCCTTCAACAAGCTGCCCTTCAAGGACTGGTGAAACACATCCAGGAGAAACGATGGCGGGAAGTCTTTTTGCTAGTGGCAGAGCGAATGGACAGTGCTGATTATTTGCTGACCTTAATGAAACAGCAAATTGATCAGATGTTAACCGAAGATGCAAAATTGCAGGAACTCCTTACCTGGGTTGAGCAGAAATCGAGTTCAGTCCATACATACTACAAGCCCGCTGCCATTCGAGCATTTTATCTCACCGTAACCCGCATCCTCGACCTCGACCTCGACCGTGCCCTCGTCCGCAGCATCGATCGCGACATCGACATCACCCGAGACATCGGCCTCGACCGAGACCTTGTCCTCGCTCGTGACATCGACCGCAACATCGACCGCGACATCGACATCGCCTTCAACCTTGTCCGCAGCATCGACCGTGACAGAACCCTCGACATCGTCCTCGACATCATCCTCGTCTTCATCCTCGCCTGCGCCTGCACCCTCGCCTGCGACATCACCTGCGACATCGTCCTCGCCTGCGACGTCGGCCTCGACCGAGCTCTCACCTGCGACATCGTCCTCAAGCCTGAACTTAAAAGCGCTCTTCAGGACTTGAAGAGTCAGCTTACTGATGCACAGAAAGATGGGAATCAGTTCAAGGAATGGTGGAGGGTAACTGGAATAACCTGGATTGAGCAACTGAGAACAGTCATGATCACGCATCGAGACATTGGGCATAACTGGCAGTTTACCGATGCCCAAAAACAGTTGCTCCAGCAGTATTACGATGCTAATCAATTGCTAGTTGATTGCCTCAACAGCGATTGCTACGTCAGCCGAGAAGTGCGCCAGGAAATTGAAGACAGCCTGTTATTGCCGATCGCCGAAATTGAAAAACGCTTTCCCAAGCAGCGCCGTCAACCCTAAGTCTCGTCCTGAAACTGGCTGTTCAGTTCAAACAACAGGAACTCCCAATCATCTTTAGTCATCTCTGCCTGGGGATCGTCAAACAACTCCAGGAAAAACCGCTCCTGCTGCTGGGAGGTCCAGCCTAATTGCAGGAACCGTTGGGCAATCGCCACCTGAATCTCTTGCACCGGGATAGGATACCGTTCAACCGCCTGCCGCAACAATATCGGTTCCTCCAGAAACGAGGAAAGGTCAGGTCGGACATACCAATCCGCCTGTTCCAGGGCAAAATCCGGTGGTGGGGCTGTGAAGTAAATCGCATCCAGGGTATCGTCCACATCCAGCCAACCAACCATCTGAGCCACAGCCAGCCAATCTTCCTCTTCCGGCTCTAAGAATCGAGCACCTACCGCCAGTAGATCGACCTTAGCCAGTGGGTTATAAATCCCTAGGGCCCAGGCCATAGCTACTTGCTCTGGATCCTGCCAATCCTGGGCAAAGGCTACTCCAATTTCCGCCTGTAATACCAGATCGGATTGAGGTTCTGGGGAAAGCGGTTGGGTCTTTTCTCCCGATTGCCGCTTCTCTTTCAGCCCAGTCTTACCACCCTGCTGTTTTGGTTGAGATTTGCCAAATCCACCCGGCATAGCTACATCCTCGATCGAAAAATCGGTAAGTCGTTCCGCCTGCTCTTGATTGGCTACCACGTTACTCTGTTCTGAGGCAGAAATCGCAACAAAGTACTGTTCAGCTTCTGCTTTTAGAATTGGATCATCCCCGGCCAACCATGATTGCATCCTAGCAACAAGCTTCTCAGACTTAACAGACCGTTGTGCCATTCCGGCCACGTTAGTAGCTGTGGAAAACCCCCCACACCCCCCAACTGCTAAATGCCCATCCGCCTGCCCTTGAGGGGCGGCGGAATTGGTCACAAGCTTATTGTTATGAATTGGCTGGCTTTCCGCTCCTGGTGAAGGTTTCAGGGTTTCAAGAGTGGTGCAATTTTCTAAAATAGGCTGGCTTTCCGCTCCTAGAGAGAGTTTCAGGGATTTAGGGTGCCATAACTCTAGATATTTCTCCAACGTGTCGCCACCAATGCCGTAGGCTTTCAGCGCGTTCTTACGGGCAGTGGCCTGGCCTGGTAAGGCGTTTTTGCTCAACAGGTCTGCAACTGCTTGACGGATGCGATCGCGGGCACCCTGGGCTTGTTGTTGATTCCAACTGGGTAGAGCTGGTTCGGGAAGTGCTTCGAGGAGAGGCTTCGGTGAGTTCTGGTTCTTGCCTTCGTAGGGATAGTAGTGGCTTGCCTGAATGGAACGGACATAGAACTGAGCCCGTTGCTCCAGGTCGTTCTGGTGATTGCAGTATTCGCTGAACCCGGGCAAAGATCGGGCTACTTCACAGACTGCTGCTACCAGAGCATCCCCCATAAGGGGCTGACACCGGCGCTGGACATGACCAAAAATGTACTCCCGCATGGTGATCCGGCCCAGGAGATAGTTTGTCTGCCCGGGGCCTGTCCAGCCGGGTTCGATTTCGGCATTCAGGTCATTCAGAAACTTGGTGGCTCTGACGGACAGGCGATAGCGCTTACGCTGAACCCGCTTGAGTACCCGTTTGAGGAGCGCCCGAGTCAGGGTATTGCGATGTTGAGCCCGGTTCCAGTATTGGACGAAGGTGGTTTGGGTGCCGTAAATGGGTTGGAAGTCGTCATTGAGCAGGTAAGAATTAGCTTGCAGGGGCAACCGATGGGCCAGATACAAACTGCGCGTTTCGCTGTAGGCACGGGGGTTGGGAAACAACTCCAGTTGTCCGGGGCTTAGTTTGAAACCTGCATGTTCCAGCAGGATGGACGCTGCTTGAGCGATCGCCCAGGATTCTTGCTCTGCCTCAAACGGCAGGTAAAGATGAATTCCCCCGCTGTCACTACTGCTAACGGCAACCCAGGCGACCAGATCGAGGGGCTCCAGGGCCGCCATTATCCGGCGGATGGCTAAGGGGTTATGGTCTGGATGGTAAAGGCTTTGAGCATCGATATCGAGCATCAGGTAGCGGGTTAGCTTACCAAACCGCACCCCGTAGAGGTAAGCACCCTGCTGAATCAGGCGATCGCTCAACAGATGCCGACTCTCGGTCTGCCAGCCGGGGGCTTGGCCTGGTGCTGGATGCTCGGCCCAGATGTAGTCGTAACGGTGGGGAAAGAGGGCAAGAAATTCGTCTTGCTCTTGAATCGCTTGAAATTGAGGAGCAGGCAGGTTCATTACAGCCCCTCCCTACGAGCAAAAATTCTCAGATGCACAGGTTAACTCCCTAAGGTCTGTGGCGGTGACGGATGGGAAGCCATGCAAAATTTGGGGCAATTTGTCAAAGATGTTGCACCATCTGACAAATTCCCACTAAAATTAGGCATAGCAATTCGGGCGACTTAACTTTTGCTTTTCCAGGGCGGTTAGTTAGAGTCTCCAAATCCTATCTACAAGTGAATAAAGTCTTTGGCCCCTTCTGTTACAGCAGTTGGGGTTTCGACTTTTAAAGGCTGCTATGTCATCTGGTCATCTCCTGGGTCGTTCAAATGTGGAAACTTGTTGGCCTGTCTGCGGTTGACGCTCTTAGCAGCGAATTTACCGTAGAGAGTAGCTTAAGCGATCTAAGCGCAGATCTGGAAAAACGCCGCAATTTTTGAGAATGATATCTCTCTAAATTCCTTGCTGGAAAGTTTGAACCGCTCCTGCAAAATCTGTTTCAGCCATCAAAATACATCGCTTGAGCAGGTCGATGTCAAGCTCCTCTAAACCAGGTAATTCACTGCGCTCAATCGGTTCATAGTCGTTGTCACGTAGATGGTACAGGGTAAGAACGCCATCCTCCCAGAACCAGACTTCAGGCACTCCTAAAGCTCTGTATCGTGCTAGTTTATTCCCCCCACTGCTAAAAACGACCTCAATTGACAGGTCGGGAATGGGTTTAGAACCGTCGATGCAATAGGATTGATCCGCCTGGGCAGATACCTGTCCTTCCTGTTCTTGAGTCTTGGCTCCTGTCGGTTTGAAGGAAAGTTTTTTGCGCAAAAAGAAGGTTGTTAGTAGATAGCCGATGACATGGGCAAAAAATTCATGGTCTTCTCCAGGCATGAGAATTTCGATCGTCCCTTGGTAGTAAGACAGTTTGGCCCCAGGAGTTTCTTCAAAGCCCTGCTGAATCAGCTTGAACTTCTCCCAGGTTCCCTGGATGACGATGCGCTGGTCGGTAGACTTTTGCAGGAGTTGTGACATGGAGATCGCCCTTACTTCTGAGCATTAACTTCGTTCAGAAACTCATCTACGGCATCGAACTGATCGGGGTAGCTGACGTACTTCAAGAAGCTCTGGAGCGGAAAATCTTGAATTAGCCGCGTGTTTTCAACCTCTCTGTACTCTTCAGCTTCGAGGGCAAATATCGTGATGATGCCGTTCTCCCAAAACCAAACCTCTTTTACCCCCATCCGGCGGTAGCCTTCTAAACGGTCTACTCCACCACTGGTAAAGACCACTTCAAAGACTAAGTCGGGGTACTGTTCGCGGGTACCGATACTGTAGGATTCGTCGGGTTCGTTTCTGGCACCGTCTTCCTTCCGGCCTAAAGTAGGGCCACCCCGCCGATAAAACCGGATACGTCTTGCTCTCAGGTAACTTTCTAGCAAGATGCCCATGGTTGACTTCACGGTTTCGTGGTCTTCTTCAATGGGCGTGATTTCCAGTAATCCGTCTAAGTAAATCAGCTTTAGACCGGGGAAGTCTTGCAAAGATTCGTCAATCTCCTCAAGCTGCTCCCAGGTCACGTTGTGAACCAGCTTTGGGGTTCTAAGTTGCTTTGGCTGTGCAATTAACCCTGTCATCTGGATTACCCCTTACTTTGATTTGTCACCTTTAGGCTGTGGGATTTTTCCCTGGTCTTCAGCTTCCTCTATGACTTTTTGCAGCAGGTATGCCGCCAAATTTGCCACAGGTCTCGCCTCTGACTCTGCCCAAGTTTCCAGCTTGAGGTAAACCCCATCTGGAAGCGTGACGTGGATTCGCTTGCTCACGGCTTCTTGTATGTCGATGTTGCTTTGATGATACATCCCAGCCTCCTTGAAGCCTCATTTGAAGCAGTTATGGAACCATTTAAGCCCATATTAGCTACAAATAGCTACAAACCGTGTTAATCTTTCTGACAAGATTCATTGCCGCTGCAATGCACCAGCAACCAACCGGCAACGAGTGAGCCTGTAATGCCCTCCACACAAGTTCTTGAAGCCCAGTGGTATTCCCTTATCGAACTGCGCTGGCAACTCTCCCAGGTCAGAGGAAAACGAGTCCCAGAACGCACCCTGCGCTGGTGGCTGCAAGAACTCTGTATCGAGCCAAATGACTGCGGAATGTATTCCCTTTCTGACCTTCAGGTGTTGACCCGATTAGTGCTGTTCCTTAAGCGCTGCCGGTCGATCGCCAAATTCAAAACCCTACTGCTACAGGAGATGTCAACCCATGCCGATTAACACCGATGCCCTGAAAGACTCCCTGAACGGCCAAAAGCCCAAACCCAAGCGTCCCCAACCCAACCCAGAACAGCAACGAGAGCAACTTCAGCAGGCAGACCAGACCACCGCAGGAGCGATTAACGCCCTGGCCCAGGCTGGCGTGAACTCGATTAATGCCCAGGTCTTCGCCTTCGATAGCAAGCTCACTCGCTACGAGCGGGATATGGCTCAGGCTATGGCCGATCGTCTGCGCCAGTCCCCCCTTCGGATTCAGCAATACCTGATGGAAGAGTTAGCGACTCAAAACACCGCAGGGTCAGACTTTGCCGAGATGATTGACGATGCCCTGGAAGTACCCGACCTGACCAGCGACTTCCTCACCATTCTTCCCTCCAGCGTGGCGGGATGCTTACCCATCTAACTCTCGCGTGCCCTTTTCCATCTTCAAACAGCCCCATGCTGAAAGCTCTTCGCCGATTTCTCCAAACCTGCTGGCTGGTTGATTCCCTTCCCCTGACCGGCATTACCGAAGCCTGGGGAGCCGGAATCTGCACCCTTGCTTACTAATAGTCTGCCTCATTCTGTCTGTCTGTTTGGTACTGATAAAACCCGCTCAAATCCTCGCTAGAAGCGGGTGGCAGACAGGCAGACAGACAGACAGACAGACAAGCAAGCAGACAAACAGAAATTATCCATTTATCAATAGGTCAACCCAATGAAAGATTCCGCCCTGGGGGTGGTTCTGTTCCTGGTGCTTGCCGGGATTGGGATCACCCTTGGAAAAGACAATATTCAGACTCAGATGAGTGCAGCCAGAACCCTGCAAGCTGAAACCCAGGCTACCGATATTAACCACGCCAAACTGGACTTGCTCCAGCAGCAGACTGAAGCTGAGATCCAGACCAAAGCCAAACTGCGTCAACTCGAAGCTGAGCGCGTTGCCCGAGAAGATGAAATCGCCCTGCAACGATACAAGTCCAACTGCCGGGTGCCCACTAACGGCAACGGCCAGGGCATTGCGATCGCCCCTGGAATGGCCCTGAAAGACCCGACCACTAACCTGGACATTCCCGATGGAGTGCTGATCTGTGACAGCAGTGGCAACACCGGGGTGATGAGCGGAGGTATTGTCACTCAGTTCGCTCGTCTCTATTCCACCACGCCCAAGCAGGTTTTAGACCCACAGGGTTTCCGGCGCTTCTACAAGGACGTGCAACCTGCTGCCCCTCCTCAATCGCAATCTCAGTCCCAGTTGCGACCCCAACCCCAGCCTCAAATTCAACCCCAACCTCAAAAACAGGGGGCTTAACCGATGCGAATGCTGCGTCTCATTCTGACCATTTTTCAATGGGTTATTTTCCTCTCTCTGATGGTGATCGTGGCCTACCTGGCCTATGTCAACGTGGGAGCCTACGAGCGTGTCTTGATTAATTTGGGAGCTGCTAGTGCTCTGGCTATCTGGATTGGGATCGCTGCCTTCTGGCTGATTCAGGCCAACGAGATCCGCCCCATCCTGATGGAGAAACTCCACAATAAAGCCGCCGAGCTGCTGGACTTTGCCGAAAAAGCCAAAGATAAAGACCTGAAGCCGCTGGTGGTGCAGCTCAAAGAAGAGCAGGCCATCCGTCACAAGAGGCTGATTCGGGCCAAGTGGCTGGCCTTGATTTTCACCGGAATTGATTTATTGCTGTGCGTTTTGTTCCTGTTCACGCCGATTATCAAGCCCGGTGTTAGCCTGGGCACCGTCATTCTGACCATGAACCCCGGCCTGATTGTTTGGGAGAACGTCTGGAAGACCCTGGGTACGGTCTGGCTGATCCCCCTGGCGGTGAAATTGGCGATCGAAGAATCCAGTGATGGCTTCCCCAACCTGGGGCAACTGGTAGATACTCTCAAATCTCGTTTCCAGCAATCTGATTCTGACACCACCACTACTTCTGACTCAGAAGCTGCCGGTACCTCCAAGGCCACTCCCAGATCTGGTTCTCTTCCTCGCTCCACCCCCCGGTTTTACGTGGTGCCCTACACCTCTTCTTCTTCTCCCTCAACTCCCGCTTCCTCGCCCGCTTCCCCTACGGAGTCTCCCAATGGCAAAACTGCAACCCACCCTGGCTGATCTACTGGAACGGGCCACTATTAATGATGTGGCTTCTAATTGCGTCAACTGGACCAGCTTTTACGGCATTCTGGGCAGCTCTTTTGGCCTGTCCCTGCTGGCCGGAATCTGGTGGCTGGCTCCTCTGGGAACCCTGGTGGCCCTGTTCGACGCCTGGAATCACACCCAGAGTTCGCTCAAGAAAATTCGGGAAATCAAAGACTCCCCTGATGCCTGGATGAAGTATTCGGGTGTGGCCCAGGAGCGATTATTAGCTGCCGACCTCGATACGCCCCTGGATGTGCTGGATGCTCAGCGATTAGAGGGAGTAGAGGGAGTAGAAGGATCACTACTGAAAGCACCCGAACTCAGTGACGCTGAAGGCTTACCCGAACTACCTCCAGGGCAGGCCAGAATCTACGATTCCACGGTGCTGGAACACATCACCGCTCGTTTAACCAAGCACGTTCTCTTCTTCGCCCCCACCCAGAGTGGCAAGACAACTTTTCTGCGCCACTTCATTCGGTTGATTCAGAAATATCGCCGACCCCAACGAATTCTCTACTGCACCACCAAGCAGGACGATGCGATGCCGTTCGGAGTCGAAGCCTATTTCATGGAGGATGCCAGTGATTTCTTCTCTTACCTCCAGGTGATTAATAACTTGCGGGAGGAGCGGCGACGGAACCGAGATCGATCGGAAGTCTGGATTTTCATCGACGAGTGGGAGAGCCAGATTGACAGCATCGAGTTGAGCCTGGAGAGGCCGGAGGTGAAGGAAGCCCTCGGTATCATGCGGAGGTTCTTGAGTGAAGCCTCCGGATTGGGCTTAAAGCTGGGGTTAATCACCCAGAGCGGCAACCTGGAAGAGTTGAAATTAGGCTCCGGTGGCAAAGCCTACAACCTGGCCTGCTTTGCCCTCGGTTCAGAAGACAGTGGCTACGATGCGCTGCGTTTGACTCACCGCAGTTTTGGCCATATCCCTGCCAGCACCCGGGGATTTTTGAACGCTCTGCGGGAAGGCTACTGGATTTTTGCCCCCTACAAAGGCGAACAGATTTTAATTCCCGGAGTACCCGCCGACCCCAATTTAAAACTGGTGCCCCTGAAAGATTGGGATACCCGATTGGCCGAACCAAAATCGGGATTATTGAATCAGGTCAAGCAGGGCATCGACTACGCCCGTGCCTGGTTGACCTACGAAGATATGGGCCAGTTCCAGCAGGAGAAGAATGCAGCGAAAATTGCGGCTACTCTGGCCAGCTTGAAAAGCGAATACCTGGAGAAGATTTATCCAGAAGCCGAGTCGTTATCAGATGTGGTCGATCGGTTCGGTACCAAACTGGAACGCCGGGGATTAATTGCCAAACGGCGGGTGCAGTACGTCCGGGATTGGCTGATTCAAAACGAGCTGCCACTGCCGGGTAATCAGAATGAGCCAGATGATCAGAGCCCGAATTGCGAGGGGGGATGAACGTAAATTAGATTACCTTTGTCCTCTAGAATGCCAAACCCGGCGGGAACAAAGCCTATGAGCAGGTGGTGCAGGAATACGATCAGCTCATGGGCGATTCCGTCTGATGTTCGCCCCTCTGACCCAATTGGCACAAACCGCTCCAATCAGCGTTTCAGAAAACTTTTCAATCTGAATAATGACCTGTGTTAAGAAGGAGAAAATTCTTTTGCATTCCTTGCGATGACAGGTCTTGAACCCTTTCTAACTAAGGCTGGAGAAGCCATTGCCGGACTGGTGATTAAAACCGGGTGGGAAATGGCGAACATTCGGTTAGATGAGTCTGTCAAGCAACTGATCTTCCGAGCCTCCCGACAATATGCCCAAAATTATCGCGATCGCCATGGCATCTTGAAAGTCCTGGGAATGCGGGAACCTGTTCTCCTAGACGCGGTTTATACGACTGTAGAGTTTCTCGATAACAATACCCTCAAATACTTCGACTCCCTTGAAGGACTGGAACAGGCGTATCGAGACAGCAAACAGCGCAAGTTCAGGTTTGATGAGCCTGAACGACGAGCCGGAATAGCGGTTGCCAATCAGACGCAATATTTGATGGTGCTGGGTGGCCCCGGAATGGGGAAGTCTACCTTTCTCCGCAAAGTAGGGCTGGAAGCAGTTCAGGGGAAGCAGGAAGAGGGCTTTCAACACCAATGCCTCCCTGTTTTTATTGAGCTAAAAGCATTCCGTAGTAATGAAATCGATATTAAGGCCGCTATCTCAAGCGAGTTTGAAATTTGTGGATTTCCAGAATATGAGCGATTTACGGAACGGATGTTGGAGGCTGGTAAGTTACTGATCCTACTGGACGGCCTGGATGAAGTTCCCACTGATCGACGGGATGCAGCCATTACAAAAATCCAGGACTTTGTAGACCGTTACAGCACAAACCGTTTCATCGCTTCCTGCCGGGTTGCTGCGTACCGCCATAACTTTCGCCGATTCACGGATGTTGGGATTGCTGATTTTGACGATGAGCAGATTAAGAGCTTTATTACTCAGTGGTTCCGCAACGACCCAGTGCGGAGCCAGGAGTGCTGGGAGAAATTATCCAGCCAGGAGTATGTAGGGGCTAAAGAGCTGACCCATACGCCGCTGCTTCTAACCCTGATCTGTCTGCTGTATCAGAGGTCAGGGCAATTTCCGACGAACCGAGCTACCCTTTACGAAAGGGCAGTACGTGTCCTGTTAGAAGAATGGGCTGGGGAGAAGGGACTTCCCCACGAAGTTATTTACAAAGGGCTGGACACTAAGCGAAAGGAGTTAATGCTGTCGGAAATAGCCTATGAGGCGTTTCGGAATGACCAGTTGTTCTTGCCTAAACGGGCCATTGCCAGTCAAATCGAACGCATTCTCCAGGATATGCTGCCGGATGAAAAATTTATTAATGGTGCGGATGTCTTGCGCTCAATTGAAGAGCAACATGGCTTGCTGGTGGAACGGACGGATAACATTTACTCCTTCTCTCACCTGACCGTTCAGGAATTTCTCACAGCACAGCAGATTGTTCAGGATCACCGAAAAGTGACTCATTTGGTGAAGCACCATCTGACGGACGATCACTGGAAGGAAGTTTTTCTGTTAATTGCGGGTCTCAATAAAGCAGACGACCTGTTATTACAAATGGAAGAACAAGCCCAGACGTTAGTCACCCGTTCAGCGGTCAAGAATTTACTTCAGTGGGCAGACCAGATGACTGCTGACTCTGAAGGGGCTTACAACCCTGCTGCTAAGCGATCAGTTGTCGTCTACGCAGCCCTCGCCTTCGGCCATACCCTCGACCTCGCCCTTTACCTCGTCCGCTCCCTCAACCGTGCCTTCGACTTCGCCTATGCCCTCGCCCACACCCTCGATTTAGCCCACGCCCTTGCCCTTGGCTCCGCCTGCTCCCACGCCCTCGCCCACACCTTCGACTTCGGCTATGATCTTGCCCAACGTTTGGAAGAAAGCAGGATTTGCAAAAGACAGACGTTCACACCCCTGATCGCTCGTCTAGAGGTTTTAAGAACAAAAAGTCGGGAAACCTTATCAGCATCTGAAGCTGCAGCTATTCGTGAACAGATTAGGCAACTCTGGTTTACAGCCCTTAAACTTCCTCCAGAACGGGAGTTGGCGCAAGCTGATATCAAAGAATTAACATACTATTTGCAGGCTAACTGGCTGATGGTGCAATGCAGACAGGCGGCGGTTCAGGTGACCCAAAAGACCTGGGCAGAAATTGAACACCGAATGCTACGAATTATCTGAGGTGCGAGCTTGGTGTACACTAAACGTCCGTTTTAGGGACGACCAGAAATTTAAGCCTCAACCATCCAGGCGTGTCCCACTATTAATCTTGAATATGGTTTATGGGACATAGATTAGGATATGAGTTTTGGGACATTCTGAAAATTTGAAACCCTGATTTTTGCGTTCAGGCTGCGGAGGGCTCATGAATGTCCCAAAAACGAGGATTTGAGGGATAACGATGCCTACCACCCGCCGCAGATCACTTCTCAAACCTCACTGGTCACCTCTAACGATCGAGCGCATGGGTGTTGTTATTTAGTGGTTTGTTCAATCCAACGGCAGAATCTATCAGGCGAGCTGGTATCACCTATTTCTGCGGGATGTTTAACAATCTCAGTTGCCCGCTCAGGAATTGATACTCCGAACCTAGTCTGCACCCAGTTCTGATATCTGACATTGGGATACACGTATAGCCCAACATCATAATCAGGTGAGTTTGGAGGGTAGGGAAATGCTTCATGCCAACAGATTTCATCGTAACCAATGGCAATCAAACGAAGGAAATCAATTGGAGTTTCAGCAAGAACACAACACAAAACCGATCCTGACCCAGAACCTATATGCACAATGCATTGTTTACCAGCATCATCGATCCAAAAAGCTGCCATTGATCCATCTGCACCCGTTTTCGCGAAGACACATAGGCGATTTAGAGCATCAGCACGATCGTGCGCGAACCAGTTGCTTAGATTGACATTACCCTCAGCGAAAAACTGAATGTCTGTGCCACCTGGTCGTTCTGTTTCCGTCCAACCACTCTGCAATTCATCCTCAGGGAAAAGAAAGCCAATTCTCCCAGCATCTCCATCAATGTAGAGACGATTTGATTCAATCCATGCGAACAGCTCATCCAACTCGTCTGGAATCGACATTCCAGGCAAAAGTGTTCTCTCAATTTGTTCACCTAGAATTGTCATAATTCATAGCTGGATAACGTTTAAGCTAAGCAGACGACGATAACCCTTACAACTAACAATCTATGTTTTATTCCGGTTCAGCGCAATGTTGGCTGGACTCACCAAACAAATCGCGGTAGCACAGACTAATGCAAGAACGCAAAGCTGCTGCGTTCATTCAGTCCCACCAAAGAACAAAAACATGGTGCCCTGGCCTCAGCTCAGGTGCTAGGGGTGGTTTGATCCCAGTACGACATGACCACGTTCCTAAATAGGCATCATCGGGAACGAGCGATTTTGTCAGCTGAACAAATTCATCCTCAGTAAATGAAGCTAAGACATAAACGGTATCACTATCTGGCCAAATCCAATCATCAAGAGGCTCGTCTGCTTCAGGGCTTTCATGAATAGCAATCAAAACATCCTGTACATCTGGACGATCGCGGATTTCAGCGAGAATCTTATAGCACTCCTGTAAAGAAGGAATATCATATCCAGCTCTACGATTAGCAAAAGACCATTCATCCCAATTACCGTCAAAAAAATCATCCAATGGGACAACTGGTAATACCGCGAAGTCTTCCACCATGTCATATTGCGGCATGATTTTGGCAATTAATCGATTGCGCTTCTCTAAAGCTTCCTGGCGGTCATCCATGCTCTAAACCTTCGTTTATGGGATCTTGCCTCAAACTTCAAAAGCGTTCATCTATATTGTTAATATCCGAATTATGCTTCGTCGTCTAGCCTGGTGCACTTCTCAGACATCTTCTTACAGAGTTTCAACTTCTCGAAGAAGCTTTTTTCTAATTCCATCACCATAAATATGAGATAAAAGACCAGGCAGCCAATCTATTGTGAGACGCATTCCAGCTAGTTTTGATTGTTTCAGATCTTTTAAGTAAGCATAAACTTGCTTGTCCAGAGTAGGAACATTTGCCTGTAGCGCTTCAACAAACTCTGAAGTTCCTCCTAGAATTGCTAAGCCTTCTTCTAATAACATTAATCCCCATCTGCCGCTAGCTGAGAAGATAACAATGTAAATTCCGTACACATCCATCTGTAAGCGAACACCAATTAAGTTTTTGCTACCTGATGGCCCTGCATATCCTGCTTCAAATTCGGATAGCGGAATATAACAATGGTTCGGCTTCTCAAAACTTTTTATTGTTTTAGTAATGTAGCAAGCTGTATCTCCAATAGTTTCAGCAGCGCTAACAATTGCTTTTGAGGGAATCGCTTCTTCAAAATCAAAGAAACAAGGATACAGAATTCTGCGGGCAGAGATCCCAGGTGCAAATGGTGTAACAGTAGGGTTACTTCCTGTGAAGACTTGCCTGAGAAGAGGTTCAGCTTCTAATTGAAATTCTACATCTGTTAGGGTTCGCATCTCTCAGTCCCGACAAGTAAGATGTTTGACGACCAAGTAGAATCAACCAGTTGCTCTGACCAGCCATCGGGAACTTCCATGGTAATTGTTGCCATAACGGATCACCTTGAACAAACCAGGGGCAGCTTCACGCCAGGACTACATTAACTCTATGATACTGAACCTCCCTTTGGGATAGCTGATTCTGTGAGATCGGCTCTGCGTGTCACACTTTTCCAGTGAACTATCACGGGTCCGTTTTTGGGACTCCTGGAAATCACAACCAGGCTGAACGAGAAAATCAGGATTCCAGGTTATACCCGTTGTCCTAAAACTCATCCCTCAATCTACGTCCCATAAACCATTTTTCGGTTGATAATGGGACATCCCTTCTGGAGGAGATGACTATGTTGGTAGGCTATGCGCGGGTAAGCACCGATGATCAGCATCTCCATCTGCAACTGGATGCCCTTAAAGCAGCAGGCTGCGGCAGGCTTTTTGAGGATGTGATGAGTGGCTCCAAGGACAAACGCCCTGGGCTAACCGATGCCCTGGACTATGTTCGCGATGACGATACTCTCGTGGTCTGGAGGCTCGATCGCCTCGGCAGAAACCTCAAACACTTAATCGAAGTGGTGGAATCGCTACAACAACGGGGGGTGGGCTTCAAGTCGCTGCAGGAAAGCATTGATACGACCAGTTCCACCGGAAAACTGATCTTTCACATCTTCTGTTCCCTGGCCGAGTTTGAGCGCCAGGTGATTCGAGAACGAACCATAGCCGGGTTACAGGCAGCCAGGGCTAGGGGCCGGAAAGGTGGACGTAGACCGAAGCTAACACCCCAACAAATTGAGATTGGCAAATCCCTGGCGGCAGACCCGAAGCGATCTGTGCAGGAAATCTGCCAGACACTGGGAATTGGAAAGATGACTTACTATCGCTACATTCACCAAACAAACGAGAGTTAGTGGTTGTAACGTTCCGCTTCACCCGCCGCAGACATCCTCGAACTTCTAATAGATAACCTCTCAACGGTCGGGTGCAAGCGGATTGTGTACGCCCGGCACGGGCGTGAACTAATGGGGTGAAAGTCCCCTGTAGGAG
>ERZ1066136.344-NODE-344-length-40699-cov-15.428034_pt1 | contig 40699 bp, 29 predicted proteins | sample MGYA00382783_ERZ1066136 | MGnify/ENA primary metagenome ERZ1066136 (study PRJEB33369, sample SAMEA5778366) | biofilm metagenome | biome: Industrial cooling water; feature: Water cooling tower basin; material: Biofilm | place: United Arab Emirates | collected... | reverse complement strand
CCCCGGAGCCGTAACCGGATTCCCTGCGTCACACACAGAAATCCGTACACACCCCACCTCTGCGCCCCCTCCGTCGCCCCTGCGACCTCTGCGTTCATGCCGTTCCGCACGAAACCACGGACAACACGGTACGGCGCCCCGAACACATGCCGTTCCGCACGAAACCACGGACAACGCGAAAGGGCGCCCCGAACACATGCCGTTCCGCACGAAACCACGGACAACGCGAAAGGGCGCCCCGAACACCGGAGCGCCCCCGTACACCCGCGATCGAAGCGCTCAGGCCGCGTTGCGCGCGATCGCCGGCTTCACGTAGCCCATCTCCTCGGCGTACCCCGCGAGCTTCTTCTGCAGGATGCGACGCCCGCGGAAGAGCCGCGACTTGACCGTGCCTTCAGGCACACCGAGGATGTGCGCGATCTCGGCGTAGCGCAGTTCGTGGATGTCCGACAGCACGACCGCGGTGCGGTACTCGTCCGGGAGGCCGTCGATCGCGCGCGTGATCTCGGCGTCGAGGAACGAGTCGAAGAAGCGCCCCTCGGGGTTGGGCTCACCGACCGCCTCGAACGGGCCCCAGCCGTCGTGGTCCTCGGCCGGCTGCACTTCGCGCGCGTCGATGCGGCGCTTCCGGCTCACGAAGACGTGATACAGGATCGTGAACAGCCACGCGCGGATGTTCGTGCCGAGGTGGTACTGCTCCCACCGCTCGAATGCGCGCAGGATCGTGTCGGAGACGAGATCCTCCGCGTCGTCGCGCGAACGCGAGAGCTTGAGCGCGAACGAGTACAGGGCGTCGAGGTGCACGAGCGCCTCGGCCTCGAAGCGCGCACGTCGCTCCGCCGGCGTCCCCGCCGTGCCGTCCTGCCGTGCTGGTACCGCTGCTGCCGTCCCCATGCCCCGCTCCGCGCTGGTGTCCGGACCCGTCGTGCTTCCCGTCCCCATCACCACCCCGACCCGCTCGACCCTCGCCGATCGTCCCGCCATCGGCGACCTGCCGTCCACGTTCACGCCGCCTGCACCTGCGCCGTCGGCTCCCGCAGGTGCATCCCGACGAAGCGCTTGAGATCCGCCGCGATCCCCTCGAGCACCGTGATGTCGCGCTTGACTCGCGACATCAGCAGCGCCCCTTCGAGCGTCGCGATGATGAACCGCGACAGGCGCGCGGCGTCCACGTCGTCGACGAGGTACGGCCGCGCCTCCCACAGCAGCGACTGGATCTGGTTCGCCCACCGCTCGAACACGAGCGCGATCCGCTGCCGGAAGCCCTCGTGCGCGTCGGCCAGTTCCGCGGCGAGCGCCCCGAAGGGCGACCCCCCCTGGCAGCCGCGCTCGGCCTGCGCCGCCACGAGCGAGTCGATGAAGAGATGCAGCCGCTCCACCGGATCGATCATAGGCTCCCGCAGGATCGCGAGCCCGCGCTCGGCGAACCGCTCGAACTGCCGGTCGAGCACCTCGAAGCCCAGCTCTTCCTTGCTGCGGAAGTAGTGGTAGAAGTGGCTCTTCCCGCTCAGCCCGCTCTCACGAATGACGTCCTCGACCGACGTCGACGCGAAGCCCTGCCGCGAAATGAGCATCGCGGCAGCGTCGAGGATCTGGGCACGGCGCGTATTCATGTGCCTACGATAGGACCGAACGGTCCAAACGTCAAGCGGCTCGTCCGACATTCTCCAATCGCCTGTCAATCAACGACTTGCCTCGTCGGCACCGCCGGCCGACGACGAGAAGCTACCCGCGGGGAGGACGACCGCTAGTACCACGCGGTCATATCGGCGGGATTGGACGTCACCGTCGGGCGTCGCCTGACACGCGTAACCGTCGTGCGCCGCACCGCTCGCGGTCGCACCGCCCGTCGCTTGACCCACCGATCTGCCCGTACGCGACGGCCGCGCCGGTCAGCGCCCCTTGCGCCCGCGACGCTTGGGCGGGATCACGGCCTTCCGCTGCTTCCCCTGCTGCCACTGCTCGGCGCGCCACTCGCGGCCGTCGCGACGGCGCCCATGCCGACGACCGAGGCCGTCCAGCTCCTCGTCCATGTAGGGCGCGTCGAGCGCCTCCTGCAGCGCGTCGAGCGTCTCGCCACGCGCCGCACCACGCTGCCCGCGCAGCACCACGAAGCGGAGCGGCCGGTCGAGCGTCGGCAGCTCCTCGACCACGAGCGAGCGCGCCAGCTTCTCGGGCAATCGCAAGCGTGCGACGCCGACGCGCGTCCCGTCGTCCGTCTCCTCGACATCGTACTCGATGCCGACGTCGCGGTCGCGCACCACGACCGTCGTCGGCAGGTCCGCGACGGCCTCGCGCTCGGCCGCCGTCGTCCATTCGTCGCCGACCATCGCCAGCTTCTCGAAGCGCAGCGCGGCGACGCTCGCGACGTGCGCGATCCGCTCGCGATACCACGCCGCGACCGCCTGCTCGTCCACGCGACGCGTGCGACCGCCACTGCGCCGCCACACCTCGCGCGCCTCCTGGATCAGCACGCGATTGCGATGCACCGCGGGATGCCGCATACGCTCCTGTGCGAACGCCGTCGCGAGGGCGTCGAGCGCGAGCCCACGCTCCTGATCGTCGAGCGCCTGCAGCTCGTCGATCACCTCGACTTCGCGTTCCAGTTCGAAGCCCGCGTACGTCACGCGCCACTCGCGCACCAGCTGCCCGTGCCGCCGGTCGGGATCGTACGTGAGCGGGCCGCGCTCGCGCGTCGCATGCGCACGCAGGAGCCGCGGTGGCAGCTGCGTCCCCTCGATGCTCGCGCGCGGGATGCCCTGCCGATCGGCGAAGAAGCGCAGCGTTCCCGCCACCGCGCCCCAGCTCCCGCACACGCTTGTCTTGCCGACGCGCGCCGGCTCGCCCCACGCCGTCTGCTCGTCGAGCACGAGGTCGAAGGGCTGCACCGTCGCGACCAGCTCACGGAAGCGGTGCAGCACCGCATCGTCGGCGCGCGGCAGCGATGTCGGCAACGGCAGGCCGAGCGACCGGTAGACGCTCGCCATCGCGAGCGCCGCGTCCTCGAGACTCTTGAGCAGCACGCCGCGCCGCTCGCACCAGTCGGCGATCTCGTCGTGGAAGAGATAGCGCTCGAGCCCGAACACCGTCCCGACATAGCCGAACCGCCGGTACGCCTCGGCGAACACGTTGTACGCGGTGAGATGGTCGCTCCCCGGGAGCACGAGCCCCGTCAGGTCGCGATCCTCGCGCGTCATGCGGTGCAGCGACTCGATGCCGCTCGACACGGCCACGTACGGCACGAGGTCGTCGTCGGCGTTCACCAGCAGCTCGGCGTACGGCCGCTCGACCGGCATGCTCTCGACGGCGCGCCCGTAATCGGTCAGACGCCCGTGATCGACGATGCCGCGCGACTCGAGCAGCGCGAGTGCACGCCGGTACGCGACGCGATCGAGCGGCACCGGCAGGTCGAGGTCGTCCGCACGCACGCCGAGTGCCGCGCAGGTGAGGGCGACGCGCTCGCTGTCACCCGCGAGCTGGAACTCGGGCATCACCGGCCGGAGCGCCTCGAAGACGATGCGCCGATCGCTCAGGATCACCACACGCCCGCCGGCGACGCGCCCGTGCACGCGCCCCGCCATCTGCAGCAGCTCGTTCGCGCCGAGATGCGCCTTGGTGAGCACGTTGCGCCCGCGCTCGACGAGGTTGGTGAAGCGCGAGTCGTCGATGATCACCGTGTCGAGCCCCTGCACGGTGATCGCACTCTGACCCGCGGCCGTCATCGCGAGGAAGAACGGCTTGCGCACTTCGCCGTCGAGGAAGGGGCGGATGACGCGGATCGGCTCGCCACCGTGGTAGTACGCGGCCTCGATGCGCGGAGCGCGCTGCGCGACGCTCGCCGCCGCCTCTTCGACCATCGCGCGCGTCGGCAGGAACATCGCGACGCCGCGCTTCTCCTTGACGATCCGCTGCAGGAACTTCTCGTCGAGGAAGCCGATCGGGTCACGCGGCGTGACGTCGACCGTCGCCTTCTTGTGCTCGTCGAAGCTGTAGACCTCGAGCACGTCGCCCGAGCCGAGGTAGTTCCGGTAGAACGTCGGGTCGACGGTCGCCGAGAGCCAGATGAAGCGGCAGCGCGCGCGCTTGCCGAGCGCGAGGCAGAGCTCGAGCTCCGCCGACGTCTGATGGATCTCGTCGACGACGAGCGTGTCGTGGTGGTCGATGTCGCCGGCCTGGAACCAGCGCCGCGCGATGCCGGTGGTGACGATGACGACGTTCCACGTCGGCGTCTCGGGCGTCGCCTCGCGCTCGCGGTTCACGACGCCGACGCGCAACCCTTCGCCCAGGATCGTCTCGGCGATCGCGCGCACGGCGAGCGTCTTCCCCGTGCCCGTGCCGGCGACGATGCCGAAGCCCGCGCCGCTCGCGGCGAGCTCGCGCGCGCGCGCGCCGTGCGTGCGCTCGAGGTAGGTCTCGACGTCGAGGCCGAGCGCGATCTCGATCTGCTCGCAGGCGGCGCGCGTCGGGGCGATGACGATGACGCGCCCGCGGGCCGTCCGCGCGGCGAGGAAGGCGTCACGGTCCGGCGGGAGATATCGATCGCGGGCGTCGCGCATGGTGCCCAACTTACCCCGACGTCTCGCGCCGGGTACCGCGCGGCGAGGTCAGCGGCGTAACGACGTGAAGACCCACGCGGGGACGATGTCGCGCAGCACCTGTCGTGGCAGCGTGCCGTACCGCCCGTTGCACACCGAGAGCACGTGCGGATACCCCGTCTGCACGATCGTGAACCGCCCGTGCATGATCGCCCATCCCGCATACTCGACGAGTCGCGGCCGCCCGCTGCCCCCGTCACGCAGCGCGCACTCGGCGATCGTCTGGGGCTCGCCCTCGGGACCGTCGGCCCGCCGCCGCGCGAGGACCAGCCGCTCGAGCGCGGGCCGTCGCCCCGGACGCACCAGATCCGCCGACGTCAGCACGCGATGACGCGCGAGATCGAGCATCATCGTGGTCCAGAGGTTCGACGGATGCGCACCGCCGCAGTAGACGGAGCCCGCTATCTCGAGCGTCAGCAGCCGCGTGTCGGCGTGCACGATGGTGAAGCCGAAGCGGTTGTCCGGATCGGGCGACGCCGAACTCGCCGCACCCTCGAAGCCGCGCGACGCGAGATCTGCGGCGCAGGCGTACGCCCCCGAGATCTCGTGGCGCAGCAGGCCGTCGAGTGTGGCGGTGGCGCGTGCGAGACGTGCCGGGTCCGGATGCGCGATGAGCTGCGGCACCGACACGCCGGTGCGCGGGTCGCGCCGGCTGCGCCACGCGACGTCACCGCGCCGCACGACGTCGCCCAGGACGAGCGGACGCTCCGCGCGCGACATCTCGTACGGCTCATGGCCGCGCCACGGCCGCCAGTCGGCGGCGCCGAGCGTGGTGTCGGTGCCGCGCAATGCGCGGGTCACGTGGGGCTCGAGCGGCTCGAGCCGTACGCTGTCGGCGGCGCGCGCCGCGAGCATCCGTCGTGCACCCGCGAGCGTCGCGCCACGCCGCACGAGGCGCCACTCGGCCACACGTCGCACGGGACGCCCCGCGGGCGCGGGAAGATCGTCCTCGGTGACGAAGGCGTCGGTCTCGTCGAGATGCAGCGTGTCGCCCAGCCAGCGCCCCGCGATCGCGTGATCGACACCGTCGCCACGATCGAACCAGCGCCCGCGCACCGCACGTGGTACCACGCTGTCGGGCCACGTCTCGAAGACGATGCGCCGCGCGGCGATGGTGCCGGACATGACGTGGGGTTCGACGCGTTGCGCATGGAGCGGCGCGACGCAGAGCATCACCGAGACGACGACCCGGGACGGCATGGACATGCCGCAGAAACTACCGTAGCGACGCACGATCGGTGCGCTCCACACGGCGCGACCGCTGCGCACCGTGCGCGACGACGTCAGCGACGTGGGCCGATGTCCGCATCCGCACGCGGCGTCGCACGCTGCAGGCGGAGCCTGGGACAGCCGGCGGCCGTCTCCACGCCATCGAGCGCGGGCGGCGGCGTGTCGAGCCACTCGAGCGTCTCGCCGCGTGACGCGTAGGCACTCACGTCGATGCGTGCGTCCTGCACGACCAGTGCGTTGGTGTAGCGCTGCCACCATCGGCGCTCGACGGGGAGCACGAGCCCCGGCGCGAGCTGACAGAGGACCACGACTTCCTGCCCATCGCGGAATCCCATCGGGATGTTCACCTGATCGAACACCAGCTTGCGTGGTACCAGGGTGACCGGATCGAGCAGGATGCTGCCGTCGACGTCGAGCGTGCGCACGGTGCGATCGGCGCGGAAGTCGACGCGGATCGCCGGCGCGCCGAGCGCGGTGTCGGGAGCCGCGGCGAGGCGGAAGCAGTGGGCCCCGAGGAAGTCGGCCGCGGCGAGATCGCGCACGCGTTCCCGCCGCACCTTCAGGGGACGGAGGCCGCGACGTTCGAGCATGCGACCGCGCACGTAGCCGAGAGTGTCGCCGGCCGACGTGCGCTGCACGACGATCGTCGATTCCGGCATGGCCAGCCGCCCGTCGCTGTCCAGTTGTCGCGTGGTGACGCGCCATGTCAGCCGCCACGGATGCGCGGCCGCGAGTGCGGCTTCCTGCTGCGCGTAGGCCGTGATCCCGTCGACGATCGCCACGAGCGTCGAATCGGCGTCGTGCGGGACGAAGCCGGCATGGCACCGCAACGGCGCCTCGCGCACCGCGACCGGCGCGAGCCGCTGCGGCAACCGTGCGAGCCGCACCGTGACGGACCCTGGCATCGCGAGCGCGGTGGACGCGGGGCGATAGCCGAGCCGTCGCACGACGAGGAAGGCGGAGTCGCCGGCGACGAGCACCACGCGCACCGTCCCACGCGCGTCGGTGAGCGCGCGCGCGACGGGCTCCGCGTCTCGGCGGAGCTGCACGGCGATGGCGGCGTGCACCAGCGGTGCTCCCGCATCGTCCACGACGGACACGGTGATCGTGCGCGGGGCGCCGCGCACGTCCTGCGCGACGAGTGGTCTCGCGGGGAGGGCCGCGAGTGCGAACACGAGCGACATCGCGAGCGCGGCCGTGCACGCACCTGTGCGGGCGAGCGGCGCGGAAGCGCGAGCGTGCTCCGGGAGACCTCGCACGGCGGTCGTCACGGCGGTCGTCGCGGCGGTCGTCATGAGTGATCGCGCAACGTGATCAGAACATCGTGATCGCTGCGCCGGCCGCGACGGCGCGTGCGGCGTCGTCACCGGTGCCGAGCCACCAGTGCCGCACGCGCACTGAGAAACCGGACACGAGCCGCACCGAGACGCCGAGCGCCGCGCCGGGTCGCTCGCCCGACCGTTCGACCACCGATGGGCCGTCGGCGAAGCGCGTGCGCCGATCGAACGTTGCCCACGTCACCGCGCCGTCGAGCGAGATCTCGCCGATGCGCGTGCGGACGACGTCGGCGGTGAGGCCGAGGAGCGGGCCGCGTGTGTCGAGCCGGAACGTCGTGTCGGCGAAGGGGCCCGGGCGCGGTGCGGATGGCTCGTCGCGGCGTGGCGCGCGTGGCAGCGTGCCGGCGAGCAGCCCGAATTCGACGGCGAAGCGCGAGCCCGTACCGAGGCGTCGTCGCCCGACTATGTCGACCAGTGTGCCCCGTCCGTCCGCGCCGCCGGTGGTGGTCCACGCCCGTTGCGTGGTGATCACCAGACGCCAGCTCGGGGATGGCGTCGGAACACGTTCCTGTGCGCCGAGCGATGCCGACCCGGCACGGAGCACCGTCGTCATCGACACGGCGATGACGATACCACCGACCGCCTTCGTTCGAAGCATCGTCGTGCGCGTTCGGGGAGCGTGCCGTCCTTCCGTCTCCCCACGATAGAGCCGCACCGACGCGCGCGGTTCCGGTGTCGTCGGTCACGACGGCACCCGCGTACGCGGCGTTCAGTTGCCCAGCACGCGCACCCGTGCGCCGTCGCGATCGAAGAACTCGACGCGATCCGCGCGGCCGTCGCCGTTGCGATCGATCCAGAGCTGGACGAGGTGTCCGTCCGCGTCGTGCCACTGCACCCGATCCGGTGCGCGGCCGCCACCGGGCATGCTGAAGCGCGCGGCGACGTTGCGCGAGCCGAACCAGCGCGTGACGTCGGGCGGGCGCTGTCCCTCGATCCACTGGATCGCGGCCCGCATCGACGGCATCGCCTCGGCCTCCTCGCCGACGCGCGCGGTGGCGTCGCTGTCGGCGGGATCACGCCCCGACGACGTGCCGACGGTCGTCCAGCCGCTCACGGGGAGCGTCGCCTTCTTCGGCTCGGGCCCGAACACCACCGTGCCGTCGGCGGGACGTGCGCGCAGCGCGGAGCGGCAGTCGGTCGGCGCGGGCTGCTGCATCGGGGGCACGTCCTTGAGCCAGACGCGGCACATGCCCGGCGGCGGTCGGTAGCTCGCCGGCATGTCCGACGGCAACGCCGACGACCTCTGCGCCTCGACGCGTGCGCCGAGCAGCATGAGGAGCGCCAGAGCGCCCGGGATCGTCCGTCGTCCACCTGCCATCGCCATGCATACCCCGCCACCGAGCCACGGATCGTCGGCCCCGTCGCCGACCTCCGCCGTCCCGAGAGGCACGCGGGGTGCCAGTCGGGCGACGCCCGAACGTGACGCGGAAGATCATGCCGCGCAACGGCTTGGGCCTCAGTGCGGCGCGTCGCGTGGGGGACCGGGCGTCCATTCGCGAGGACGCCCGTCCCGTCGCGTGGACGCCCGCCACGCGTCGCCCGTCCGCATGGCGGCCGGTCCGCGACGCACCCCGACCAGGTGCGTCCACTGCCCCGCCGCATCGTACCGCACCGCGACCCGCGCCACGTCGATCGGTGGCGGACCGCTCGATCCCGTCTCGAGTGTCGTCTGCATGCATCGACGGTGCGGTCGGTGCGTCAGGCGGGCGTCAGTGCGAGTCCGTCGTGCGTCACGGGCGCGTCAGTGCGCGGTGCCGGAACAGCGCTTCAGCACGTAGGACACGTGGGGCACGTAGGCATCGGCGCGGGCGGCGCGCTCCGGCGTGAATGCGATGTGATGTGTTGGAAACAGCAGAACGGCAGCATCGCGCAAGACGATGCCGCCGTTCCCCAATGAAAAGTCCGATCTTGTGCCCTGACCGACGCGCCGACGCCTACGTGCCCTACGTGTCCTACGTGCTGTAAGGCTGTTCGACGAGCTCTCGCTTATGCGTCACCGAAGCTGATGCCCGTCGCGCGCGCCGTGCGGACGACATCGTGCGTGGGGTCGACGCGCTTGGTCTCGCGGAGCGCGTCCTCGATCGGGATCGTGACGATGTGCGGCGACTGGAGCGCGACCATCTGCCCCCAGCGCCCTTCGGCCACGGCACGCACCGCTTCGCCGCCGAAGCGCGTCGCGAGCAGGCGATCGTAGCCGGTCGGCGAGCCGCCGCGCTGCAGGTGGCCGAGCACGAGCGAGCGCGCCTCCTTGCCGGTGCGCTCTTGGATGACGCGCGCCAGCGGGCCGGCGAGGCCGCCGAGGCGCGCCGCCTGTCCCGGCAGCGAGGGGCCGAGGATGCTCACGTCGCCCCCCTTGGCGATCGCCCCTTCGGCGACGACGACGATCGAGAAGCGGCGCCCCGCGAGGTCGCGCGCGCGGATCTTCTCGCAGACGATGTCGATGTCGTACGGGATCTCGGGGATCAGCACCACGTCGGCCGTGGCGGCGACGCCGGCGTGCAGCGCGATGAAGCCGGCCTCGCGTCCCATCAGCTCGATCACCATCACGCGGTCGTGGCTTTCGGCCGTCGTGTGCAGCTTGTCGATCGCCTCGATCGCGGTGGTGACGGCGGTGTCGAAGCCGAAGGTGGTGATCGTGCCGGCGACGTCGTTGTCGATCGTCTTGGGGACGCAGACGATCTTCATCCCCTTGGCGACGAGGCGCTGTGCGATCGCGAGCGAGCCGTCGCCGCCGATGGTGATGACGGCGTCGATGCCGAGGGCGCGCGCGTTGGCGACGACTTCGTCGGAGCGATCGACCTCGCGCCAGCCGCCCTGGCCGTCGGCGACGGGATAGTGGAACGGGTTGCCGCGGTTGGTCGTGCGGAGGATCGTCCCGCCCAGATGTGCGATGCCGGCGACCGATTCGCGCGTGAGCGGCACGACCTCGTCTTCACCCAGCAGCCCGTAGTAGCCGCGCTTGATGCCGAGCACTTCCCAGCCGCGGTTGAGGGCGGAGAGCGTGGCGGCCCGGATGACGGCGTTGAGGCCCGGGGCATCGCCGCCACCGGTGGAGAGCGCGATTCGCATGCTGGACGAGGAGTCGGGTCGGACGACGGCGCCCGGGGCGGCCGCATCGTGCCGCCGCCCGGGGCGCCGGGGGTCGGGGCAAGATAGCGGCACGTCGGCCGCGCGTACCCGGCGAACGCCGGCGACGACGGTTGCGATGGGTGCCGCCGGGCGCGGGCAGGGTGATCTTGCGCGTGGGGCGCCGCCCCGGGGACAGTCCCCTCTGTCCCCCGTCGGGGACAGAGGGGACTGTCCCCTACCCCCACCCCCTATCGTCACGCGCCGCCTCGGCGTGACGCGCACCGCCGCACCGTGGACACCGGGGACAGTCCCCTCTGTCCCCCGTCGGGGACAGAGGGGACTGTCCCCTACCCCCGCCCCCTATCCGTCGCGCACCGCATCGGCGTGACGCGCACCACCTCGGCGTGCGTGCTTCGTGCTCCGTGCTCCGCGCCCCGCATCCCTCGTCACCGCACCCCTGCCCTCCCTCACCCGGCCCGCCCCGCATGCGACTGCCGCCACGCCTCGGCTCCACGCTGATCGCCGCGCTCGCCGCCCCCGCGCTCGCCACCGCGCAGGCCTCGCCCTCCGCGCCGCTCCCCGCCGCGATGGTCCGGTCGGTCGACGCCGCCGTCGCCGCCGTCACGCCGAAGGTCGTCGCCTGGCGACGCGACATCCATGCGCATCCGGAACTGAGCTGGCAGGAGGAACGCACCGGCAGGCTGGTCGCCGATCATCTCCGCGCACTCGGCCTCGACGTCCGCGCGAACGTCAACGGGACGCACGGCGTCATCGGCATCCTGCGCGGTGCGAAGCCGGGCCCCACCGTCGCGCTCCGCGCCGACATGGACGCGCTCCCCGTCACCGAGCAGACCGGGCTCCCCTTCGCGAGTACCGTCACCACCACGTACAACGGCCAGCGCGTCGGGGTCATGCACGCCTGCGGGCATGATGCGCACACCGCGATCCTCATGGGTGTCGCGTCGATGCTCACGTCGATGCGAGGCGAGCTCCCCGGGACGGTCGTCTTCCTCTTCCAGCCGGCCGAGGAGGCGGGCGCACCCGTCGGCGGCACGGGCCCCACCGGCGGCGCGATGGCGATGCTGGCCAACGGGGTGTGGGAATCGCTCGGTGTCGATGCCGTCTACGGACTGCACTCGTGGCCCGGCACCGCGGGGACGATCTCGCTCCGATCCGGCGGATTGATGGCGTCGAGCGACAACTGGAAGGTCGTCGTGCGCGGGCGGCAGACGCACGGGGCGCAACCGTGGAACGGCATCGACCCGATCGTCACCGGCGCGGCGATCATCACCGAGATGCAGAGCATCGTCAGCCGTCGCATCGACCTCTCCGCCGGCCCGACCGTCGTGACGGCGGGCTATTTCATCGGCGGGGTGCGCGAGAACATCATCCCCGACAGTGCCGTGATGGCCGGCACGATCCGCACGTTCACCGCCGAATCGCGCACGCTCGCCCGCGAGGAGCTGCGACGCATCGCGACGAGCGTCGCCGCGGCGCACGGTGCGACGGCGACGTTCTCGCTCGTCGAGGGCTACCCGGTGACGATCAACGATCCGCGCTACTTCGCGCGGCCGTACGCGGTGCTGCAGCGTGCACTCGGCGCGGCCAACGTGCTCGAAAGCCGCCCCGCGATGCCGGCCGAGGACTTCTCGCGCTTCCTCGAGCGCGTGCCGGGCGCCTTCTTCTTCCTCGGCGGCACCGCGCCCGACCGCGACCCGATGACGATCGCGCCCAATCACTCGCCGCTCTACGACGTCGACGAACGCGCGCTCCCGGTGGGGCTCAAGGCACTCGCGCATCTCGCGCTCGACGCGCTGGTGAACGGCGTGCGCCCGCCGACCGGCGCGCGATGAGTCGTGACGTGACGAGTGGTGATGTGACGAGTGGTGACGTGACGAGTGGTGATGTGACGAGTGGTGATGTGACGAGCGGTGATGTGCCGAGTGGTGATGTGTCGGGAAGCGGCGTGTCGAGCGATGAGGTGTCGGGCGGTGGCACGATGCGCGATGCGGCGATGCCTGGTGATGCGATGCGAGTCGACGTGATGCACGGCGACGCCGAGCGCCGCGCTGACGCGATGCGTCACGCCGCGCACGCCCCGCCCGCGCTCGTCGTCCTCGACTGCGACGGCGTCCTCGTGGACAGCGAACGACTCATGCAGGTCGAGTTCTCCGCGATGCTCCACGAGATCGGCCTGCCCATGTCACCCGAAGAGACGGGCCGCACCTTCCTCGGCCGCTCGATGCCCAACTGCCTGCAGATCATCGAGACACGACTCGGCCACCCCGCACCGCCCGACTTCCTCGACCGGCTGCAGACGCGCGCCTTCGCCGCCTTCGCCCGCGACCTCGCACCCGTGCCCGGCGCCCCCGCACTCCTCGATGCTCTCGACGCCGCCGGCGTCCCCTACTGCGTCGCGTCGAGCGGCAGCCACGAGAAGATGCGCACCACGCTCGGCCGCACCGGCCTCCTCGCCCGCCTCGAGGGACGCCTCACGAGCTCCCTCGAGACGGCCCGCGGCAAGCCCTTCCCCGACGTCTTCCTCCTCGCGGCGTCCCGCATGGGCGTCGAGCCCGCCCACTGCGTCGTGATCGAGGATTCACCCCTCGGCATCGAAGCCGCCCGCGCCGCCGGCATGCGCCCCATCGGCCTCGCCGGCCTGATGCCCGCCGATCGCCTCCTCGCCGCCGGCGCCCGGCAGGTCGTCACCCACCTCGACGCCATCCCCGCACTCCTCGGCCTCGCCCCCGCCGCCAGCGCACGCGCGCCCTGACACGCCACACACGCGCTGCCACGCCCGCGCACACACACTCGCCCCGCTGCGCACTCGAACGCTCACACTCGCGTGATTCCGGTTACCACGCGCGCCCACTCCACCAGCACCCTTCGCGCACCCCCCACCACGAGGTGCGCATGCGAGACGGCTCCACCCTGATCGAGATCCTGCTCGTGGTGACGCTCGTCGCCGCCACCACCGGCGTCGCCGTCCCCGCGATGGCTCGCCTCCGCGACCGCGTCAGCGTCCGCCTCGCCGCCGCCGACGCCACCCGCGCCCTCGCCGACGCCCGCAGCGCCGCGCTCACCGCCGCCCGCCGCACCGCCGTCCACCTCGACAGCGCCGCCGCCACACTCGTCGTCCACGCCGGCGACGACACGCTCCGCATCGTCCCCCTCGCCCCCTACGGCGTCCGCCTCCGCGCCACCCGCGATTCCATCGCCTTCGGCCCGCACGGACTCGGCTGGGGCGCCGCCACCACCACCATCACCCTCGAACGCGGCGCCGCCCGCACCGCCCTCGCCGTCTCCCGACTCGGCCGCGTCCGCCGGCTCTGAACGCGACGGACGCGACGGACGCGACGAACGGCCGAAGACCTGAACGCGACGAACGCGACGACGCGACGAACACGACGCGATCCTCACGACTCCGGCGCGGCAGGCAGTTCCACGGCAACAACTCGGAACGGCAGGAACGGCAGGAACGGCAGGAACCCCAGGAAGAGCAGGACGACGAGAGCATCCACGCGCACCGCGAGCCGTCGTGCACACAGAACCCCTCCAAGGATTTTTTCTGAAGTGCGCGGCGAGCGACGGCTTACGCGCCCGCCACGAACTCCCATCGCCCTGCTCTTCCTGGGGTTCCTGCCGTTCCTGCCGTTCCGAGTTGTTGCCGTCGATCCGCCCCGCCGCACCGAGCCCGCGAGCGCCGCACCGAGTCCGTCGCGCCGTCGCGCCCGTCGCGTTCCAGGCTGTCTTCTGTTCGTCGCGCCCGTCGCGTTCGTCGCGTGCGTCGCGCCCGCCGCGTTCGTCGCGTTCGTCGCGCCCGCCGCGCCCGTCGCGCTCAGGACCCGAAGTCGAACCCCGGCTCCGAGATCCGCGGGATCGGCTGCCCGATGACGCGCTCGATCGTGCGCACCATCGCGATCTCGTCGGGCGCCATGAAGGTGATCGCGTCGCCCGTCGCCGCCGCGCGACCCGTGCGGCCGATGCGGTGCACGTAGTCCTCGGGCTGTTGCGGGACGTCGTAGTTGATGACGTGCGAGATCCCCGTCACGTCGAGCCCGCGCTGCGCGATGTCCGTCGCGACGAGCACGCGGATCGACCCGTCCTTGAACCCCTCGAGCGCCTTGATCCGCTGCGGCTGCGTCTTGTCGGCGTGCATCGCGGTGCTCGGGATGCCGTCCGACTCGAGATGCCGCACCACCTTGTCCGCGCCGTGCTTGGTGCGCGTGAAGACGAGCACCGAGTCCATCTCCGGCTTGTTCAGCAGGTGACGCAGCAGTTCGTGCTTCTTGTCGCGCGGCACGGGATAGACCGCGTGCGCCACCGTCGTCGCCGCACTCGACCGACGCCCGACCTGCACCACCGTCGGCCGGCGCAGGTACTTGCGCGCCAGCGCCTCGACTTCGGGCGGCATCGTCGCGCTGAAGAGCAGCGTCTGCCGGTAGCGCGGCACCTGCTCGACGACCTTGTTGATCTGCGGCGCGAAGCCCATGTCGAGCATCCGGTCGGCCTCGTCGAGTACCAGGATCTCGATGTCGTCGGGGACCATGTTCCGCTTCTCGAGATGGTCGAGCAGCCGTCCCGGCGTCGCCACGACGATGTCCACCCCGCCGCGGAGCGCCGCTTCCTGCGCATCGTACGCGACGCCACCGAAGACCGGCGCGACGTCGATGCCGGTGTCCTTCGCGTACTTCCGCACCTGTTCCTCGACCTGCAGGCAGAGCTCGCGCGTCGGCGTCAGCACCAGCGCACGGGTGCGGCGCGGCCCGTCGAGCAGCCGGTGCAGCATCGGCAGCGTGAAGCCGGCGGTCTTGCCGGTCCCCGTCTGCGCGAGCCCCATCAGGTCGCGCCCCGCGAGCGCGAGCGGGATCGCCTCGCGCTGGATCGGCGTCGGCGCGACGTACCCGGCGTCGGCCAGCGCCGCGAGGATCCGCGGATCGAGGCCGAGCTCGGCGAACGTAGGGGTCGGACCCGCCTCGAGGGCGGGCACGTCGGCGAGCGGGGCGTCTGACACGATGGCGGGAGCGGACACTGCGCGGTGCGGGCTGTGGGTCAGCCGCGGAACCTACGCCGCCACCGATGGGGGTGCCACCGACGCACCACCGTGCCGCGCCGCTGCGAGGAACGGACGCAATTTCTCGAGCGTCCACTCCGGCCGCTCCTCGGGGAGCACGTGCCCCGCACCGTCCGCGACGTGCAGCTCGGCCTTCGGCAGGGCACGCGCCAGCACCGGGATCACCGGTTGCGGGCGCACCACGAGGTCGTGCGTCCCCGTCGCGAGCAGCACCGGCTGCACCAGCGGCGCGAGTTCGTGCGCGCTCCACGGCTGCCACTCGAAGTGATGCAGCAGCAGGTGCATCGCCCGCACGAAATCGGGGAACTGCGTCGGCGCCCAGTACTCGTCCACGTCGTCGGCGTCGATCACGGGCTGGCCGCCGCGGGTGTGCTTCATCGCGGCCGCGATCGTCCAGCGCGGGATGCGCCTCGGCACGAGCGCCTCGGTCAGCGCCGGCGGGAGGATGCGGGCCCAATCCGCGCGGTTCACCACGCCGAAGCCCACCGATCCGAACAGCGCGAGCCGCGGCACCAGCGCGGGTTCGCTCCGCGCCAGCGTCACCGCGATCGCGCCCCCCATCGAGTGCGCCACGATCGGTGCGCGCGCGATGTCGAGGAGCTGCATCAGCTCGCGCACCTGCGCCGCCATCGCCCGGCGCGCGTAGGCGACGGGATCGAGCGGGCGATCGCTCAGTCCGTGACCGCGCAGGTCGGGCGCGATGACGCGCCACCCGTCGGCGGCCAGCGGCGGGATGAGATGCCGCCAGAAGAAGGCCGAACACCCCCAGCCGTGGAGCAGCAGGAGCGGCGGCCCGTCGGCCGGCCCCGCCTCGACGAGGCGCACACGCTCACCGTCGGGGAGCTCGACATGTCGCGCCCGCGCGACCGGATCGCGGGCGGGATACATCGCCTCCGGAGCGATCGGCGTGGTGCGGGAGAGCAGGCGGGCGAGCATGGCGGTGGGTGTCGGGTTCCGTCGCCGTACCCGTGGTCGCGCGCAGGGTTCGCCTGCGCCCCGCGTTCAGGTCAGGATGAGCTCTCGACCCAGCAGTCGGGCGACCTGCGCGATCCGCACGGTCGGTTCGGCGAGGCGTGCGTCACCGGTCGCATCGGGATCGAGCGGCGACCACCCTGCGAGGCACCAGTGCGTCGACGGCACGGGCGCGTCGGGTTTGGCCGGCCGCCAGACGCCGTGTCGGTCCGACTGATCGACGAGGCGCTCCAGCATGCGGAGCCATCCCTCGCTCCGCCGCAGCAGGCCGAGTCGCGCCGCCGTTTCGAGCCAGGCGAGGGCGGCGAAGAGATCGCCGTCCACCGCGTTGCGGTGCGGGATCGGGTCACCCAGCACGTACCACGGCGAGGCGACGAGCGCGCCGTCGAGGAGCTGCACCGACTCCTGTCGCGGCTCGGTCTGCGCGAGCATGCGGCCGAGGAAGGCGACGAGCGCCGCCTTCTCGGTGCGGAGGGGCGGGATGCACGCGAGGAGCCGCAGCAGGCTCCACGTCGGCGGCGCGGCCTCGGCGGCGAGCACCTGCTTGTTGCCGACGCGCACCCACGGCTTGGCCGCGAGCGGCGAGCGCAGATACGCCTCGACGCGGGTGATGCCGCGGGCGGCGGCGCCACGGACGCGCGGGTCGTCGGCGAAGCCCATCTGAGCGAGCAGCGCCGCGGCCTCGTCGCGCACGATCGCGCGCAGGTGTCGCGTGCGCACCTTGCTCGTCCCCGCGACCTCGGCCAGCTCGTACAGCGCCCCCGCGTCTTCGTCCTGCGCGAGAAGGCGGAAGAGGACGCGGCGCGCCTGCGCCAGGGGCGGCGTATCACGGTGCCAGCCGCACTCCACCAGGTGTCGCACGGCCGAGAAGGTCGCGGTGTGCGCGGCGGCCCCGGGGAGCGGGAAGAGCCGGCCGTTCCACGTCCCGTCGCGCGACATGGTGATGGCGCACCGGAGCGCCGACGGGTGCGAGAAGGCGAGGCGCTCGTACTCGTCGGCCGAGCCGAGTCGCGCCACCTCGACCAGCGCGCGATACCGGACCGCGGGCGCGGCGTGCTCCAGCAGCCAGCGCATCGGGAACCGGATCGGCTCGGTGGCCATCTCCGGCAGGGGCGGCCGGGCCGGCGTGGTCGCGGCATCGGCAGCGGCAGCGCTGGCCCCGACCAGACCGGTGGGCGTGGCCGGCGCCGCGGGCACGGCGGCTCCCGGGGTCACCGGCAGCGGTGCCTCGGGCGGATCGACGAGGGAGGATCCAGGTTCGGTCACGGCGGCGTGGTCGGGGAAGCGATGACGGAAGCCGTCTCCCCAAACGTACGCACCGGCGCGCAACGCGCCACCATGGCAGGGGCATGCCGGCACCGTGGTCGCCCATCCACCGGGCGATGTGGTGATGTCCACGACGCCGCGGCGCATGGACGCGGGTAGCACCCGACCGTGCGACGTCGCCCCCCGTGATTCGGTCGACGTCCGCCCGGGCGCGCCGGACCCCCGTGCACCAACGGCCTCGCCGACCTCACGCTCGCCGACGCGGTGTGCGACGCCCCTTGCATGGAACGCACGGATCCCCCTTTCTCACCACTGCGATGTCGCCGTCGCCGGCGAGCGGCGCGTCTTCGGCGCGGTGCCCTCCCCGATCCGTCCGATGCTTCTGAGACCGCGAGATATCAACGTGCCACGAACGACGCACCGATGCGCCAGCAGTGAGGCTGCACGCTGATGCGTGGCGAGTTCGTCGATATCGGGGGCGCACGCCTCTACTACTTCGCCGCCGGCACGCGCGGCGGTGGCGAGCCGATCGTCCTGCTGCACGGCTTCCCGACCTGCTCGCATCTCTGGCAGCCGCTCGTCCCGCTCCTCCCCGCCGGCCGCCGCATCGTCGTCGTCGACCTGCTCGGCTTCGGACGCTCCGATCCGCCCGGATCGCTCCCGGTGGACATCAAGGCGCACGCCGAACGTGTCCTGGTGCTGCTCGACCTCCTCGGCATCAACCGCGCGTGCCTCGTGGGGCACGACGTGGGGGGCGGGATCGCGCAGGCGGTCGCCGTGCGCGCACCGCATCGCGTCTCGCACCTCTGCCTCGTGAGCTCCGTCGCCTTCGACGAGTGGCCCTCGCGCGAGGTGAAGCTCGCCCGCGCCACGATCCCGCTCACGCGTCACCTCCCGGCGAGCTGGCTCACGGGCGTCCTGCGCACCGATCTCGCCCGCGGCTACGTGAACGAGACGCTCGGCACGCACTCGGTCGATCGCTACGTGAAGCCGTTCGCGTCCCCCGCCGGGCGCGACCTGCTGATGGCGCACTTCGAGGCGCTCGACCCCGCCGACACCCTCGAGATCGGCGGGCGCCTCGGCGCCGTCCCGGCCCCCACCGCGATCGTCCACGGCGCGCACGATCCCTTCCTCCCGCTCGCGGGCGCCCGCCGCCTGCAACAGGCGATCCGCGGTGCGACACTCGACGTCCACGAGAGCGGCCGCCACTTCCTCCCCGAGGAATCGCCGGAGTGGCTCGCCGGCGTCCTCACATCGCTCCTCGACCGATGACCGGTTCCCGACTCGACGCGATGCGGCAGATGGTCGCCAAGTCGCCGACGAATCCCCTCGCCCGCTTCGGCCTCGCCAACGAACTGCTCAAGGCCCAGGCATGGGCCGAGGCCCGCGAACACCTCGAGGCCTACCTCGGGTCGTACGACGACGAGGGCAACGGCTGGCTCCGACTCGGCGAGACCTGCCTCGCCCTCGGCGACCCCGCCGCCGCCCGCACCGCCTGGGAACGCGGCATCACCGCCGCCGACCGCTTCGGTCACCCCGGCATGCGCGACGACCTCGAAGCCCGCATCGCCGACCTCTGATCCCGCGCGACGGGCGCGACGGACGCGACGGGCGCGACGAACAGCTGAAGACCTGAACGCGACGGGCGCGACGGCGCGACGGGCGCGGTGCGTCAAGCGGGCGGTAGTGGGGCTCGAGCATCAGCGGAACTGCCTGTGACACGGAGGCACGGAGAACGACCGGAGGCACGGAGGGCCCTGCGCTGCAGGCGGGCGTCGGTGCGGTGGGCCGGTGACGTTCTTTGGATGGGCTCCGCTTTTCGTCGAGCGCCGCGCCGGGACCGGGCGCCGGCCAAACACGGAGCCCATCCAAGCAATCGGTCACTCGCACTGCGCGAACGCTCGCCCGACGCGCCGCCGTCTCCGTGCCTCCGGTCTCCCCCGTGCCTCCGTGTCGAAGGCAGTCAGCGCTGCCGACCCCACACGACCGCCCGCCCCACGCACCGCGTCCGTCGCGCCGTCGCGTTCGTCGCGTTGAAAGCTGTCGCAGTTCGTCGCGCCCGTCGCGATCGTCAGCGGTCGGAGACGATCTGGAGGGCGGGTTGCTGCGCCAGCGGCGTGCCGGGGCGGGTGAAGCCGCGGGCGAGGACGGTGACGCCGGTGCCGGCGGTGAGGGTGACGTTGTCCTGGCGGAGCAGCACCGTCGTACGTTCACCGACGCGGGTCACGAAGAGGGCATAGCTGCCGGCGGTCGGGGTGGCGACGCGGGCGCTGCGGAACGACATCCCGGCGACGAGCGGGGTCGCGGCCACGGGCACCGTCGTCGTGCCGGCGGGAAGGGCGTAGACGTCCACCGGCCCGCCATCGGAGATGCCGTGGACGACCCGCACGCGCGTCGTGCCGGCGGGTGGGGCGCTGTTGTCGTCGATGTAGGGCGTGAAGCCCGGCGACTCCTCGGGCGTCGCGTCGGGGGCGGCGCGGCCGCTCAGCACGAAGGTGTAGTCCGTGCGCGGCTGCAGGTCGATGCGGCTCGTGAGCAGGATCGGCAGCGGCAGGTCCGGCGTCGTGCTCGGCGAGAGCTGCGCCGTGATCACCGTCGCGCGCGCGGGCGTGGACTGGTAGCCTGGCGCACCACCGAAGGCGACGGCGCGCATCGGCTCGGGGAGCGCGCCGTTGATGCGCAGATCGACCACCGGCCCGTCGGGGAGCAAGTGGATCACCCGCACGCGCGAGCCGGCGAGCGTGGGCTCGGTGGTTTCGGAACCACCACCGCAGGCGACGAGCGCGACGGCCGCGAATGCGGCGAGGAGCGGACGGACCATGGACCGGGTCGGCGAGAGGAGTGGAACGGGGGCGCAGCGCGCGGGTGATCGTCGTGCGCCACGGACCGGACACCACCGGGAACGTTACCGATCCCGGTCACGCGGTCACAGTCGTTCGGCCTCGCGCACGCCGTCGAGCAGGTAGGCCAGGTCCTTCGAGACGGCGCGCGCCTGCTCGGTGGCGAAGCTGCCGTTCGCCGCGCCTTCGCCCAGTTGCCCGGCCGAGCGCACGCGAAGCACGTCGAGGCGCAGGTTGCCGAGTGCGAGCGCGGCGCGGTCGAGCTGCGAGAGGAGTGCGGCGCGGCGCGCTTCGAAATCGGCGAGCGCCGCACGCTGCCGCTCGAGCAGGGCGAGCGTCTGGTCGTCGGGTGCGACGCCGCGCCACCGCAGCGCCTCGGCGCGCGCCTCGATCTCGCGTCCGCCGGCCTCGCCGATGTCGCGGTCGATCGCGTGCAGTGCGACGCAGAGCTGCGCGATGCGGGCGAGGAGTTCATCGCCCGTGGTCGGCACCTCGGCCAGGCGCGCGGCGGTGTCGGCATCGAGCCGGAGCCACTGCGCACGGAGCGCCATGCGATCGTCGGCGGCGCTGCGGAGACGATCGCCGTACGCGCCGCCGACGACGTCGAGCGGCGCGAGTTCCAGCACGAGCTCGTCGCGCAGACGCCGCTGCACCTCCGGCTGCCGCGCCGCGTCGCTGTCGCGCCACGTGCCGTCGAAGAGCGCCTTCCATCCGAAGCCGAGTCGCCGCATCGGACCGGCGGCGCTGATCGCACCGACGCCCGCGGCGAACGCGGTGAAGCCACCGAGCAGCATCGGCGGGATGAGCCACTCGAGGTTGAACGTCGAGCCCACGACGAACGACACCGTGCCGACCGCGGCACCGACGACGGCCGTCTTCGCGCGCCGCACGAACCGTCGCGCGCGCGCACCGAGCGATTCCTGCGCGAGCCGCATCGGGAGCGTCGCGCGCTGGCCGAGCGCCTCGACGTCGCCGCGCATCGCCTCGCGCAGCGTGAGCCCGGCATCGCCGAGCGGTCGCCAGCGACGGGCGAGCGCGAGCGCCATGAACGGTGCCGCGACCAGGATGACCGGTCCCTCGACCGCGACGCTGAGCGCCGTCAGTGCCGCCGTCAGGATCGCGACGGTTCGCACGCGGTGACGGAATCGGGATGCGGCGACGGCGAGCGTCGCCTCGTACCGATGCGGGGCACCGCCGCTCCGCGCGTACGCGTCACGCAACCACGGTGGCAGCTCGCGCGAGGGGACGTCGCCGCGCGACGACACGTCACCGCGCGCGATGGCACTCGACGCACGTGCCGACGGTGCGAGCGGTGCGAGCGGTGGCGACGCGATGCCCGCATCGCGCAACGCCGCGCGTCGATCACGGTCGGCGACGCGCTGCTGCCGCGCGATGTCGCCATCGCTCGCACCCGGCGGCACCACGCCGCGCGGCAGCACATCACGCACGGCGACATCGCGCGGCACGACCTCGCGCGGCACCGCGCCGTGCAGGCCGGCGGGCGCGGGGGCGAGCGGTTCGGCGCTCGCGTCGTCGTGCAGCGACATGTCCGCGGCACGTGCGACGACCGGTGCACGATCGGATGCGCGCGCGGCGGCCGACGCACCGACCGGCGCGGCGATCGGTGCGATGCCGGGCACCGCGACATCGGTGCCGCGCAGCGCCGCCGCGAATGCGCCCGCACTCGCGAACCGGTCGTCGGGGCGCTTGCGGATCGCGCGTTCGATCGCGACGACGAGCCCCGCCGGTGCCTCGGGGCAACGCGGCGCCAGCGGCGGCGGTGCTTCGCTCACGTGCTTGAGCAGCAGCGACGGCGTGTTGCGTCCCGCGAACGGCGGCTCGCCCGCGAGCAGCTGCCAGCCGACGATGCCGAGCGAGTAGACATCGCTGCGTGCATCGAGTTCGTGTTCGCCCATCGCCTGCTCGGGACTCATGTACGCCGGCGTGCCGACGGCGACACCGGTCGCGGTGAGTCGCGCGTCGCCCTCGGCCGCGCGCGCGATGCCGAAGTCGGTGACGAGCACGCGCCCCGTGCCGGGCTCGAGCAGCACGTTGTCGGGCTTCACGTCGCGATGCACGACGCCGTGTGCGTGTGCGTACTCGAGCGCGTCGGCGACGTCGGCGAGGATGCGGCGCGCTTCGGGGGCGGCGAGGCGCCCCTCGCGCTGCACGCGCTGCGCGAGCGTCTCGCCGCTCACCAGCGCCATCACGATCCACACGAGCCCGTCCTGCTCGGCGACGTCGTAGATCGGGACGATGTGCGGATGCGCGAGCCCGGCGGCGGTCTGCGCCTCGCGCAGGAAGCGCGCGCGCACACCGGCGACGAATGCGAGTTCGGGCGGCAGCACCTTGATCGCGACGTCGCGCCGCAGCCGTGCATCGTGTGCGCGGTAGACGACGCTCATGCCGCCGCGACCGACTTCGTCGGCGAGCACGTACGCCGGTGCGATCGCCGCGGCGACGCGGGCGCGGAGCGCGTCGTCCGGAGTCGCCGATGGTGCAGGAACGGGTGTGGCGATCATGCGGCCGCCGCGCGGCTCAGCGGCGCGACGGCGCGGCCGACGCGGCGAGCACCGCGTCGACATCGCGCGCGAGCTCCTGCGCCCGCGCCGCGAGCTGCGTCACCTGCCCCGTCGCGCCGCTCGGCTGGCCGCGCAGCTTGAGCAGGTCGAGGCGGAGCGACTGCAGCGCGGTGCGCGCGCGCTCCATGCGCTCCTGCAGGCGTGTCGCGCGCTCGTCGCGGCCACCGAGTTCGCGCCGCTCGCGACGGAGCCGCGCGAGCGAGCGCACGCGCTCCTCGCTGCGCGGATCGAGCGGGTTGGCCTCGCGTTCGAGGCGCGCGATCTCCGCGTCGAGCGAGGCGACGCGCGTCGTGTCGACCGGTGTGCGCTCGAGCTCCGCGAGCTGACGCGCCGCATCGCGTACCGCCTGTGCGAGCGACGCCGCCGTCGGCCCGACGTCGCCGGCGAGCTTGCGCTCCGCCTTGGGCAATCCCTCGAGCAGGCGCGCGACTTCGTTCTCGTCGCCGGTGGCACCGCGCACCGCGTCGAAGTGCCGCCCGTAGAGCGCCGCGTCACCCGCGCCGAGCGCGGCGCGCGCGCTGCCACTCGCGAGGAGATCGTCGTTCGGGGTGAAGAGCCCGCCGTCGCCGGCGAGGCGACGCTGGCGCGCGCGCTGCCGTGCCACCTCGCGCTTCTGCGGATCCCACATCCCCTGGAAGTCGTCCCACGCGCCGAGCACGACGTCCATGAGCAGCGCCTCGCGCGGCTGCTTGAACACGTCGCGCCAGTCGAAGCCGGCCTGCCAGAGCTTCGCGTAGCCCATCGCGATGCCGATCGACCAGAACGCCGGCACGAAGGTGAAGTCCGGGCCACCGACGATCTTCACCACGATGCTCGCGCCCGTGAACATGAAGAAGGGGGCGAGTCCCTTGCGGAACTTGATCACCTGCGGCGCATACCAGCGCGCGACTTCCTCGCTGCCGACGGCCGGCATCGGCGGCGTGGCGGCGGTCGAAGCGGTTCGTACGCGTCCGCCGCCGGCGTCGGCTCGCACCTCGAGGCTGCCGTCGGTGCGCGCACCGCCGGTGAACGGGCGGACGGACGACGCCGTCGCGCCACGCGACGCACCGGCGAACGGATCGAGCGCGCCGTCGAGCGCCGCGACGACTTCGTCGGCCGACGCGAAGCGATCCTCGGGCTCCTTCTCGAGCAGCCGCATCACGATCGCCGCGAGGTCGGGCGGCGTGTCGGGGCGACGTTCGACGATCGGGAGCGGCCGTTCGCTCAGCTGCTTGACGAGCAGCGCCGGCGTGCTGTTCGCCTCGAGCGGCAACCGCCCCGCGAGCATCTGGTAGCCGAGCACGCCGAGGGCGTAGAGATCGGCGCGGCCATCGACTTCGCGTTCGCCGGCGCACTGCTCGGGCGACATGTACGCCGGTGTCCCGATCGCCATGCCGGTCGCGGTCAGGCGCGTGTCGCCACCGTCCTGCACCGCGCGCGCGATGCCGAAGTCGGTGACGAGAGCGCGGCCGTCGTCGGCATCGAGCAGGATGTTGTCCGGCTTGATGTCGCGATGGATGAACTTGCGTGCATGCGCGAAGGCGAGCGCGGTCGCGACCTCGCGCAGCAGGCGACGCACCGCGGCGATCGGCATCGGCCCGGTCTGCGCCATGCGCTTCGCGAGGTTGTCGCCGTCGACGCAGGCCATGACGAAGAAGACCAGCCCGTCGCGCTCGTCGACCGCGTAGATCGGAACGATGTTCGGGTGGCTGAGCTGCGCCGCCATCTCGGCTTCGCGCAGGAAGCGCGAGCGGATCTCGCCCCGGAACGCCAGTTCGGGCGGGAGCAGCTTGATCGCGACGGTGCGCTTGAGCCGCGTGTCGCGCGCGCGGTAGACGATGCCCATGCCGCCACGGCCCAGCTCGCGATCCAGCTCGTACTGGGGCGCCAGCACGCGCTCGATGCGCGCCAGCAGCTCGGTATCGGCGGACGCGGCGACCGGATCTGGCACGGGAGGGCGACGGAGGGTCAGGACGACGGGACCAGCCAAGTTAGCACCGCTCGCAGGGAGGCGTGCAGCGGACGACGCGCGACGGTGCAGCTTCGGCACCGCGGTGGCCCCGCGGTCGCGGGCGCGTGTCCAACTGGCACCCCCCTACGCCGGCACGGCGCAGAAAGTTTGGCGCGGGGTGCCGGTTCGGCCGATGGCGCGCGCCCGTCCCTTGCGACAGGCTCTCCGCAGGTGGCGTGCGGCCGGTCCCGTCGGGACCTCGGCCGCGACGCCCGCATCGTCTCATCTCCGGGAGTTTCCGTCATGGCCGACCGCCAGACCCTGCCCGTCCTGCCGCTCCGCGGGCAGGTCATCTTTCCCGGCCTCACGGCCCCCATCGCGGCGGGGCGCCCCGGCACGCTCCGGGCGATCGAGACGGCGCTCAAGGGCGATCGCCTCGTCTTCGCCGTCGCCCAGCGCGACAACACCGAGGAGCCGACCGGCGAGGTGCTCTACACCGTCGGTGTCGTCGCCCGCATCGGCCAGGTGCAGCGCGGCCTGGGCGGCGTCCAGCTCCTGCTGCAGGGCGAGCAGCGCGCCACCGCGCTGCAGGTCACGCGCGGCGAGGGCGGCATGCTCACCGCCGTCATCGTCCCGACCGAGGACATGGCCGCGATCGACGACCGCGATCCCGCCTTCGCCGCGCTCCATCGCGAGACGCGCGACCGCGCCGTCGAACTCGGCGAGAAGCGCGGCCTTCCCGAGGAGGTCGTGCACCAGGTGCTCGACAGCGTCACCGATCCGGGACGCTTCGCCGACCTCGTCGCCGGCTACCTCGAACTCGACGTGACGCAGAAGCAGGCGCTGCTCGAGACGCTCTCGGTCGAGGAGCGGCTGCGGCGCGTCCTCGTGCACGTGCAGCGCCAGATCGGGCTGCTCGAGGCACAGGAGGACATCAAGAACCAGGTGCAGGAGGAGCTCGGCGACCGCCAGCGCGAGATGTTCCTGCGCGAGCAGCTCAAGGCGATCCAGAAGGAGCTGGGTGACGAGGACGGCGGCAAGGAGATCGAACAGCTCCGCGAGAAGCTCGCCGCGCTCGAGCTCCCCAAGCAGGCGCGCACCGAGGTCGAGCGCGAGCTCGGTCGGCTCGAGCGCGCCGGTCGCGAATCGATGGAAGCGCAGGTCATCCGCACCTATCTCGAGTGGATCGCCGAGCTGCCGTGGAACCGCCGTTCGGACGACCACCTCGACCTGCCGCTCGCGACGCGCATCCTCGACGAGGACCACTACGGCCTGGGCGACGTGAAGGATCGCGTGCTCGAGTTCCTCGCCGTGCGCCAGCTGCGCGCACGGGAGGTCGAGGCCGAGGTGCAGGCGACGGGCGAGGTGCCCGTGGCGGTGCTCAAGGACGACGATCGTACCGCCGCGCCGGTGAGTGGTGCCGCGAGCACGACCGCGAGCGAGGAGAAGATCACCGACACGCGCGAGGCCAAGGCGCGCGCGATGGCGAAGGGCCCGATCCTCCTCTTCAACGGCCCGCCGGGTGTCGGCAAGACGTCGATCGCGAAGTCGATCGCGCGCGCGCTCGGCCGCGAGTACGTGCGCATCGCGCTCGGCGGCGTGCGCGACGAGGCGGACATCCGCGGCCATCGCCGCACCTACGTCGGCGCGATGCCGGGTCGCATCGTGCAGGGGCTCAAGAGCGCCGGCACGCGCAACCCCGTCTTCCTGCTCGACGAGGTGGACAAGCTCGGCGTCGGCTTCCAGGGCGATCCGGCGAGCGCGCTGCTCGAGGTGCTCGACCCCGCGCAGAACGACTCGTTCACCGATCACTACCTCGGCGTGCCGTTCGATCTCTCCGAGGTGCTGTTCATCGCCACGTCGAACTTCATCCAGAACATCCCCGGCCCGCTGCTCGACCGCATGGAGGTCGTGGACTTCTCGGGCTACACCGAACGCGAGAAGCTCGAGATCGCGAAGACGTACCTGATCCCGCGGCAGCTCGAGGAGTCGGGGCTCAAGGCACGGCAGCTCGCGTTCGACGACGAGGCGATCATGTCGGTGATCAGCCGCTACACGCGCGAGTCGGGCGTGCGCCAGCTCGAACGGCAGCTCGGCGCGGTCGCGCGCAAGATCGCACGTCGCATCGCCGCCGGTGACGAGCAGGTGCTGGCCGACAACACGGTCGACGCGGCCGAAGTGCGCGAGCTCCTCGGGCGGCCGAAGGTGCATCCCGAGCACGCACAGGCGAGCAACGAGGTCGGCATCGCCACCGGCATGTACTACACGCCGATGGGCGGCGACATCATGTTCGTCGAGTCGAGCATCCGTCGTCGCGAGGGGCATCGCCGCGGCGAGGACGTCGCCGAGGCCGACGTCGCGCGCGACCACGCCGGCGCCGGCCCGATGGCGCTCATCCTCACCGGGCAGCTCGGCGACGTGATGAAGGAGTCCGCACGCGCCGCGCTCACCTACGCCACGAACAACGCCGCCGCGCTCGGCATCCCGACGGAGCGGATGCGCGGCATGGCCGAAGCGCACATCCACGTGCCGGCGGGGGCGATCCCGAAGGACGGGCCGAGCGCCGGCATCGCGATCGCGACGGCGCTCGTGAGCGAGATGAGCGGGGTGCCCGTGCGTCGCGACGTCGCGATGACGGGCGAGATCACGCTGCGCGGTCGCGTCCTCCCGATCGGCGGCGTCAAGGAGAAGGTGCTCGGCGCCCACCGCGCGGGGATCACGACGATCATCGTGCCCAAGGCGAACGAGGCCGATCTCGAGGACGTCCCGGCCGAGGTGCGCGAACAGCTGACGTTCCATCCGGTCGGCACGCTCGAAGAAGTGCTCGCGATCGCACTCGTGCACAGCCCGTCGCCGGCGCGTGCGGGGGAGCTCGTCGCGGTGTGATCGCGATCGTTCCGCAGTCGTTCGAGCCATGCTGAACTGACGACCGCGGAGATGCGGGGGGACGCGAAGGAGCGCGGAGAACAGCCTGTTGGAAACGTCGTCTCCGTCCTCCGGCCGTCTCCGTTCCTCCGAAGTTCCTTGTCCGTTCGAGATCCTGAACAGACAAGGAACTTCGGAGGAACGGAGAAGAGCCGGAGGACGGAGACGACGTTTTCCAAGGCATTCCTCCGCGCCCCTTCGCGCGACCCCGCATCTCCGCGGTCATCCGTTCAGCGTCGGCTCGCCTGCACGCGAACAGGATCAGGGCACGCGAGGATCGACGCGGCGGTTCCAGGCGTGGACGGCGTCTTCGAGCGTCATGTCGGCGTCGCGTTGGGCGGCGTCGGCCCAGCGGCCGAGGATGAATGCGGTCACGGCGCCGGCGGGGAGGGCGACGACGGGGATGATGATTAGGCCGGCGACCGCTCGGTCCTCTGCGCCACGGATGGCGACGGTGGCCACGGTCGCCGTGGCGGCGAGCGCGCCGGCGATGGCGATCGCGAAGCGGCGGCCGGCGCGCGCCTTGTAGGCGAGCGCGTCGCGTGCGAGTGCATGGGCGGTCGGGTCGGTGCCGACCGCGAAGGTGATGCGGTCCCACGCGGGGCCGAGCACGTACTCCTGCGCGCCGGTGCCGCGCATGAGCACGGGATCGCGTCCGGGTCCGCTCCGATCACGTCCCGGGTTCACGAGCGCGAGTCGGCACGCGCGGCCGGTGAGGCAGGTCGCGTCGGCAACGGGGCGTCGCAGGTCACGATCGTCGGCCTGCGCCTGTGTCGCGATCGGTGTCGCGATGAAGGTGGCGATCACGATGACGACCGCTGTCGAGAGCGCGCGTAGACGACGCGCTGTCGGTGCGTGATGCATGCGGGCCGTGTGCGGCATCGTCACTCCGTCGGGAGTTCGGGGTCGTGCAATGCGGAACCGACGACCGCGGAGATGCGGGGGCACGCGAGGGGACGCGGAGAACCGCCGATGGACACAGCAGTCTCCGTCCTCCGGTTTCCTCCGTTTCTCCGAAGTTCCAAGTCTGTTCGAGATCTTGAACTGCCATGGAACTTCGGAGAAACGGAGGGGGCCGGAGGACGGAGACTGCTGTGTCCAACGGCGGTTCTCCGCGTCCCTTCGCGCGCCCCCGCATCTCCGCGGTCATCCGTTCCGCGTTGGCTCGCCTGCACGCGAATGCATCATGGCACCGGCGGATCGACGCGGTGGTTCCATGCGCCGACGGCGTCCTCGAGGGTGCTCTGGGCGTCCTCGAAACCGGCGTGTGCCCATGGCGCGAGCACGACGGCGGTCAGGACACCGGCCGGCGCGGCGACGAGCGGCATGAAGACGATGGTGGCGAGGCCGAAGCGTTCGCCGGCGCGATCGATGAACACGGCGCCGGCCGCCATGGCGACCACGGTGCTCGCCAGGTCCACGAGCAAGGTGCGGTGGCGGGCGCGTCCCCGTGCGGCGAAGGCCTCGCGCGCGAGGGCCGCGGCCGTGGGATCGGCGCCGACGGTGACGGTGATGCGTTCCCACACGGGACCGATGATGTACGCGTCGCGGCCGACACCGCGTCGCAGCACGAGGCCGCCCGATCCGAACCGTCGGCCATCGTCGCCTTCGACGATCGCCAGGCGGCAGGCGCGCCCGGTGAGGCAGGTCGAATCGACGACGGCGCGTCGTGTGACGCGTTCGACGCGCTGCGACGCGAGCTCGGTGGGTACGACAGTCGCCATGGCGATGCCGACCACGATCGCGGCGCGTCGTGCGCGCGTGGCGATCGTGCGGGCGTGCGGCGACGGATCGTGCACGCACGCGCGCCACGGCACGCACACGCGCACCGGCATCGACACGCGTCGCCTTACCGCAGCAGCTCGCGATTGTAGCGCCACACCGCCTCCTCGAGCGCATGCCGCGCACGCAGCCCCTGCCACCCGGCGATGCCCATCCCGCCGATGAGCGCCGCGTTCTCCCACACGCGGACGGGACGCACGACGAGCGAGTACAGCAGCGTGCCGGCCCCGATGACGTTCGCGATGCCCTTCGCCGAGGCGTAGCGCCGTGCGGCCGGGAGCGCCGCAGGGACCGCGCGCACGCGGCGTTCCAACCCCTCACCCGAGAAGCCGAGCGACACCGCGTCCGCGCGACCGATCACCAGCTCGTCCGAGAAGACGCCGGCGCGCGGCCTGAGGGCGCAGCTCGCCCACGTGCATTCGGCGAGCGCCTCGGTGGACGACGCGACGTCGCGCACCGTGAGCCCGCGGCGTGCGAGGATCGCACCGGCGACGGTATCACGGTGACGCCACACCGCCTCGTTCCACGTCCCTTCGGCGTCGAGCGCGGACCACGACCCGGACGCCAGGACGAGCGCCCCGGTGCCGACGGCGGTGAGCGTGAGGAACAGCCAGCGCGGATCTTCCTGCCGCACCGCGACGACGGTGCTCACCGCCGCCAGCGCGAAGCTTCCGATGCCGAGCCATGTGCGTCGGTCGGCGTGTGATCGCGCCACATCCCGGCGCTCGAGCAGCAGGTCGTTGTTGCGCGTGCGCGCGAGGAGCGAGTCGCCGGCGGCACCGGTCAGCACGATCGCGCGCTCCGGTTCGCCCACCACGAGCCGGTCGCGCCACGATTGGATGCGCGGGATGCACCGCTCGTAGGTGCAGTCGTCGAGCGAGGCGCCGACGGGTCGCGGGCGCTCCTGCGCGACGACGGCGAGCGGCAAGGTAAGCATCGCGCCGATCACGAGCACGCCACGCGCGCGTGACGTCGACATCGCGCGCGACGTGCGGCGCGGCGTCTCCCGATCGATCGACCGGATCGGGCGGAGCGAGTGGTTCGTGCAGGCGGTGCGTGAACGCGGCATCGGCGACGGGGTCCCAGTGGACGACATCACGACGATACGCACGCGTCGCACCTCGACGCGAGGGCGGCCCGCCGCCTCGGCGCGGGTCGTGACGCGTCAGCCGAATCCCGCGAAGAGCGCGGCGACGTCGAGCACGAGCGGGCCATCCACACCGGGCACCTGCGCCTCGAGCGTCGTCGTGCATCGCTCGGCCGACTCGTGATCGGAACGCCAGCGGTCGATGGCGTGCGTCTTCGGATCGACGAGCCAGTACTCGGGGACGCCCATGGCGAGCACCGCGCGCTTCTTGGGGCCGCGATCGTGCGGGCGGGAGCCCGGCGAGAGGATCTCGACGATGACGAGCGGACGCGGCATGGCGTCGTACCAGCGCGGTGGCGCGGCGATCGGCGGGTAGACGACGAGATCCGGCTCGAGCCAGGTGAACTCGCCCTTGGGCACACCCGGGCCGAAGAGCACCTGCAGCCGATGCGCGTCGGCCCACGGGGTGAGCGCGCGGAACAGCCGCGGCACGAGCCACTGATGATCCGGGGCGGGGGGTGGCGTCACGAGCAGCTCCCCGTCCACGATCTCGTAGCGGTTGCGGTCGTCCGGAAGTTCGTAGAGGTCCGCGACGCGCCAGCGGCGCGGCGGATCGCCGGCGGGAAGGGCCATGGGAGAGCTCCGGTGGAGCGACGATGCGGTGCGCGGGACATGCGCGGACGGTGGCCGCGCAGGAGCCAAGGTAGGGAACCGGACGAGCGAGAGCGTCACCATTCCAGTGCACGGCGCCAGCGCCGATCGGGTTCGCGGCTCACGGGCCCGCCGGATGCGCCACGACGACCGTGGCCCGGTCGCCGGCCGGCGCACGGTAGCTTTCGTGACATCATGGAGCCATCGACGCCGATCGCACCACCGATCCTCCCACCGACCGACGCCGTCCCCGACCGGGGCCGCGGGCTGCGCGGGATCCGCGCACGGCTCGGCGCGCTCTCCCTCGCGGTGGCAGTGCCGCTCGTCGTGCTGTTCGCCTTCCGCGCCGTCGAGCGCAAGCGCGCCGAGGAGGCGCGGCTGCGCGCGCACGCCGTCGAACTGGTCACGCTCGTCGCCCGCACGCTCGATGTCGAACTGCGCGGCACCGCGACCTTCCTCGCGGCGAGTGCGTCGATCCTCGAACGCGCGGACGATCGCGTGCCCACCGATACGACGCTGGCGCAGCTCCTGTCGGGAGCCCGGCTGCCGTACACGAACCTCTACGTCATCGACAGCAGCGGGACGGTGCGTGCCACCGCGCGTGCGCTCCGGCCCGCGACGACGCTGCCGGAACGCGGTCCCCGCTCGCGATTCCGACACGCGCTGCGCACCGGCACCTTCCAGGTCGGCGACGTCGTGCGATCACGCGTGCGCCCCGATTCGGCATTCGTCCTCTCGTTCTACCAGCCGATCCGCCGTGATGGCACCGGGCCGGTGCGCGCGGTGCTCGGTACGGCGATCCCGCTCGATTCGCTCGCCGCGCTCCGCCTCGCGACGCGACTCCCGCCCGGCTCGGTGATCACGGCGCTCGATTCGACCGGCCGCGTCGTGCTGCGCACGCTCGACGCGGCCGGATGGATCGGGCGCGAGTTCGGGCGCGACACGGGCGTCGCGCGCAACCTGCGCGTCGGCAGCGGCGTCGATGCCTCGCGGAGCGACGACGGCACCGATCGCTACACCGCGTACACCTCGCTCACGTCACCGCGCTGGATCGTCTACGTCGGGCTCCCCGAACGCGTGACGACGGACGTGGTGCGCGCGCAGTTCGTGGCCGATCTCGGTGTCGGTGGCGCGATCGTGCTGCTCGTCGCCCTCGCGAGCTGGCAGGCGGGCATGCGCATCGTGCGCCCGATCGAATCGCTCACGGCCGACGCGCGCGCGATCGCGGCGGGCGACGAGTCGCGCCGCTCGCAGGTCCGCAGCGACGACGAGATCGGCACGCTCTCCGAGGCCTTCAACCGGATGGCCGACACCGCGGCCGAGCGACGCGACGCGCTGCTCGCCTCGCAGGACCAGCTGCGGCAATCCCAGAAGATGGAGGCGCTCGGCGCCTTCGCCGGCGGCATCTCGCACGACTTCAACAACTATCTCGCGGCGATCCGCGGCTACGTCGAACTCGCGGCGGCGTCGCTGCCGCCCGACGCCGCCGAGCGACACGATCTGGAGGAGGCGTTGCGCGTCACCGAGCGCGCGAGTGCGCTGACGCGGCAGATCCTCGTCTTCAGCCGGCATCAGGTGGTGTCGCCGACGGTCGTCGATCCGGCGGAGGTCCTGCACGACGTGGAGCGGCTGCTCACGCCGCTGATGGGCGCGGCGATCACGGTACGCGTCGAGCGCGCGCACGGCGCTGCCCGCGTGCGCATCGACGCCGGCCAGCTCGAGCAGGTCCTCGTCAACCTCGGCGCCAACGCACGCGACGCGATGCCCGACGGCGGTCGCTTCACGCTTGCGAGCGAGGTGCGCACGGTGACGGCCGACGCGACGCGTGCCGACGGCATCGCACCCGGCACGTGGGTCGTGTTCGTCGCGCGCGACACGGGCCGCGGCATTCCCGAGCCGGTGCGTGCGCGCCTCTTCGATCCCTTCTTCACGACGAAGGAGCGTGGCCGCGGCACGGGGCTGGGCCTCGCGCTCGTCTGGTCGATCGTGCGGCAGGCGGGGGGCACCGTGCTGGTGGAATCCGTCGAGCACGACGGCACGACGTTCGAGGTCTGGCTGCCGGCGGTCGATGCGGACGTCGATGCGGACGTCGGCGCGCGCGCCGATGCCGCACCGATGGTCGCGCCGCGCCCCGTCACGCCCGTTACGGCATGCGCCGCATCGGGCGACACGGTGCTGGTCGTCGAGGACGACGAATACGTGCGGCACGTGACCGTCGCGCTGCTCCGTCGCGCCGGCTACACGGTGCACGAGACGTCGGACGCCGAGTCGGCGCTGGCGTTCCTCGAGAGCGGACGGGCGAGCATCGTGCTCGTGGTGAGCGACGTGGCGATGCCGGGCATGGGCGGCGCGGCGCTGGCGCACGCGGTGCATCGGACGTGGCCGGCGTTGCCGGTGCTGCTGCTGAGCGGCTATGCCGACGACGAACGGATCGCGGCGGCGGTGGCGCTGCCGGGCGTGTCGTTCCTGGCGAAGCCGTTCACGGGGGAGGCGCTGGTGCGGGCGGTGCGGGGGCGGGTGGAGACGTCACGGCTCATGCGGTGATGCTTCGACGCGCCGATCGTCGCCGGCGTGCGTCGTGCGACGCGCGTCATCGCGTGCCGCGTGGTCTCACCGCCCGATCGCCCCGCCCTCGAACAAGCGCCACGGATCGATCGCGATCGCGCCGGGCTCCGTCCCCGCCACGAACCACTCCGTGTACCGGTTCGCCGCCGTCGTCTCCGGCGTGGCCGGCGCACGCGTCGCGCGATCGTACTCCACCGCGACCAGTCCCGGTGGCGGCGTCCAGATGTGCTGCGACGCGCGACCACCGGCGTAGTACGCGGCGACCGCACGCGCCCAGATCGGCGCGGCGATCGTGCCGCCGGCCGCGCTGCCTCCGGCGATGGGCTTCGGTGTGTCGTAGCCGACCCAGACCGCGCCGGCCAGATCCGGCGTCATGCCGGCGAACCAGACGTCGGTGCTGCCGTTGGTGGTGCCGGTCTTGCCCGCCACCGGCACGCGTGACGGCACGATGCGACGCACGCTCGTCGCGGTGCCGCGCGCGACGACGTCGGCCATCACGTCGCGCATGATGAAGGCGATGCGACCGTCGAGCGCGAACGTCGGCGGCGCGACCCTGGGCGTCCAGACGACGCGGCCGCTCCGATCCTCGACGCGCAGCACGTAGCGCGGATCGAGCGACACGCCACCGTTCGCGAAGCTCGCGTAGGCGAGCGCCATGTCGAGCGGGCGCACGCTCGTCGTGCCGATCGCGCTCGACGGATAGTTCTCGATCTTCGCGTCGAGCCCCATGCGCCGCACGAGCTGCTGCACGCTGTCCATCGTCACCGCGAGGCCAAGCTGCACGGCGACGGGGTTGCGACTCTCGACGAGCGCTTCGCGGAGCGTGAGGGGCCCGAGATACCGGTCGTCGGCGTTGTCGGGGCTGTAGACCCTGCCCGTCGGCAGCACGATGCGGAGCGCGGTGTCCTGCCACACGGTCGCCGCGGTCGTCGCGCCCTGTCGCAGCGCTTCGGCGTAGACGAACGGCTTGAACGCGGAGCCGGGCTGGCGACGCCCGTCGATGACGCGATCGAAGCGCGAGCGATCGGGATCGCGCCCGCCGACGCTCGCGAGCACCTCGCCGGTCACCGGAGAAACGAAGACGCCCGCGCCTTCGAGTGTGCCGGTCGGCGCCGCTGTCTTCCCCTTCTTCCGACGCGGTGTCTCGGCCGCGGCGACGCCCTCGCGCAGCGCCGTCGCGAGCGCACGCTGCAACGCGGGATCGATGGTGGTCACGATGCGATAGCCGCCGTCGCGCAGCGGCACGCCGCCGCGTTCGGCCTGGATGCGTGCGACCGACACCACCCACGAGAAGGCCTCGTCGGTCGACGCGGGTCGCGTCACGACCGGCTGCGCCTGCGCCTGCGCCTTCTCCGACGCGGAGATGATCCCCTGCTCCGCCATGAGTGCGAGCACGAGATTGCGCCGGTCGCGTGCGCGGTCGGGATGGCGGATGGGATCGTAGAGCGCCGGTCCCTTGGGCAACGCGGCGAGCGTCGCCGCTTCGGCGAGCGTCACGCGCGACGCCGGCTTGCCGAAGTAGTGGCGCGCGGCGGCGTCGATGCCGTACCAGCCGTTGCCGAAGTGGATCGTGTTGAGATACGCCTCGAGGATCTGCTCCTTGCCGTAGCGCCGCTCCATTGCGCGCGCCGCCTCCTGCTCGCGCAGCTTGCGCCCGATGCTGCGATCGCTGCGGTCGATCACGCCGGGATGCATGTTGCCCACGAGCTGCTGCGTGATCGTGCTCGCACCGCGCGCGTCCCCGGTGAGCGCGTCCTTCACCGCCCCCGCGATGCCGACGAGATCGACGCCGTCGTGCTCGTAGAAGCGCTTGTCCTCGACCGCGACGAAGGCGCGCGGCAGGTAGCGCGGCAACGACCGCAGCGCGACGTTCGTACGGACCTGCTTCCCCACCTCGCCGATCACCGTGCCGTCACGCGCGAGCACGACGCTCGACTGCGGGAGCGGGATGATCACGCTCGGATCCTGCGCGGCCAGTGGCGCGGCGAGGACGAGGCATGCGGCGACTGTGGTGTGGGAGCGGCGCGACGACATCGGCGAAGGGTGCGCGAAACGGCGTCGGTGCGAAAGGGTGGTCTCGTGACCTGCTTGAACCACGGCTTGCAGCCGCGGCGGAACGGCCCACGGTGGAACAGCCCACGGCGGAACAGCCCACGAAACAGCTCCACCCTACCCGGTTGCCGCCGCACTGTTCATTGACATGACCGCCTTGCGCCGTCGAAGCCGTGGGTCGTTCAGCCGTGGCTGTTTCGCCGTGGCCGAAGGCCGTGGTTCCGTCGGTCGCGACGGTCCCGGCAGGTTCGCCCGACAAGCAGGCGGTCTGCCGCCATAGGAGGGATGAGGTGAGCTTTCGGCATGTCCAGACCGCTCATCCTCGCCGTGGCGCAGTTCGCGCCCGCCAAGGCCGACATCCCGGCGAACCGCGACCGGATCGCCGCGCTGCTCGCCGACGCCCTCGCGATGTCGCCGCGGCCGCAGGTGCTGCACCTGCCGGAGACGGCACTGACGGGGTACTTCGTCGAAGGGGGCGTGCGCGAACTCGCGACGAGCGCGGGCACCGTCGCGCACGAGCTGCAGGAGCGCTTCGTCGCGGTCGCGCCGGCCGGCGCGACGCTCGATGTCGTGATCGGCTTCTACGAGACGTGGCGCTCGACGCTCTACAACAGCGCGATGTACGTCTCGCTCGGCGGCGACGCACCCGTCATCCGGCACGTGCATCGCAAGGTCTTCCTGCCGACGTACGGCCTCTTCGACGAGGCGCGCTTCGTCGAGGCGGGGCGCGAGGTGCGCGCCTTCGACACGGCGTGGGGGCGTGCGGCGATGCTCGTCTGCGAGGACGCCTGGCATTCGCTCACCGGCACGATCGCGGCACTCGACGGCGCGGAGATCGTCTTCGTGAGCAGCGCGGCGCCGGCGCGCGGGATCTGGCCGCGCACCGATCTCCCCGCGGGGCCGGCGAGCGTCGCACGCTGGGAGCGGCTCGTGCGCGACATCGCCGAGGAACACGGGGTGATCGTGTCGCTCGCGAACCTCGTCGGCAGCGAAGGTGGCAAGATGTTCGGCGGCGCGTCGTGCGTCTTCGGGCCGGCGGGCGATCCGCGGCTGCGCCTGCCCATCTTCACGCCGGCGATCGGCGCGGTGCATCTGGATCTCCGCGACCTCGTGCGCGTGCGCGCCGACCTGCCGCTGCTCGCCGATCTCGCCGCGTCGCTGCCGATCCTCCATCGCCAGCTCGGTGACGCGCTCGACGCGCCGCGCGATGCCCGCGTCACGCGATGGGATGCCGCGGAGCGCACGGTGGTCGCGACGCCGCGTGGCGAGGGTGCGGGCGATGCACCCGCGACGCGTGCACCACGGCCGGCGCGCAGCGGTGGCGGGATGGTCGTGATCCCGCCGACGCAGGCACCGGGCGGCGCGCCGCCGTCGCTCGACATCGACGCCGAGCTCGTGGAGCGGTGGCTCGTGCAGTTCATCCGCGACGAGACGCGCCGACGCGGCTTCGATCAGGCGGTGATCGGCCTCTCGGGCGGCGTGGACAGTGCGGTCACGACGTATCTCGCCGCCCGCGCACTGGGGCCGGAGAACGTGCTCGCGGTGCGCATGCCGTATCGCACGTCGAGCCCGGACTCGCTCGCGCACGCGCAGCTCGTCATCGACGCGCTCGGCGTGCGGCACCGCACGATGGAGATCACCGCCGCGGTCGACGGCTACCTCGCGCACGAACCCGACGCGGACGGTGCGCGGCGCGGCAACGTGATGGCGCGGATGCGCATGATCACGCTCTTCGACCTGAGCGCGAAGCACCGCGCGGTGCCGCTCGGCACGGGGAACAAGACCGAGCGGCTGTTCGGCTACTACACGTGGCACGCCGATGATTCGCCGCCGATCAACCCGCTCGGTGACCTGTACAAGACGCAGGTCTGGGCGCTCGCGCGACAGCTCGGCGTGCCCGGCGCGATCATCGACAAGCCCGCGAGCGCGGACCTCGTGCAGGGGCAGACCGACGAGGGCGACTTCGGCATCAGCTACGCACGCGCCGACGTGCTCCTCGACTGGCTGCTGCACGGCTGGAAAGCGGCCGAGCTGATCGCGCGCGGGGAACCCGAGACCGAAGTGCGGCTCGTGACGCGCCGACTCGACGGCACGCACTGGAAGCGCCGACTGCCGACCGTCGCGATGCTCGGCGCGACGGCGATCGGCGAGAGCTACCTGCGGCCCGTCGATTACTGATCCTTTCGTCTGGTGAAGGTCGGAACAGCCGAAAGCACGTGGGACACGTAGGACACACAGCCGAAAGCAGGTAGGAGGCGTAGGACACGTAGGACACGTAGGATACGTAGGACACGTAGAACTGACTCGTGTCGTGGGTGTTTCGCGGTCTACCGAACCCGACGTCCACATCCGGGCAACCCGACCGTCGAGAACGGATGAATGCATCCGCGCTCTCCCTCGATCACATTCCACCGCCTCTCCTACGTGGCCTACGTGTCCTACGTGCTTCACGCTGTTCAGCGACGCACGGTACTGAGTGTGATGCGCCGGTCGTGGATGCTCGGCGCGCTGTTCGCGACGGGGCTGGCCGCGCAGGGGGTGACGGTGCGCGATGGCGCGGGCAGACCGGTGCGGCTGGCGGCGCCGGCGCAGCGGATCGCGTCGGTGGTGCCGAGTGCGACGGATCTGCTCGTGGCGCTCGGGGCGCGGGGACAGCTCGTCGCGCGCACGCGGTACGACACCGCGCGGGTCGTGCGCGCGGTGACCGACGTCGGTGGCGGCCTCGATCCGGATCTCGAGCGACTGGTCGCCGCGCGGCCGCAGCTGGTGATCGCGTGGGTCTCGCAGGCGAACGCGAGCTGGCTCGCCCGCATCGAGGAGCGCGGCATCGCGACCTATCTCGTGGACACGCGCGACACGACGACGTTCCTGCACGCCCTCGAGGGCCTCGGCGCCTTGAGTGGGCGCGGTGAGGCGGCGCGACGTGCGCGCGACGGCTTTCGCACCGCACTCGCCATGGCGCGCCGCCCTGTGGCCGGCACGCCGCTGACGGGCATCTACATCGTGGGCGTCGATGGCGTGTACGTCGCCGGTGCGACGAGCTTCATCGCGCAAGGACTCGCGATCGCCGGCCTCGCCTCGCCGCTCACGGACGTGCGCGGCGACTTTCCCGTGATCTCGCTCGAGTCGCTCCTGCGACGCGACCCGGACGTCCTCGTGCTGCCACGGCCGCGGTCCGGCACGCAGCTCGCGACGCTCCGCGCGAAGCCCGGCTGGCGCGACCTCCGCGCCGTGCGCGAGGGACGCATCATCGAAGTGCCCGGGGAACCGTGGGTCCGACCGGGGCTGCATTTCCCATCGCTCGTGCAGGCACTGCGCACGCGCGTGGACTCGGTGCGTTCGTCCCGATAGCGACACGCATCGCCGCATCGACACACGGTCGTCGTTCGTCGACGTCTCCGTCCTCCGGCCATCTCCATTCCTCCGACGTTCCCGTTCGGTTCGAGATCCTGTGCTGCGTGGAACTTCCGAGGAACGGAGACGGCCGGAGGACGGAGACGACTGCGTTCCTCCAGATGTCGTCCCGCAATTCGAGATCTCGAATCACCGAGCAACATCGGATGAACGGTGTCGTCTCCGTCCTCCGGCCGTCTCCCGTTTCTTGGAAGTTCACCGCAGTTCAGGATCTCGAACCGCACACGAACATCAAGGGAACAGTGCCGTCTCCGTCCTCCAGCCGTCTCCCGTTTCTTGGAAGTTCACCGCAGTTCAGGATTTCGAACCGCAGACGAACATCAAGGGAACAGTGCCGTCTCCGTCCTCCGGCCGTCTCCGTTCCTCAGAAGTTCAACGCAGTTCAGGATCTCGAACTGACGCGAACATCGGAGGAACGGAGACGGCCCGAGGACGGAGACGGGAAAGACGACGGACCGGAGGACGGAGACCACGCGCACGAGGTGTCGCTTGCGGCGTGGTCACGCCGCCGCCTCGGCCCACGCGAGTGAGACCGCGCGTCGCGCATTGCGCTTGAAGGCGCGGTGCACGGTGCGGGCGTAGCGCATGAAGTTTTCGGCCGCCGTGGGCCAGCGGGCGAAGAACTCGTCGGGGTGCAGGTCGCCCTTGCGGCGATTGCAGGGGCCGCAGGCGACGACGAGGTTGCCGGGTTGCGAGCGGCCACCACGCGCCATCGGATGCACGTGGTCGAGCGTCGCCTCGGCGAGTGGCATCGCGGTGCCGCAGTAGACGCAGCGCTGCCCGCAGTCGCGCCAGGCGGCGGTCTTGAGGGCGCGCTTGAGCGTCGGCGGGAGCGACTCGCGGCGCTCGAGGCCACCGCGCGGCGCGCGGCCGAGCGGGCGGCGGAAGTGCCAGAGGCGGCTCACGGCGCACACTCCGGCGTGCGCGACGAGCCGACGTGCACCACGGACAGTGTGTCGCCGACCGCGGCCGGTGCACACCGAGGACCCACGAGCCGATCGTCCATCCGCCACTCCCCTCGCACAAAGGAAGGCCAGAACCCGGACCACGTGATTCGCAGCAAAGGGTGGGAAGTCGGACGGCGATCCCGCAAGGGGGCGGGCGCGACGTTCTCGCAACGGTGCGGTGGCAAGGGTCGCGCCTTGGGGGGGACAGCTATCGCCGTTCCGGTCGAGCTCGGTGGGGACAGTCCCCTCTGTCCCCGGCCGGGGACAGAGGGGACTGTCCCCACGCCAACCCCACGCCACCCGAAACCACGCAGGCGCCGACCCCGAGGTGGGCGTGGCGCCTGTGTGGCATCGGACAGGTGGGTGGGCAGGTCGGTGGGG
>ERZ1066136.341-NODE-341-length-41028-cov-15.305323_pt1 | contig 41028 bp, 25 predicted proteins | sample MGYA00382783_ERZ1066136 | MGnify/ENA primary metagenome ERZ1066136 (study PRJEB33369, sample SAMEA5778366) | biofilm metagenome | biome: Industrial cooling water; feature: Water cooling tower basin; material: Biofilm | place: United Arab Emirates | collected... | reverse complement strand
GCCGAGGGCCGCGCGCCCGGGGCGCGGCATCGGGGCTGGGGAGCGCCCGCCGCCCGGGCCCGGATCCGAGTCCGAACGGCGCCGCCCCGGCCCGCGGCGGCCGTGGCTCGGGACGGGCCGCGGCGCTACCCTCCGCCCCCGGCCATGAGCGCGCCCCTGCCGCCTCCGATCGAGCTGTGCTTCGCCGCCGCCGAGCGCCTGGGCTTGTCGGCGCGCCTGTTGGACGCGGAGCACGGCTACCTGTGGGAGCTTTCGGACGGCCGCGGCTTCCGGCGCGCGATCGTGGGCTCGAAGCTGCCGGTCAACGACGCCTGTGCCGACCGCCTGGTGCAGGACAAGCACTACACCCAGCTCGTGCTGGCGGGGCACGGCTACCGCGTGCCCCGCAGCGTGCGCCTGCTTTGCCCGCGGCACTGGCAGCAGCCCGAATTCGAAGCGGCGCTGGAGGCCCAGCGCGGCTGGGCCCCGGCGCGCGCCCTGGCCGCGGAGCTCGGTTACCCCTTGGTGGTCAAGCCCAACGCCCTGTCCCACGGGCGCCATGTGGCGCTGGTCGAGGACTTCGGCGCGCTCGAGGCCGCGCTCGAAACGGTCTGGCGCTGGGACAACATCGCGCTGGTGCAGGAACGCATCGTCGGCCGCGAGTTCCGCCTGGACTTCCTGGGCCAGCGCTACCTGATCGGCTACGAGCGCCGCCCCCTGTGCGTGCTGGGCGATGGGGAAACCCCGCTCGGGGGCCTGATCGCAGCGGCCGATCCGCGCCTCGCGGGCGGCGCCCTGCTGGACGAGCTGCGCGCGGGAGAGGCCTGGCGCGCGGCGCTGGCGGCCGCCGGAGCCCCACAGGGCCACGAGCGGGAGCTGACCTGGGTTCCGCCGGGGGGCTGCCGGCTGGTGCTTTCGAGCGAGGTCATGAACCTGAACCGCGGCGCCAGCGCGGTGTTCCTCGCGGACATCCCGGAGGCCTGGCGGCGCTGGTGCGTCGACCTGGGCCAGCGCCTGGGGCTCGAGCATTTCGGCCTGGACCTGCGCGCCCCGAGCTTGGACGCAAGCCCCGAGACCGCCGTGGTGCTGGAGGTCAACGCGACCCCGCTGGTGGTGCAGATGGCGCGGCTCGGTCGCCGGCGCGAGGCCCTGGAGGCCTGGTGCGCGGTCATGGAACGCGCCCTGGAGAAAGCCCGCGGCGGGTGATTTCGGGCCGCGGTCCGCGGTCCTGCGCATCGGCCCAGGGGCGCTGGCGAGCGGGGCCTTTGAGGCGCGCGGCCTTGGCCTAAGCTGCCCCCATGCCGGCGCTGCTCGAACTCGGCCCCGCAGGCCTGTATTGCCCCGCCGGCGACTTCCATGTCGACCCTTGGCGGCCGGTCGAGCGCGCGCTGATCACCCATGCCCACGCGGACCACGCCCGGCCCGGCAGCCGCCGCTATCTGTGCGCGATGCCGGGGCTCGAGCTGCTGCGGCTGCGGGTCGCCGGGGCCAACCAGGCGGCGGATCCGAGCGCGCCCGCGGCGCCGCAGCTCAGCGGCCTGCCCTACGGGGAGCGCCTGCGCATCGGCGCGGCCACGGTGTCCTTCCACCCCTCCGGGCACCTCCTGGGCGCGGCCCAGATCCGCATCGAGGTGGGCGGCGAGGTGTGGGTTGCGGGCGGCGACTACAAGCTGGCCCCGGACCCGAGCGCGGCGGCCTTCGAGCCCCAGCGCTGCCACACCTTCATCAGCGAATCGACCTTCGGCCTGCCGATCTACCGCTGGGCTGCGGACGCGCTGCTGTTCGAGGAACTGCTCGAGTGGTGGAGCGAATGCCGCGCGGCCGGGCGCACCGCGGTGCTCTACGCCTACGCCCTGGGCAAATCCCAGCGCATCCTGGCGCGCCTGGGACAGCGCCAGGGGGACCTGCCCGGCCCGATCGGGATCCACGGGGCGATCGCGCGCCTGCTGCCGCCGTACCAGAGCGCCGGCATCCCGCTGGCGCCCTGCCTGCCCGCCAGCGCCGAAAATGCGGCCCAGCTCGCGGGCCGCGGCCTGCTGCTGGCGCCGCCGGCGGTGCAGGGCACACCCTACCTGCGCAAGTTCGGGCCGCTCAGCGAGGCCTGCGCCTCGGGCTGGATGAGCGTGCGCGGCCAGCGGCGGCGGCGCGGGATCGAGCGCGGCTTCGCGCTCTCGGACCACGCCGATTGGCCCGGGCTGTGGAGCGCGGTGCGCGCCACGGGGGCCGAGCGCGTGCTGGTCACCCACGGGGCGGTCGAAGCCTTCGTGCGCGCGTTGCGCGAGGCGGGCCTCGATGCCGCGCCCCTGGCCGCGCCCTACGGGCAGGAGCTCGACGACGAGCCGGCGGCGCCCGCGCCGGAGGCCCAAGCCCCAGCGGCGCCGCCGCACGCAGCCGAGCCCGCGGCGGAGGCCGCGCCGTGAGGGCCTTCGCGGACCTGTTCTTCCGCCTCGACCGCTGCTCCCGCAGCGGCGACAAGCTGGCGGCGCTGGAGGCCTATTTCCGCGCTGCGGATCCGGCCGATGCGGCCTGGGCCCTGTGCCTGCTGGCCGGGCGCCGCGGACGGCGGCCCCTGAGCGGGCCCGACCTGCGCCGCCTGGCGGCCGCGGAGAGCGGCCTAGAGCCCTGGCTGGTGGAAGAGTGCTACGACACGGTGGGCGATCTGGCGGAAACCCTGGCGCTGCTGCTGCCGCCGCCCACGGCGCGCCTCGAGTGCTCCCTGGCGGAGCTGATCGGGAGCCGCCTCGAACCCCTGGGTCGGCTCGAGCGCAGCCAGCGCGAAGCGCTGCTGCTCGACACCTGGCGGCAGCTTTCGCCCGCGGAGCGCCTGGTGTTCAACAAGCTGCTGACCGGGGCCTTCCGAATCGGCGTCTCCGGCGGGCTGCTGCGGCAAGCGCTGGCGCGCCTGAGCGGCCTGGAACCGGCGCTGATCGCCCAGCGCCTGGCCGGCGGGCTCGAACCCACGCCGCAGGCCTACCGGGCCCTGCTCGAGCCGGCCAGCGAGCGCGACCCAGCCCGCCCCTACCCGTTCCTGCTGGCCCAGCCGCTCTCCGGCGAGCCCGCGGAGCTGGGCCCGGCCGAGGATTTCGCCGCCGAATGGAAGTGGGACGGAGCCCGCGCGCAGCTGCTCTGGCGCGGCTCGGAGGCGGCCCTGTGGAGCCGCGGCGACGAGCCCCTGGGGCGCGCTTTCCCCGAGCTGCTCGCGGCGGCGCGGGCCCTGCCGGGCGGCACCGTGCTCGACGGCGAGCTGCTGATCTTCGCCGACGGCCGCCCGCTGCCCTTCGCGCGGCTGCAGGAACGCCTGCTGCGCCAGCGGCCGAGCCGGGCCCTGCTCGAGCGCTCGCCGGCCGTGCTGCTGGCCTACGACCTGCTCGAACTGGACGGCGTCGATCTGCGCGCGCAGCCCTTCGAGCAGCGTCGCGCGGCCCTGGAGCGCCTGGCGCAGGGCTTCCCGAGCGACGGCGCCCTGCGCCTGGCCCCGCTGCTGCCCGCCGGCGATTGGATGGCGAGGGCGGCGTGGCGCGAGTCCGCGCGCTCCGCGGGGGCCGAGGGATTGATGCTGAAACGCCGCGCGAGCCCCTACGGCGTGGGCCGTGTGCGCGGCGACTGGTTCAAGTGGAAATTGGCGCCCTACAGCGCCGACCTGGTCCTGGTGGCGGCCCAAAAGGGCCATGGGCGGCGCGCGGATCTCTACAGCGATTACACCCTGGCGGTCTGGCGCGGCGCGGAGCTCTGCACCCTGACCAAAGCCTACTCGGGCTTGACCGAGGCCGAGATGGGCGAGGTCGACCGCTTCGTGCGGCGCCACACCACCGGGCGCTTCGGCCCGGTGCGCACGGTCGAGCCCTTGCTCGTGTTCGAGGTGGCCTTCGAGGGGCTGCAGCACAGCCGGCGCCACAAGGCCGGCCTGGCGCTGCGCTTCCCGCGCCTCGAGCGCTGGCGCCGCGACAAAACGCCAGCGGAGGCGGAGCGGCTCGAAACCCTCGAGGCCCTGTTGGACGGGGCGGGGCGGACGTGAACGCCGATCGCGCAACGGTCGAGCCGGCGCCCCCGCCGCAAATCCTGGCCTGGTTCGAGCGCCGCGGGCACGCGCCGGCCGGCTTCCAGGTCGAGGCCTGGCGCAGCCTGCTGCGCCGCCAGGACGCCCTGGTGCACGCTCCGACCGGCGCCGGCAAGAGCCTGGCGGGCCTGTTCGGGCCGGTGTGGCGAGCGCTGGCCGCACCCCCGGCCGCCCAGGGCCTGCGGCTGCTGTGGCTGACGCCGGTGCGCGCCCTGGCGGCGGACCTGGCCAAGAACCTGGGCCAAGCCCTGGCGGAGGTGCTGCCCGCCTGGCGCGTGGAGGCGCGCACCGGCGACACGCCCTCGGGCAAGAAGCAGCGCCAGCTCGAACGCCCGCCGCAGGTGCTGGTGACCACGCCGGAGTCCCTGGCGCTGCTGCTGACCCGGCCGCGCTTCGAAGCCGAGCTGGCCGGGCTCGAATCCGTGGTCGTCGACGAGTGGCACGAGCTGCTGGGCTCGAAACGCGGCGTGTTGACCGAGCTGTGTTTGGCGCGCCTGCGCGGCGCCTTCCCGGGCTTGGCGACGCTGGGCCTCTCGGCCACCTTGGGCAATCTGGAGCAGGCCGCGCAGGCGCTGGTCGGCCCGGGGCGCCCCGTGAAGCGGATCGCACCCAAGGAGCCCAAGGCCTACGAGATCGAGAGCCTGCTGCCGATCGATGCCGCGCGTCTGCCCTGGGGCGGCCACATGGGCCTGCCGCTGCTGCCGGACCTGCTGGCGCGCCTCGATCCGTTGCCGGCCGGCCGCACGGCGCTCCTGTTCACCAACACCCGCGCCCAGGCCGAGCGCTGGTATCAGGCGCTGCTCGCTGCGCGGCCCGACTGGGCCGGGGCGCTGGGGCTGCACCACGGCTCCCTGGACGCGGACCTGCGGCGCTTCGTCGAATCCGAGCTGGCCGCGGGCCACCTCAAGGCCTGCGTGGCCACCTCGAGCCTCGACCTGGGGGTCGATTTTTCGGCCGTCGATCTGGTGGTGCAGATCGGCAGCCCCAAGGGCGCCGCGCGCCTGGCGCAGCGCGCCGGACGCTCCGGACACGCCCCGGGGCGCCCGAGCCGGGTGCTGTGCGTGCCGACCCAGGCGCTCGAATTGCTCGAATTCGCCGCCGCGCGGGCCGCCCTGGCCGCCGGACGCAGCGAAGCGAAGCCGCCCCTCGGAGGCCGGCGCCAGCGGCCCCTGGACGTGCTCTGCCAGCACGTGGTCTCGGTCGCCTGCGCGGGTCCCTTCGCCCCGGAGCTCCTGCTGGCCGAGGTGCGCTCGACCCACGCCTTTGCGGAGCTCCGCGACGAAGAATGGCGCTTCGTGCTCGATTTCGCCCGCTTCGGCGGCCAAGCGCTCCAGGCCTACGAGCGCTTCGCGCGCCTGGTCCAGCGCCCCGACGGCCAGCTCGCCATCCGCAGCCAGGCCCTGGCGCGCCGGCACCGGCTGGCGATCGGCACGATCGTCTCCGACCAGGCCGTGACGGTGCGCTTCCAAAACGGGCGCCGCCTGGGCACCATCGAGGAGGGCTTCGTGGCACGGCTCAAGCCCGGCGACCGCTTCCGCTTCGCCGGCCGGCACCTCGAACTGCTGCGCTTGGTGGGGCTGGAGGCCACCGTCCGAGCCCTGGATGCCTCCGCCGAGGACGGCGACCCGCCGCGCTGGATGGGCGGCCGCATGCCGCTCTCGAGCGAGCTGGCGGACGGGGTGCGCGCCGAGCTGGCCAAGCACCGCGCCGGAAAGGCCGACAGCGCCGAGCTCCGCTTCCTGGCCGAAACCCTGGCCGAGCAGGAGCGCGTCTCGCGCGTGCCCGGGCCGGGCGAGCTGCTGATCGAGCTCAGCGAGACCCGCGAAGGTCAGCACCTGTTCGTGTATCCCTTCGGCGGCCGCGCCTGCCACGAGGGCCTGGCGGCGCTGCTGGCCTTCCGCCTGACGCGGCGCTCGCCCTGTTCGGTGGCCGCCTACGTCAACGACATCGGGCTGCAGCTCTTGACCCGCGAGCCCCTGGACCTGTCCGGTGAACTCCTGTCCGAGCTGCTGAGCCCCGCGGACCTGCAGGCGGACCTGCTGGGCTGCCTCAACGGGTCCGAGCTGGCCCGCCGGCGCTTCCGCGAGGTGGCGCGGGTGGCCGGGCTCGTGTTCCAGGGCTTCCCGGGGGAGCGGCGCGGAGCCAAGGACCTGCAGCTCTCCAGCGGACTCTTGTTCGATACGCTCGAGCGCTACGAGCCCGGGCACCTGCTGCTGGCCCAGGCGCGCCGCGAAGTGCTCGAAGAACAGCTCGAATACGAGCGCCTGGCGGCGACCCTCGAACGCCTGGGACAGGAGCGCTGGTGGGTGCACGAGACCCCGCGGCTGTCGCCCTTCGGCTTCGCCCTGTGGACCGAGGCCATCCGCGAGCGCCTGTCGAGCCAGTCCTTCGAGCAGCGCCTGGCCGCCATGGCCGCCGAGCTGGAGCAGGCCCGGGGCGCGCGGCCGCGCCATCGACCGCCGCCGGCCTTCGAGGGGCTCGCGGGAGCGGCGCGGACGCGCGCCCGGTCGGAGGTGGATCCGTGACCGGCGTCGATCGAGGCGGGCCGCGGCCCTTCGAGCTCGAATGCGCCGGCCTGCGGCTGCTGCTCTGGCACGAGCGCGCGCTGGCCCTGCCGGAGCTCGGGCTGTTGATCGCCAGCGACGCCCACTTCGGCAAGGACCAAAGCCTGCGCGCCGCGGGTATCCCCGTGCCGCCCGGGGCCGTCGCGCGCGATCTGGCGCGCCTCGACGGCCTGCTCGAGGCCCTGCGGCCGAAGCGGCTGGTCTGGCTCGGGGACCTGATCCACTCGGAAACGAGCCTGTCCGCCGAGAACGAGGCGCAGCTCGGGGCTTGGTTCCGCGGGCGGCCCGAGCTCGAGGTGCTGCTGGTGCGCGGCAACCACGACCGGCGCGCCGGGGATCCGCCGCCGGACTGGGGGCTCGCCTGCGTCGATGCCCCGGCGCAGATCGGCGCCCTGGCGCTTTACCACTACCCGCCGCTCGATGCTTCCCAGGGCGCGGCCCCGGGCACGGACCAGCCGCGGCTGTGGCTGGCCGGGCACCTGCATCCCGGCGTCGATCTCAAGGGGCGCGCTGGCTTGCGCCTGCGGGCCCCCTGTTTTCGGCTGTTTTCCGCGGCGGGCGGCCGCCCGGCGGGGCTGGTCCTGCCCGCCTTCGGTTCCTTGACCGGCATCCACCCCACCCCCGCCGCCGAGGGCGAGCGGCGCTTTCTGTGCTCCCCCGAAGGCGTCTTCCCCTGGCCGCCGCCGGCCGGGCGCCTGCCCTCGCGGGGCCGGCCTCGCTAATCTCTGGACCATGCCCGCGCTCCTCCGCCCGATCGCCATGCTGGCCCTCCTGGCCGCCTGCTCGCGCCCGGCGAGCTCCCCGGCCCTCGAGACCAGCGACGACGCCCAGGCCTGCATCCGCCAACTGCTCGAGATCCACCGCGGGCTGCTCGAATACTCGAAGCGCCATGGGCACCCGCCGGAGGGTTCCGGGGCGCGCTTCCTGGCCGCCCTGATCGAGGACGGCATCTGGCCCAACGACGCCGAGCACGCCCGGCTCCTGACCTGCCCCGGGGTCGCGCCGGAACGGCTCGGCCTCGACCCCGCGGATCCGGCCGGCTGGTATCGGGATCTCGCGCGCCTGGACGGGGCCCACAGCGCCTACGCGGCCCGCGACAACCGCAATTTCCCCTTGCAGAGCTATCCGCAATCCGGCGCCCAGCCGGTGGTCGCCTGCGACAACCACGGCGGCATGAACCACCCCGGCGTCACCAACGTGCTCTACGCCGACGGGCGCGTGGTCTCCTACGAGCTCGAGCTGGAGATCACCACGGGCCACCTGCCGGCGGGCTCGACCCGCGTGCCGATCGGCCCCGAAGCCCCCGAAAGCCTGGCCGAGCTGCGCCGTCTGAGCCTGGACTGACCAAGCCGGGGTTGAGCCCCGCGCCCGCAGCGGCCCCGGCCCGGCGCGCTCGGAGGGGGACAGCGCGCCGGGTGCCCCGGGCCCGAGCCGCCCCCCGTTCGCAGGCGAGCGGACGGGGGGCGGCTTTCGCAGCGGCGGCGCGGACCTAAGCCGCGCCGCTGGACCTCGGCCCGCTCACAGGGGGTTGAGGGAGATCACGTGGTAGCTGTTCATCACCCGCCCGATGGCCGGCAGCATCAGCGGCGTGCCGGCCGGGCGGCGCCAGTTGCTGACCAGGTCGAGGAAGTTGGCCACGCTGACCGGCGGGGTGGTGCCGCTCTGGATCGTGGCGGTGAAGCCGCCGCGGGTTTCAGCGCCGTAGAAGATCTCGAAGGCCTGGAAGCCGGGCGTGCCGAGCTGGCACGAATCGCGGTAGACGAACAGGCCTTCGTTGGCGCGCACGCGCTCGGGGCCGGGGTATTCGTTGTTGGTGGTCCAGGCCCCGATCGAGCTCGTGATCATGTCCAGCCACGGAACGGTGCCGAACAGGTTGACGCTCAGGTAGCTCGAGCCGCAGGAGCTCGCGCCGTTGATCTGCACCGCGGCCGACTGGATCGGGCCCAGGCTGGGCGGATTGAGGCAGCCGAAGGCCAACGGCACGTAGGTGCCCTGGGTGGTGCTCTGCTCGGCGTTGCAGGCCGCCGGGGTGCCGGGCAGGTTGATGTCCCCCACCGCGCGCAGGGAGTCGAAGGGCAGGGCTCCCGGCGGGATCAGGAAGTCGACCGGCAGGAACGGATTGATCGGGTTGTCCGGCCCGACCAGGGCATGGCTCCCGATCGGGTTGGCGCCGCCGAGGTTTCCCGAGATGCCCGGGAAGTTGATCAGCCAGTCGCTGGCGTGGTAGAGCACGACCACGTTCTTGAAGCTCCCGAAGGTGCAATCGAGCACGTAGTCCACGTAGCCGTAGTAGAAGACCGCCGGGTTGACCGCCAGGTCGCCGGGGATCAGGGTCGGCGGCGGCGGCGGCGATCCGACCACCTGCGACAGGTCGAACTTGGCCAGGAAGCGCCAGACCTGGAAGGTGGTGCCGCTGATCGTGCCGCTGGGGTCGACGGTGTTGCCCTGCTCGCGCCAGGTGCGCGCGTAGTCGAGCACGCCGTTACCGAACAGCTGCGTGTTGCCGGCGCAGTCCCCGACCTTGATCGAGACGGTCCACTGCCCGCAGACCGGGCTGGGCAGGGGCGCCGAGGTGCTGACCTGGATGCAGTCCTGGCCCGCCAGGACGCAGCTGTTCCATTGCACCGACTGGGCCTGCATGCTGATCGGCCCGAGCGGCGGCAGGTTGAGGGGCGTGTTGGTGCAGCAGGGACCGGTCAGGAGGTCGGGGCCGAAGCACAGGCCCTGGGCCTTCACGCCGGCTTCGAGGGCCAGCAGGCCCGCCAACGGAAGCAGGAGGGAGCGCATGGGAGGAGGGGGTCGGGGGCCGGGGAAGTCACGGGCGGGACCGCATGCCCCGCCCTGTCTTCCAGTGTCCCCAGCCCCCCCGGCGCACGGGGAAAAATTGTTAAGATTCTGTAAACCCGGCCTTCGCCCTGGTTTGTGCCTCCTGCCGTCGACCGTCGCTGACCCCCGGCAGGCATCCGCTCGAGAAACGGTCCCCGCTCGAGATCTGCGTCCGTCCGAGCAACCCCCAGGAACAGCCAGCTCGGGAAGTCAAGGGATCAAACCGCACTGGGCTAGGTCCTCAGGCCCGAAAGGCACTCCAACCTGGCCCTGGATCGCAGCAAGGATCAGTTCGGCCCAAGAATCCCTGAGCAATCGATGGCCCTGATCCAGCACGGGATCCGCGCCCCTGCAGATCGCGAACTGGGCGATCCAACCTCCCCCGGAAAGGCTGAGGTATCTGTAGAAAGGCGGCATCTCGGCGGAAGCCCTTTGGCGGCCGCGCCCTTGCGGAACCGTCATGATCGGAAAGCGATCGACGTCGTCGGTCTCCAGCAGAAACGATCCATGCGCGATTTGAAGTTCAAGGAACTGCGAGTGGGCTCCAAGGACAGGATTGCACCACTCAAAAATAAGTTCTCGTACGCGCTGATTTCCGAATGCAACGACTCCATAGCGCTGCTCCAGGAGAAGGGCAACACGAGCAGAAAAAGAGTCGATACCATCGGACCAGGCGTGAGCGAAGGCCTTTTCCACGTTGCCGAAGTCCTCCTCAATCGCATCAAGCATTTGCGCCTTGATGAGGGGCAATGCCTGCTCCCACTCTACCAAGTCGGCGGAGACAGACTGATCCAACTGCCTCTCCACTACCCGCAATGGCAGTCCGCTTTCTACGAGAGAGTTGAGGAGCTCCTCTTCGGACACGTTCCAATAGTGCGTCAGGAACTCGGATCTCCGCCTACCACGCCATGTCGCTAAGCCCTGCAATTCCTCGGACGAAGGCTCCAATGCACCGGACTTGTCGTTGTCCGAATTCGCCGCCTCATCAAGGACTACAACCCGCGGTTCATTTCCTTGGGCGGATTCCAAGGCTGCTACAAGTTGATCGCCCGCAACCACCGCCGCGGGGCCCCCTTCAGGACGCTCCACGGTGCTCCGAGGCTTCACGAAGGCATTGAGAACGAGAGCTACCAAGACCAAAATCAGGAAGCATGAAGCCAACACCCTTGCGATTTTCTTTCTTCTCATTTCTGATCCAAACAGCCACTCATTGCATTGACTCTGCGGAAACATGCCCGGGGCGGTCGGTCACCCGACTGCCCCTAGCGAAGGACCAGCCAACAGCTCAACCGATGACCAGGACGCACTTATTGCACTTCAGCTGTATTCCTGCGGAATCGTAACCACCGGAGTCATTGTAGATTTCATAGATCCTGTCGTTCTGAAATCCACAATTGACGTCAACTATCGGGTTCACAGCCCCATCCTCAGCGTCGGTTTCGGGCCCGTCCCTCCACTGCCCATCCTGCGGAATCAACCCGAGGGTCGAAGTCCTGGTACTGGTTTTTTTCTTCCAGCCTGGACCGACGCCGACGGTTGTTACGGTAAACTGAAAGTTGCAGCTCGAATCCTGAGCGCAACTGGGGGCCATGTGACACACGCCGTCATTTGCTTGCTGTACGGTGATATAAACTTGAGGCCCACTGCCGATTGCCTGTGTGATCTCCGGCCAGGGCGCAGAGCATCCAGTGCACTCTGGAGGTATGGAGGAAAGAAAGGGGGCAGCTTCGAGACGTTGGAGCAGGCAAATGAGAACTAGTAGGGAAGTGATCTTCATAGGGGAAGGCTAGCGTAAGCCTCTTGAATCTTCCAGGCAGTGCACCCCCATCTTCCCGTTTGCGGTTACAAATCACCGTAAGTCACTGTCCGGTATAGGGTTGCGATCAAAGAGTGCGACCGACGACGCCGAGCCGAAGCGGTTGCGCGGACGGGTGGTGTCCCTAGCTTCCCTGCCGCTCGTAGGCGGGCAGGTCGGTGGTGAGGTGCCACGGTGTGAGCTCTTGGGCCCTCGACGGTGGGGTCTGGCTGGCGCGGGAGAGTACGACCTCGAGGTAGGCCCTGGGGTCGACGCCGGTGGCCTTGGCGCTCTCGACGAGGGTGTACAGGACCGCCACCGCCTTGGCACCGAACCTCGAAGCGATCTTCAATGCTGCTGCGATCGGTCGGCGCCACTTTCAGGCGCAGGGGGCCGGTCGGCTGCGGACCGCTGGGCTGCTTGGCAGCACGGTCGACATCCAGCCCCAGCTTGCGCCTCCACGCATACAGCACGGCGGCCGAACAGCCCATCTGCAGAGCGACCTCACCGATGGACACGCCGCCTTCGGCGGCCAGCTCGAGGACCGATCGATACCAGGCAGCCAGCGCGGAACGCTGGGCCGGCTTCGGTTGAATGCGCGACTTGCGATCCATGGCCCCAGGATGGGCCAGCGACACACACCTCCGAAGGGGTCACCTCGGACGCTAACCGAGTACTCGGATTGGCTAGAGGGAGCGAGGCGCTCCACCAGCCGGGGGGCTGCGCAGCCAAGACCCGCCAGGCCTGACCCGTCGGCCCTCGACGGTCGCAGGCCCAAGACGGACTCTGTTCGCCGGGCTTCGAACCAGGACCCGATGGATCCTGGGATGACCCGTCGCGCGGAGATCAGGGGGTTCCGCCGAGGGCGTAGAGGGTCGCCTGGCGGTTGGTGAAGTCGAGGATCACCAGGGTGCCGGTGGCGCGGTCCCAGGCGAAGTCGTAGTAGCCCGATCCGGCCGGCTGGGGTGGGCCGAAGAAGAACACCTGGGGCGTGCTGCCGTCCGGGCGGCGGAATTGCACCGCTTGGGTGAAGGGCTCGGAGGTGGAGAAGTTGAAGCCGCGGTCGTTGTAGACCACGACGCTGCCCTGGGCGCGGTCGCAGAAGGCGATGTTCTGGCCGATGACGAAGTCGGCTTCGGGGACGTCGACCACCACCTGCACGCTGGCCAGGGAATTGGGCCCCGAGCGCACGCCGCGCAGCACGTTGTTGCCCTCGCGCACCCAGGCGTCGCCGCTGGTCAGGTCGAAGTCGATGTCGCGCCAGAAGGTGCCCTGGGAATTGAGCAGGCTCATGCCCGTCGCGGTGCTGAACAGGTCGGCGCCGGAGACCGTGTTCTGCAGCGCGCGGCCGTTGGCCCCGAAGGCCAGGTAGCCACAGCCGCTGCCGCTGCCGCTGCCCGGCAGGAAGCCGGGATCGAAGCCCACCCCGCAGGAGCCGCGGGCCGACTTGGCCCAGCGCAGCTTGCCCGCCTGGGTCCAGGCGGTGATGCCCTGGGGGTGCACGGCCCCCGGGTCGTAGGCGGCGAACAGATAGCCCTGGCGCAGGTCGAGGCCGCTGTAGCCGCGCTGGGAGGGCGTCGTCGTCTGGCGACCGAAGGCGGCCTCCAGGGGGGTCACCCCCGGGGTCTGCAGGAAGGCGCTCGGAACGCGCACGATGGCGACGGACTGGGACACCGTGTTGCCGTTGAAACCCGCCACCCACAGGTCGAGCCCATCCCAGGCCACCGCCGAGGGGTTGGTGCCGATGTAGCTCGGGTGCTCGCTGGTCACCACGCGGTTGAAGCCCCCGCCGCTGAACGGTCCGAAGGTGACCCCGCCCGGGCCCTGGGCCGTGTACACGGAGAGATCGATGCGGGCGATCTCGGCCACCAGGAGCTGGGCCGGCGCCTCGAGCGCCAGGGCGGTCAGAGCCAACAGGGACAGCAGCGGGGCGCGGATCGACATGGCGGGCAGGGGAGGGGGGCTTCGCTCCTTTTGTACCCCGCGGCGCGCGTTCTGGGCGGTCCGGCCGCCGGCCGTAGCCTGTGGGCATGCCCGAAACCCGCCGCGCCCCCCGCCGCCCTGCCCCGCTCGCCTGCCTGGCGCCCGTGGCGATCGCCTGCCTGCCCTGGATTCCGGCTTGCCGCGGGGCAGGGTCCGGCCCGCACCGACCGACCCCGACCGCGGCCCCCAGCCCGGCTCCGGCAGCCCCCGATGCATCCGGCGCCCAGCTGCCCGGGGGCGATCCCGCCGGCGCGGCCAGGCCCGTGGACCTGGTGGTCTACGACTCGACCCCGGGCGGCTTGGCGGCCGCGATCGAGGCCGAACGCCACGGCCTCGAGGCGCTGGTGCTCTCGCCCTACGCACACCTGGGGGGCCTCAGCACCAGCGGCCTCGGTGCGACCGACGTGGGCCACCCCGCCGCCATCGGCGGCCTGGCGCGCGAGTTCTATCTGCGGCTGGCGGCCCGCTACGCCGGTCCGGGCACGCCCTGGCAGCAAGCGGGGCTCGAACCGGCCTTCCGCTTCGAGCCCAGCGTCGCTGAATCGGTGATCGAGGCCTGGCTGGCGGAGGCCGGCGTGGAGGTCTGGCGCGGCGTCGAGCTCGATCGCGTCGAGGTCGCCAGCGGCAGCCTGGCGGGCGGGCCCAGTTTGGGCCAGCGCTTGGCGGAGCTGCGCCTGCGCGATGGGCGGCGCATCGCGCCGCGCTTCGCCGTCGACGCCTCCTACGAGGGCGACCTGCTGGCCCTGTGCGGCGTGCCCTTCCGCGTCGGCCGCGAAGCCGCCAGCGAATACGGCGAGAGCCTGGCGGGCAGCCAGCTGTCGCGGGCCGCTTTCCACCAGTTCGCGCGCCCGGTCGATCCCTACCGCCGGCCGGGCGAGGCGGAGAGCGGACTGCTGGCGGAGCTCGAAGCCCACGGCCCGGTGCTCGAGGGCGCCGGCGACGAACACCTGCAGGCCTTCTGCTTCCGCCTATGCCTGACCCAGCGCGAGGACCTGCGCCTGCCCTTCCGCGAGCCCGCGGGCTATGACCCGCAGCGCTACGAGCTGCTGCTGCGCTGGTTCGAAGCGGGCGCCGACTGGCTGCCGCTGCACCCCGTGGAGCTGCCCGGGGGCAAGACCGACACCAACAACAACGGCCCGGTCTCGAGCGATTGGATCGGCGGCAACCGCGGCTGGCTGGCGGCGGACCTGGCCGGGCGGGCGGCGATCGCCGCGGCGCACCGCGATTGGCAGGCGGGCCTGTTGTGGACGCTGGTCAGCCATCCGCGCGTGCCGCAACAGGTGCGCGCCGAGGCGGCCAGCCACGGCCATGCGCGCGACGAATTCGTCGACAACGACCATTGGCCCTACCGGCTCTACGTGCGCGAGGGGCGCCGCCTGGTCGGCGACCTGGTGATGACCGAGCGCCACTGCCGCGGGCTCGAGCTGGCCCCCGAACCGATCGCCCTGGCCGCCTACACCATGGACAGCCACCACGTGCGCCGCTTGGTGGTCGACGGGCGCGTGTGGAACGAGGGCGACGTGCAGGTGGGCGGATTTCCCCCCTATCCGATCGGGTATCGGGCGATCCTGCCCCCCGCGGGCTCGCTCACCAACCTGGCCGTGCCGGTGTGCCTCTCGGCCAGCCACATCGCCTACGGCTCGATCCGCATGGAGCCGGTGTTCTGGTGCCTCGGGCACGCGGCGGGCGCGGCGATCGCCCTGGCGGCGGAGGGCGGCGGCGATCTGCAGCGGGTCGAGTACCCCGCTTTGCGCGCGCTGCTGCTGGCCGAGCGGCAGGCGCTTGGGTTCGACGGCGCGGCCGCGGCGCCGGGCATCGACCCGGCGGAGCTGGGGCCCTTCGTGCTCGACGACAGCGCCGCGCGCTTCGTCGGCCCCTGGGCCGAGAGCCGCAGCTCGACGCCGTTCGTGGGCCACGGCTATCGCCACGACAACGCCAGCGCCGACGGCCGCGCGGCGGTCTTCGAGCTGGCGCTGCCCGCGGGCGAATTCGAGCTGGAGCTGTGCTTCCCCCCGGCCGCCAACCGAGCGCCGGCCGTGCCGGTCGAGATCCGCACGCCCGGCGAGGTCCTGCGGCGCAGCCTCGACCAGCGCCGCGGGGCGCCCCGGGGCCAGCTGACCTGGGCCAGCCTGGGGACCCTGCGGCTGCCCCTGGCGGGCACGGTCCAGGTGACCGTCGGCGGGCAGCCGGTCGCGGGCCATGTGGTCGTGGATGCCCTGCGGGCCCGGCCCCTGGCGCCCTAGGCGCGGGAGCTCTGGGTCCGCGGGGCCCGGGGCGAGGCGCCCACCGGGTCCTCCCCGGTCTCCCGCCGGCGTCCCAGGCCCGGTCCGGACCCAGCGGAGTTGGCCGGCGGAGGCAGAATCGGGGATCGAGCGGAACCCCATCGGGAGGCCCGAGGGCGCCGCTCCCGGCTCGCGCCGGCCCCGATCCCCGAACAGGAGTGCCCATGCTGACCGTGTTCCCTTGGCTGGCGGCCTGCCTGCCCGCGCTGCAGGCGGCGCCCGCGGATGCAGCGCCACAGGCTGCCGCCGCAGTTCCGGCTCGACCCCGCGTCTCCTTCCACCCGGCGGAGCGCCTCTCCTCCGCCGATGGACCGATCGCGCTCGACGCGCCGGGTTATGCCGCCCCGACCTGGTACGACCTGGACGGCGACGGCCAGCGCGATCTGGTCGTCGGTCAGTACGAGGGCGGCAAGCTGAAGATCTACCGCCAGACCGGGCGCAATCAGAACGGCCTGCCCCAGCTGGCCGCCGGCACCTGGCTGGAGGCGGGCGGCGAGGTCGCCCAGGTGCCCGGCGTCTGGTGATGCACCTCCTCGACTCCACAGTTCGTGGATGTCACCGGCGACGGGAAAATCGATCTGCTCTCCGGCTGCTATTCGGACCACGATCCGATGGCCGGGTTGTTCCAGGTGCTGCGCGGTGTCGAGGGCGGCTTCGCCAAGGCCGAGCCCCTGAGCGGGGCCGACGGGGCGCCGCTGATCCTGCCTTCCAGCGTCGACGAGGAGGATGAAGCGGCCGGCGATACGGCCATGCTGGATCGGATCTGCACCCGGCCCACCGCCGCCGATCTGGATGCCGACGGCCATCTCGACCTGCTGATCGGCAATTTCCGCGGCACCTTCGCCTGGTGGCGCGGCACGGGCCCCGGCCGCTTCGCGGCTGCTCCCGAGTGGCTCGTCTCCAGCGCGGGCAAGCCCCTCGCGGTCGGGCACCACAGCGATCCCTGCGCGGTCGATTGGGACCGGGATGGGGACCTCGACATCGTCTCGGGCAGCGCCGGCGGCGAGATCTCCCTGGCGCTCAACCTGGGCAGCAAAACGGCGCCGCGTTTCGAGCCCTTCGAGACGATCTACGCGGCGCCCGAGGCCGGGCCCGAGGGCGTCCAGCCGGACGATCGCCACGTGCGCCGGCCGGCGGGCTCGACGCGCGTGTGGGTCGACGACATCGATGGCGACGGCAAGCTCGACCTGCTGGTCGGCGACCAGTTCACCCTGCGCATCCCCGCGGCCGGCGTCTCCCTGGAGCGGGCCCAGGCGGCGCAGGATGAATTCAATGCCGCGCTGGAGGCCCTGCAGCGGCTGTTCGACGAGCTGGACCCGAGCGACACCGAGGCCCAGGAGCGCATCTCGAAGGCCTGGAGCGAGGGCTTCGACGCCGCCCGCAAGGCGCGCGCGCCCTTCGTGGACGAGCGCATGACCGGCGCCGTCTGGCTGCTCAGGCAGCGCTGACGGGTTCGAGCGCCGCAGGGGCTGGACTCCCCGTTCCACGGGGCTCCCGGCCCGCCTGGCGCCGCCGCGGCGGCGCCTCGGCTTTGGTCCAGGGCGCGGGCGGCAATGCCGCCCGCGCCGCGGGCCTGTCCGCAGGGCTCAGGCCGCCTGCAGGGACCGCAGCATGCCGTCGAGGCGCAGGTCCAGGCTGTGGCGGTCCTGCACGGCGCGGCGGCCGCGCTCGCCGATCTGGCGACACAGCTCCGGGCGCGCCAGGTAGGAGTTCAGCTTTTCGCGCAGCTCCTCCAGGCTCGAGTAGGTCTCGAGCTCGTCGCCGGGCTGGAACAGACGCCGCAGCTCGGGCGAGTCCTCGGTCAGGCAGAAGCCCCCGCAGGCCAGCACGTCGAACACGCGCATGGTGACGATGTCCTGCTGGTAGATGCGCCCCACGTCCAGGTTGATGCTGGCGTTGGAGTAGACCTTGCTGAGCTCGAAGCGGTGCCCCGCGCCCCCCTTCCAGCGCACGCCGAACTCGGCCGTGGCCTTCCAGCCCTCGTCGCCCCACACGTCCATGCCGAAGTCCGCGCAGGCGGCCACGGTCAGGATGCGCTTCTCGGAGGCGGCCAGGTCGCACAGCAGCCGGTCCGCCGAGAGGCCCGGGCGGCGCTTGCGCAGCGCCGCCAGCACGTCGGGGAAGTGCTCCTCCACGTCGCGGCCGAGGCGATAACGCCCGGGTTCGTCGCGCTGGACGGCCAGCAGACGTTCGAGTTCGGCGGCGCCCTGCTCGCGCGGTCGCTGGCGGACCTCGGCCACCAGGTCGAGGAAAACCCGCTTTTGCTCGCGGGCGGTGGCGACCATCGAGGCGCCCACGAAGCTGACCGGCGAGCGGTACTTGAGCGCCTCCGGGCCGATCACGCGGGTCGGACCGCGGGAGCAGGTGTCGGCGGCCAGGGGCAGGTGCGCCACGTGCTGGAATCCGGCGCGCCGGAAGGCTTCGACGTGGGCTTGCCGGTAGGTGAAGATGCGCGCGTGCGGCGCCGGCCGCGACAGGGGCCGCAGGTCGTCGAGGGCCGGGTCGACCTCCCAGCACAGCAGCGGAATGCCCTCCGCCTCGCAGAATTCGGCCAGGCCGTGGGTGTAGTTGATCGCCGCCGCCAGGGCCGGGCGCGCGCTGCGGGCGGCGAAGCGCAGCTCCTCCACGGACAGGCGCTCGATATCGAGCGTGTAGATCGAGAAGCCGCGCCGGCGCAGGGCCGCCGCCAGCTGGTCCACGAACAGGGCGCCCTCGACCAGGAAGGCGCAGCGCTCCTCGGCGCCCTTTTCGAGCAGCCACAGCTCGCGCTCGTAGACCGCTCCGAGCAGCGGATGGGCCACCAGGGGACCGTCCAGGGGGGTCCGCGAAAGCTCGAGCAGGTCGATGCCCAGCCGCAGTTCGAGCCGGCCGTCGGAGAGCGGCGCGGCCAGGTCCAGGCGCCCCAGGCACTGGCGCAGCAGCAGCGGATCGCGCTCGTAGCCGATCCAGCGGCGCTCGGGCTCGCGCGCCAGGGCCGCTTCCAGGGGCTCACCGAGCCCGAGGCCGAAGACCACGCCCGGGGCCTCGGCCCGGGTCGGACGGCGCCGCAGCACGCCCTGGCGGGCGGGACCGGCGAGGTCGAGGCGACGCCACTGGCGCTGGTGCTCGAGCAGCACGGCGTCGTCGGCCTCGATCCGCAGGTGGGCGTCCCCCACCGGCCAGCACAGGCGCTCGGCCAGGCGGGGCTGGCGCCGCGCCAGGGCCGTCAGATTGCGCTCGAGGCGCGGGAGCTGGAATTGGGTCGGCCGATCCAAGGGGGGGAGACCTCCGGATGAGGGCCGATCGGCAGCGGCGCCGGCGGCGGAAGAGCACCGCGGCCCCGGCTGACCCGGACCCGGGAATGCCCCGGGGTATGCTCAGCCCCATGAGCCCTGCTGCGCCCCAGATCGGGGTCCTGACCATCTCCGACCGCGCCAGCCGCGGGATCTACGAGGACCAATCCGGCCCCGCGATCGAGGCCGCCCTGAGGGACTACCTGGCGACCCCCTGCGAGTACCTGCGCCAGGTGATCCCCGACGAGCAGCCGCTGATCGAAGCGGCCTTCCGCGATTTCGCTGCCCGGGGCTGCGCCCTGGTGTGCTCGACCGGCGGCACCGGCCCGGCGGCCCGCGACGTGACCCCGGAGGCCATCGCGGCGGTGGCCGACAAGCTGCTGCCCGGGTTCGGGGAGGCCATGCGCCGGGCGTCCCTGGAAGGCGGCGTTCCCACGGCGATCCTCTCGCGCCAGACCGCGGGCACCCTGGGCAGCACCTTGATCGTGACCCTGCCGGGCAAGCCGGCCGCGATCCGGGTCTGCTTGGACGCCGTGTTCCCGGCGATCCCCTACTGCATCGACCTGATCGGCGGCCCGCGGCTCGAGGGCAACCCGGCGGTGGTCCAGGTCTTCCGGCCCAAAGGCGCCTGAATCGCCCATGCGCGCTTGGGAGCAGGTCCAGGAGGCCCCGCGGCTGCCGGCCGAGGCGCCGCACCGCGCCGGCTGCGGCCCGGGACCGGGACAGCCGGCCAAACCGCGCTCGCGCATGGGCCGCTGGCGCACCGCCGTGCTGCTCGGCGTGCACCTGGCCATCGCCGCGCGCATCGTCCATTGGAAGCTCAGCGGACGGACGCTGACCCCGCTCGAACCCTCGGAGGCTGGCTTGCTCGCCAGCGAGGGCCTGCTGACCGCGGGCTTCCTGTTTTTCGTGCTCCTGATCCTGTCGACGCTGGTGCTCGGGCGTTGGTTCTGCGGCTGGGGTTGCCACGTGGTCGCCCTGCAGGACGCCTCCCTGTGGCTCTTGACCCGGCTCGGAATCCGCCCGCGGCCCCTGCGCGCGCGCCTGCTGCTGCTGGTGCCGTTCCTGGGCGCCTTCGAGCTGTTCTTCGCGCCCCTGCTGCGCCGCTGGATCTCCGGGGAGGACTTCCCGGCCCTGCGCGCGCACCTTTTGACCGAGGACTTCTGGCAGCGCTTCCCGGGGCCGGCCGTGGCCCTGCTCACCTTCTTCGTGGCCGGCTTCGCCTGCGTCTACCTGCTGGGGGCCAAGGGATTTTGCACCTACGCCTGCCCCTATGGAGCGCTGTTCGGCGTCGCCGACAAACTCGCGCCCGGCCGCATCCGCGTCGATTCCTCCTGCGAGGGCTGCGGCCACTGCACCGCGGTCTGCACCAGCAACGTGCGCGTCCACGAGGAGGTGCGCCGCTTCGGCATGGTGGTCGACAGCGGCTGCATGAAGTGCCTCGATTGCGTCTCGGCCTGCCCCAAGGGCGCGCTGAGCTTCGGCTTCGGCCCGCGCCGGGTGCCGGGCAAGGAGGCGCCGCGCGCGGCGGCCCTGCGGCGGCGCTTCGACCTGGGCTGGGGCGAGGAGCTGCTGAGCGCGCTGCTGTTCCTGGTCGGCCTGTACGCCTTCCGCAACCTCTACGGCGCGGTGCCCTTCCTGCTGGCCCTGGCCCTGGCCGTGCTCGCAGCCCTGGCCGGGCTGCTGCTGACGCGCCTGGTGCGGCGCGCTGAATTCGCCTTCCAGCACCATGCGCTCAAGGCCGCCGGGCGGCCCACGGCGCGCGGCTTCGCCTGCGGCGCGGTCGCGCTGCTCTACCTTTCCTTCAGCGGACACTCCGCCCTGCTGCAGTGGCACGCCCGGGAGGGCCAAAGCGCCCTGCTCTCCGCCGCCGCGGAGACCGGCGCGGCCCGCGCGGCGGCGATCGAGCGCGCGGACCTCTCCCTGCGGCGGGCCGAGGGCCTGGCGCTGCTGCCCCTGCCCGACCTCGACCACCAGCTGGGCGCGATCGCGCTCGAGCGCCGCGAGGACGAGGAGGCCCTGGGGCGCTTCACCGCCGCCCAGCGCGCCAACCCCCAGAGCCTGCCGATCCTCGAACAGCTGGCGACGGTGCAGCTGCGCCTCGAGCGCTCCTCGGACCTGTGCCGCACCCTGGCCCGCACCCTGGCCCTGCTCGAGGTCCGCGACCCCGCCGCCGCCCGCGAGCGCGCCCGGCTGCTGCTGCCGCGCGCCGTGGAGCTGGTGCAGGGGTCGCCCGGGGATCCGGCGCCGGTCCTGCTCCTGTGCTGGATCCAGGCCCTGCTCGGCGACCCGGCCACGGCGCGCGACAACGCCGCCAAACACCGCCAGGGGGACCCCGACTGGCTGGCCCTGGAGCGCCGCCTGCGCGCGGCGGCCCCCACGGGCACGGAGCGCTAGCGCCGGCACCCCCGCGCAGGGGCCGGGCAGCCCCACCGGCGGCGGCCAGCGCTCGCCCGCGCGAGCCCAGGGCGAGCCCAGGGCGATCTGCCTCGCCCTCGCCCAGCGCCCTCGCCCAGCGCCCTCGCCCAGCGGCGGAGCCAGCCGCCGACACCGCGCGCCGAGCCGCCTGCAACCGGCCCACGGGGCGGTTGCGTCCCCGCTTGCCCCCCAGAAAAGCGTGCGGCCCGGGCAGGGCCCGGGCCGACGCTCGCAGACGGTTCAGGCCGCGGGTCTGCTCACAGGCAGCCGACCGCCGAACCCAGGCGCACGCGCAGGCCGTTGCTGAGCTCGGCGACGCCCAGCAGGGGTCCGCCGCCGCTCGGCACCACCAGGGCCTGCAGCTCGAAGCTCAGACCCGAGAAGGCCGGGTTGCTGGGGATCGGGAAGGGGAAGGCCAGGGCGCCGCTGGCGTTGCTGACCGCGCTGCCGTAGGTCAGGATCTCGGCGCCGAAGCTGCCGCCCAGGTGCACCACGCAGGCGCCGCCCAGGGACAGGTTGCCGGCCAGGGGGCTGCCGTAGAGCACCGCGGGCGCGTTGGCGCTCAGGCCCTGACCGAGGATCTGGAAGCTGGCGTTGCCCAGGCTCGGCACGGCGCTGGCGCGCAGCAGGCCCGGAGCGCCGTTGGCGCAGCCGGCGCCGGTCTGCAGCGCGTAGTTGTTGCCGGGCACGGTGGTCGCCACGTTGAAGCTGGCGGCGCCCGGGCCGGGCAGCAGGGCGCTCAGGGTGGCGCTGCCCGAGGTGGGTCCGGCGGGCGAATCGAACCAGAAGTTGAAGATCTGGTTCCAGGCCAGGCCGTTGCCGTTCGAGGCGAACACCAGCTGGTTGCCCTGGATGCTCGGGGTCCAGTCGTTGGAGCCCACGAAGTCCACGTCCTTGAAGCCCGGGTTCAGGATCTCGGTGCCCGCGCAGATCGGCAGGCGCAGGTCGGCCACCTGGCGGTGGTTGTCGCGGTTGTGCAGGGCGTATTCGTAGTGGTACAGGCCGTTGACCGGGCCCGTGACCTTGACCGCCACGTAGACGCGGCCATCGCTGCTGCCGTTGGTGGCCGAGGTGACCGTGGCGCCGGTCCAGCGGTTGAGCACGGTGCCGGCGGTCAGGGCGCCGCCGTTGCTGAAGTTCCACTTGCTGCCGGACCAGGTCGGGTTGGTCGGGCGCGAGCCGATGTTGTTGTTGCGGTTGGCCTCCGGCTCGCCGCGGACCACGTACTGCGAGGCGTAGAAGAAGCTCGCCCCGGGCCGGTTGAGTTCGGCGTCGGGCACGCGCACGCGGTTGCCGATCGGGCCCAGGCTCTGGGACTGGCCCACCGAGTAGGAGCGCTGGGTGTCGCAGTCGAACGGCGGCGTGGGGGTCAGGCCCTTGTCGAAGAACGAGCAGGTCGCCTCCCAATCGCCGAGCCAGGCGTTGATCTCCTGGGGCGGCCCCAGGTAAAAGTTGTCCCCGTTGTTGAGGACCGAGTAGGTGTCCGAGCAGCCCACGCCCAGGAAGTTGCCGGGGCTCGGGTTCTGGCAGGGGGTGCACTGGCTGTCGGAGAGCGCGAAGAAACCGTGCTTCACGAAGCTGTAGTCGCTGATCTGCACGATGCGCGTCGCGCCGGGCTCCTGGCGCACCAACATGAAGCCGATCAGCGGGTGGTTCTCCTGCATCGGCGGCAGCCAGGGCACGTTGACGCTGCCCAGGTTGCAGGAGGTGGTGGACATGGCCACCGCATTGAGACCCGTCGGGAAGGTTCCCGAGCGGTTGACCGCTTGGAGGCCTTCGAGGATGCCCAGCGACACATCGGTCCCCGGGATCACGTTGGATTGGCCCAGGGCCGGGAGGCTGGCACAGGCGAGCGCCAGGCCGGTCAGCAGACGTTTCATGCGGTCGGATGGGGAAAGGGTCGCGGAGGGGTTCGGGCTGCAGCGAGGGCTGCCGCGGCGGGAAGCAAGCCCGGGGGGGTGCCGGAGGGAGCGGGCCCTGGGGCCGGCGGGGGGGGTGGTCGGTGCGGTGAGGGCGGGCCGCCCCGTCGGCCGGGGGCCGCCGGGCAGCGTTGGCCTAGAGCCGGACAGGGCCGGTCCATCCAGGGCCAGATCGGCCCTGGATGGAACAGGAGGTCAGGACGCCCGGATCCGGAAGCGAGTTCCTTGGGTCAGGATTTCCCGTTCGACCAGCCCGGTGCGGGGGTTGCCCGGAGGCCCGCAGGCGGCGGGAGCGGCTGCGGGCCTGCGCCGACTCTACCCCGGGCCGCCAAAGGCTGCCGAGGGCCGGCGCCGTGGGGCCGGGCCACCTGACCAGCGGAGCCTCGAACTCTCTCCCGGGTCTGGACAAAGCCCGCGCTGGGGGCCGGCGAAGCCACCGCCGCGCCCAGGGAAGCCGGCGCCCAGGGCGGCCCCGGCGGGCCGATCCCGGCGGCGGGCAGGGCCGGTCGACCGGCCCCCCAGCGGCCGCGATGCGAGCGCACCCGCCGGCCGGCGCCGGCCACGGGCGGGCTAGACTTCCCGGGGCAGAGTGCGCGCCCGCTAGGGGCCCCCCTTGTGCGACCGACGACCGACCCGATGCGCCCGATGAATCTTCTCCGCTGTCCCAGCCTGATCGCCTGCCTGACCCTTGCCCTGGGCCTCGGAGCCCCGGCCGCCGCTGCCCAGCAAGCCCCCGGAGGCGCCTCCGAGCGCCTGGGGGTCAACCTGACCGACGTCCTCGACTACAGCACCGAGTGGGTCTTCGTGGACGTGTTCAAGCACGCCCGTCCCTGGGTGCCCCAAACCACGGCCTGGGACTCGCCTTGGGACACCGGGCAGCCGCTCGCCACCACGCCGGAAGGCTGGCCCCTGCTGGCCCCGGGCCAGGCGGCGGCAACCCTGATGCTGTTCGACATCGACGGCAAGTATCCGGCCGGGGTCTACACCTGCCTGTATGAGGGCAGCGGCGACATGGTCTTCGGCGGCAACGCCAGCGTGCTCACCAAGCAGCCCGGAAAGATCGAGCTCAACGTCGCCCAGGGCAACGGTGGCATCTTCCTCAAGCTGATCGCCAGCGATCCGGTCGATCCGGTGCGCAACATCCGGGTGATCATGCCGGGCTTCCTCGACAGCTACCAGACCGAGCCGTTCCACCCGCTGTTCGTCGAGCGCCTCAAGCCCTACGGGCTGCTGCGCTTCATGCGCTGGCTGCGCATCAACGACTCCCCGCTCTCGACCTGGGCCCAGCGCACGACCCCGAACAGCTTCTCGCAGGCCACCGACAAGGGCGTGGCCCTCGAATACGTGGTCGCCCTGGCCAATCAGACCCAGAAGCACGCTTGGGTCAACGTGCCCCACCTGGCCACCGACGACTTCGTGGCGCGCATGGCCCTGCTGCTGCGCGACAACCTGGATCCCGACCTCGACATCTACCTGGAGTTCTCCAACGAGGTCTGGAACTCGATCTACAGCCAAGGGGTTCACGCCCAGCTCGAGGGCCTGATCGCGGGCTACTCCAACGATCCCTGGATCGCGCAGAACTCCTGGGGCTCGAAGCGCGCGGTGGAGATCTTCGACATCTTCGATCAGGTCTTCGGCGCGCAGAAAACGCGCCTGGTCAAGGTGCTCGGGGGCATGGCCGCCTTCACCGGCCCCTCGATCTGGACGCTCGATTTCCAGAACGCCTTCCAGAAGGCCGACGCCCTGGCGATCGCCCCCTATTTCGGCGGCGAGCTGGGCTCGCCCAGCCAGGCGGTCTCGACCCTGAGCAAGACCGTCGCGCAGATCCTCGACGCCTGCGAGCAGGACGTGAACACCACGGTCAGCGGCTGGATCACCCAGAACAAGGCCGTGGCCGATGCGCGCGGGCTGCGCCTGATCGCCTCCGAGGGCGGCCAGCGCATGGTCGCCGAGGGTCCCTTCACGGGCAACCAGATCCTCAACCAGAAGTTCACCGCCGCCAACCGGGATGCGCGCATGGGCGACATCTACAGCGCCTACCTGGCCCGCTGGTCGGCGCTGTCGGGCGACGATCTGATGACGGCCTACGTGTCGTGCCGCGAGTACAACCAGTGGGGCTACTACGGCATCCTCGAGCACCAGGACATCCCGCTGGCCCAAGCGCCGAAGTATCAGGCGCTGTCCAAGTGGGCCCAAGCGGCGACCGGCGTGTCCCACTTCGGCAAGGGCTGCGGCAGCCTCGACATCGCGCCGCGCGGGCTGGCCAAGCTGGGCAACGGCGCCTTCGGGCTGGAGCTGTCCGGCGCCCTGCCGAACACGCCGGTGTTCGCCCTGCTGGGCTTCAGCGACAGCACCTGGACCTTCCTGACCCTGCCGCTCGACCTGAGCGTGCTGTTCGCCCCGACCTGCACGCTCTACACGGCGGTGGACACGCTCTACTCGGGCGTCAGCGACAGCGGCGGGCGCGCCTTCCAGGCCCTGCCGATCCCGGCCAATCCCAACCTGGCGGGGCTCGATGCCTTCACCCAGTGGGCCGCGGTCAATCCGGCGCAGAACGTGCTCGGCCTGGAGTTCAGCCAGGGCATGCGCCTCGACCTGCTGCCCTGACCCGGGCCGGCGCCCAGGCGCCGCTTCCCGGCAGCCGGCCCCCGGAGTCCCCGCGGGCCGGGCCCCGGGCCGCGGCTCCCGGGCGCCCGCCCCCGGGAGTCCCGGGGGCCCGCCCCGGGGGGGCGCCCCCCCCTGGGGAGGGCGCCCGCCGCAGTTTTGCGGCGCCCCTCGCCGCGCGGGGCCGCGCGGGGCCGCGCGCTGTCCGGACCGGACGCCCCAGGGCTGGTTGCGCCCCGCCCCCGCACCGGGGGACCCGCCCCTGGCCTGCCCCGGCCCTGACCGTCCCGAATCCGGGGGCCGCGCCTGCGCTGGGCAAGCCGGCGGCCGGGCGCGCTCCAGGGCCCTGTGCGGATCCGGCGCCGGCGACCGTCCCAGGGTGCTCCCAGGGGGGTACCCGGCTTGCGGGCTTGGATTTGTGCACAGAATCCCGGACCGGGTAGAAACTTCTTCCAGGTACGGGCTCTAGGGTTGGAACCGGCCCCCCCTCTGGCCCCGTCCCAAGGGGTCCTGGCCCGTTTGTCTGGTTTTCTCCCTAGACAGACTGGGATTCGGGACCCTCGGCGGGCAAGCTGCGCCGCGGCCCCCCACCCGGGCCTCGCGGGCCTTGCCCCCCGCCGGGTGCCCCGCGGCCCTGCCCCGGGGGGCCTGGGGCCGCTCGCGCACGCGTCCGGCGGCGCACAGCCCCGGCGGCCCCTGGGGCCGCGGCAGCCCCCGCGGGTTGCGATCGACCGGCGGCGGCCAGCCCAGGCCATCCGCCGCGCCCCCGCAAAGGCCCCGTCCCCCACCTCCCATACCGCCGCTGCCCAGCGGATCGACCGCGCGTCCCCATGCCCACCTCGAAGCTCCGATCGCCGCTCCACGCGCTGGCCTGCCTGACCGCCCTGCTGTTCGGCCTGACCTCCGTCGGCCGCGCCCAGGCACAAGCCCCGGGCAATCCGCTGGCCGACGCCGGGCCCCTCGGGATCAACCTGGACGAGCTCAAGGACTGGAACCCCACCTGGGTGTTCGTGGACGCGATCAAGAACGCGCGCCCCTGGATCCCGCAGCTGCCCTGGACCAACTCGCCCTGGAACACCGGGGCACCGCTCAGCTTCGACTCGAACGGCTGGCCGATCCTGGGCTTCGGGCAGGCGGCGGGCACGCTGATGTTCAAGGAGATCGACGGGCATTACCCGGCGGGCGAGTACAACGTTTACTACGACGGCGTCGGAACGATCGTCTACGGCAACGACGCGAGCCTGATCCAGCGCCAGCCCGGGCACGACCGCATCTGGGTCACCCCGTCGGACAACGGGATCCACCTCAAGATCACCGAGGGCCAGGCCGGGAACCACGTGCGCAACATCCGCGTGATCCTGCCCGGATTCCAGCAGAGCTACCAGAACACGCTGTTCCACCCCCTGTTCCTGCAGCGGCTCGAGCGCTTCGGTGTGCTGCGCTTCATGCAGTGGCAGAACACCAACTACACGCCGCTCAAGGACTGGTGGCAGCGTCCGACCCCGAGCACCTGGACGCAGAGCGGCGAGACCGGGGTCTGCCTCGAGTACATGTGCGAGCTGGCCAACCAGACCGACAAGGCGCCCTGGTTCTGCCTGCCGCACACGGCCACCGACGACTTCATCCGCGAGTTCGCGCGTCTGTGCTACCAGCGCCTGGAACCCGGCCTGCCGGTGTTCATCGAGTACTCAAACGAGGTCTGGAACTCGACCTTCCCGGCCTTCGAGCACGCCCGCACCCAGGGCACGGCCCTGGCGCTCGATCCGAATCCCTACAACGCCGCGATGAAGTGGTATTCGGAACGCTCGGTGCAGATCTTCGAGCTCTTCCGGCAGGAGTGGCAGGCCCTGGGCGGCGCCCCGGCCCTTTCCCGGATCGTGCGCGTGCTCGCTTCGCAGAGCGCGAACCCGGCCTTGGGCGTGATCGTGATGGATTGGAAACAGGCCTACACCAAGGCCGACGCCTACGCCATCGCACCCTACTTCGGGCACTCCTTCGGCGAGCCCCAAAACCTGTGGGCCACGGTCTCGAAGAGCAACGCCCAGATCATCGAGGAATGCCGCCAGGAGGTCCTGAACCAGGTCCTGCCGGCGATGCAGCAAAACGCCCAGAACACCGTCGCCCGGGGCTTGACCCTGATCGCCTACGAGGGCGGCCAGCACCTGGTCGGCACCTATGGGGCCCAGAGCAACACCCAGCTGGTGCAGAAGCTGGTCGACGTCAACCGCGACCCGGGCATGTACGCCCTGTACCGCACCTACCTGGAGGCCTGGAAGGGCGCCGGCGGCAAGACCATGGTGCCCTACACCCTGTGCGGCAGCTACACCTCCTGGGGCAGCTGGGGCCACCTCGAGTGGATGGAGCAGCCGCTGACCCTGGCGCACAAGTTCCGGGCCCTGCTGGACTGGGATTCGATGCAGCAGGGCGGCGGCGGAGGACCCGTGGTCAACCCCGCCGTGTCGACCTACGGCCAGGGCTGCTATGGCCTCAGCATCGGCTCGAACGGCACGCCCAAGGTGGGCTCCAGCTTCCAGGTGACCCTCAGCGGCGGCCCCTGGTGGCAGCAGCTCTACCTGTTCGCCTCGACCACCAAGGCCGATTTCTTCGGGCTGGCGCTGCCGCTCGACCTGACCGGCTTCGGTTCCCCCGGCTGCACGCTGGAGGTCGGCGGGGGCTGGCTGCTGCCGAGCGTGGCCTCTGCGGTGGGCGCGGGCAGCCAGAACATCGCGATCCCGGCCAACCCCAACCTGGCGGGACTCAAGCTCTACTTCCAGTGGGCCGGGTTGATGACCTGGGTGGGCCCGCTGGGGCTCGGGCTCTCGAACGCCCTGGATGTGACCGTCGGCAGCTGAGGCCCGTGGGGACTGGCGTCCGGGCGCAGCGGCAGCCCGCCCGGACGCTGCGGAGGGCGCGCCCAGGGCGCGGGCCAGAGCGCGGCGCTGCGGGGTCGGCCTTTATCCGCGCCTGAAGGCCTGTCCGGACGAGCGCGGGTCGGACGAGCGCGGGTCGGACGAGCGCGGGTCGGACGGCCCAGGGCCGCCGCAGCGGGCGGGCGCCTGCCGCGCGGGGCGACCTCGGCGGCCTCGCGCGGATCGCCCCAGGCAGGAGCGGGCCCGGCGCCCCCGATGGCCGGCGCCCCCGATGGCCGGCGCCCCCGATGGCCGGCGGGCCGGGCGCCGCGGCCAGCCCGTCCGCGGCGCCGCCAGAGCCGCTGACGGAAGCTTCTTCCGGCATTCCTTGCGGTTGCGCCCGACCCGATTCAAGCCGGACCCGGCGCGCACCCGAATGCAGGTGCGTGGTCCCTCCCCACGGGGACCGGGGAACGGAGTCTTGAAGGAAGGAACCGCGATGATCGTGCGAAGCATGGGGGCCCTGACGGCGGCGCTGGCCCTGACCTTGGCTGCTCCTCTGTTGTTGGAACGCTCCGGCCTGCGCCGGGTCGAGGCGCTGGCCGCGGGCTTGCCTGCGCAGCAGGCGGAGATCGGCATCAACCTCGATATGGTCGCCGACTGGGCCCCGGCCTGGGTCTTCGTCGACGTGTTCAAGCACGCGCGCCCCTGGATCGCCCAGCTGCCGAACAGCATGTCGGTCTGGGACACCGGGACGGCGATCGTCACCGATCGGCATGGCTGGCCGCTGCTGAAGCCGGGCCAGGCCGCGGCCACGCTGATGCTGCGCGAGATCGGCGGCCACTACCCGGGCGGCGTCTACACCTGCTTCTACGAGGGCAAGGGTGCGCTCGAGTTCGGCATGGACGCCAAGCTGCTCGAGTCGCAGCCGGGTCAGGCCAGCCTGCTCGTGACCCCCAGCCAGGCGGGCATCTTCTTCAAGATCAACCAGAGCGATCCGGCCGATCCGATCCGCAACGTGCGCCTGGTGATGCCGGGCTTCGAGTCGAGCTACGAACAGCAGCCCTTCCATCCGCTGTTCCTCGAGCGCCTGGGCTCGTTCCAGACCCTGCGTTTCATGAATTGGGGGCGGATCAACGAGACGCCCCTCTCGAGCTGGAAGCAGCGCCCGACGCCGCGCACCTACACCCAGGCCACCACGCGCGGGGTGGCCTTCGAGCACATGACCCAATTGGTCAACCAGCTCGACGCCAACGCCTGGATCAACATCCCGCACCTGGCCGACGACGAGTTCGTGCGCAACACGGCACGCCTGTGGGCCACGCAGATGGAACCCGGCCGCAAGCTGTACGTCGAGTACAGCAACGAGGTCTGGAACAGCATCTTCCCCCAGGCCCTGTGGGCTGAGGCCCAGGGCGTCGCCCAGGGTCTGGCCGGCGACTCCTTCCAGGCGCGCCTGCATTTCTACGCCAAGCGCTCGACCGAGGTGTTCCAGATCTTCCGCCAGACCTTCGATGCCCTCGGGGGATCGAAGCCGGAGCTGGTCTGCGTGCTCGGTGCGCAATACGGCAACCCCTGGACCAGCCAGGTGCTGCTCGACTTCGGAACGTCCAGCCAACACGCGGACGCGCTGGCGATCGCGCCCTACTTCGGGATCGACCTGGGCTCGCCGGCCAACCTGTGGACCGTGCTGGCGATGGGCACGGAGCAGATCATCGACGCCTGCCGCGCGGAGATCGAGGGGCCCCTGTCCGAGCGCATCGGCCAGCACGCCGCGATCGCAGCCTCGAAGGGCGTGGAGCTGATCTCCTACGAGGGCGGACAGCACCTGGTGGGCTTCTCGGGCATGGAGTTCGTGCCCGCGCTGACGCAGAAGTTCGTCGACGCCAACCGCCACCCCGGCATGTACGACCTGTACACCGAGCTGGTGGAAACCTGGCGCCAGCGCGGAGGGCAGGATTTCGTGGCCTACTCCTTCTGCCGCACCTTCGGCACCTACGGCTCCTGGGGTTCCCTGGAGCGCCAGGACCAGCCCACGGCGCAGGCGCACAAGTACCGGGCCCTGCTCGACCTGGCGCAATCGCTGGCGCTCGACTGAGCGGCCGGGCGCGCCGGGCGGCGCTCGCTCGCCGTCGGCCCGGGATCGGCCGCCAGCGCTTGCGGCCGGCGCCCGCGCAGCGGGCAGCGCCGCGGGTGGGGTCGGGTCGGGGAGGCCTCGCGCCGGAGACGACCCACGCGCCGCGGCGCGCTCGGCCGAGGCCGGGGCCTCAAGTCAGGGGCGGACGGGCGAGGGGCCAGGCCCGATAGCCCTCGAGGGCGTAGTTGTGGGCGTCGAAACGCGAGCCCTGGCCGTTCCAGCGCAGCACGCCCTGGTGCAGCCGCGGTCCGCCGCTGCGCTGATCGTCCAGGTAGCGCTCCAGGGCGAAGTGGATCACCGGAAAGGCCAGCTCGCCGAAGGGCAGCTCGCTGCGCTCGAACCAGCGCACCTCGAGGCTCTCGGGACCCGCGGCGACCTCGGGCCGCAGCAGCCGGGCCCGGAACAGGGTGTAGATCTGGCCGATGTGGAGCAGGTCGAAAACGGCGTGGGGCGCGAGCACCTCGACCTCCGCGCAGGCCTCCTCGCGCGTCTCGCGCGCGGCGCCCTCGGGCAGGGATTCTTCGAGCTCGAGGAAGCCCGCGGGCAGGGTCCAGCGCCCGCGGGCGGGTTCGATGCCGCGCCGGCAGAGCAGCAGCCGGTCCTCGTGCTCGACCAGGCAGCCCACCACGGTCTTCGGGTTTTGGTAGTGGACCGCCCCGCAGGCCGGACAGCAGGCCCGCGCCCGGTCCTCACCGGGCGGGACCGCGGACACCAGGGCCTGGCCGCAGGAAGAGCAGAACTTCATCGGGCAGGGTCGGTCGGCGGTGGGGCGGGGGCCGCGCTGTGGCGGGCGGCGGGGCGCGGCGGGTGCGCGCCGGCCAGGCTTTTGGAACCTAGCCCGCGCGGGCGATGAATTCTCGTGCGCGGCGGCTCAGACTAGCCCCGTGAGCCGCGCCCCTGGTTCCCCGCAGCCCGCCGCGCCCGGGCTGTTGATCGCCGGCTGCGGCGCCCTGGGCCTCGAGTTGGCCGCCCAGGCCAGCGCCGCGGGCTGGCGGGTGTTCGGCCTCAGGCGGCGGCCGCCCCCGGGGCCCGCGCCGCTGACCTGGATCGCGGCGGACGTGGCCAGCCTGGACGCGGGGCGCCTGCCCGTGGCTCCCCGGGCCCTGGTCTACGCCGTCAGCGCCGGGGGCCGCGAGCTGGAGCAGTACCAAGCGGCCTACCTGCGGGGGCCCCTGGCCCTGTGGTCGGCCCTGGCGCGGGCGGGCGCCGCCCCGCCGCGCTGTCTGCTGGTCTCCTCGACCGCCGTGTGGGGTCGCGCGGACGGGGGCTGGGTCGACGAGGCGACCCCCGCGAGCCCGGCGGACCCCTTCGCCGAGATCCTGCTCGCCGGGGAAGCGGCCCTGGCCGAAGCGGTGCGGGCAGCGGGATCGAGCCTGGCCGTGTGCCGCGCCGGGGGTCTGTACGGCCCGGGCCGGCGCAGCGCCATCGAAGCCGCCCGCAGCGGGCGCCCGCTGCACCCCGAGGCCGCCGCGCGCTTCACCAACCGCATCCGCATCGAAGACGCCGCCGCCGCGCTGCTGGCCCTGCTCGAACTCGAGCGCCCGCAGCCCTGCTACGCGCTGGTGGACCAAGAACCGGCCAGCGAGCTCGACCTCTACCGTTTTCTGGCCCGCGGCCTGGGCCTGCCCGAGCCGCGCCTGCCGGCGGCCGGGGAGGCCCCGGGCCCGGAGCTGCCCGGTCGCTCCGGCAACAAGCGCGTGCGCCCGAGCCGGCTGATCGAGCTCGGCTTCCGCTGGCGCTTCCCGACCTACCGGGAGGGCTACGGCGACCTCTTGAGCCGCGAGGTCCGGTCATGAGGGCGCCCGCGGTCGAGTTGCGCGGCGTCGAAAAGGGCTATGTCGAGGCCGGCCAGCGGCACCTGCTGTTCAGCGGGCTCGATTGGCGTGTGGAGGCCGGTCAGCGCGTGGCCCTGCTGGGCCAGAGCGGCTCGGGCAAGTCGACCCTGCTGGCCCTGATCGGGGCCCTGGAGCGGCCCGACCGCGGCACGATCCTGCTCGCGGGGCGGGCGCTCGAGGCGGCCTCCGAAACCGAGCGCGCGCGCCTGCGCCGGCGGCGCATCGGGTTCGTGTTCCAGGCCTTCAATCTGGTGCCGACCCTGACCGTGCTCGAAAACCTGCTGCTGCCCCTCGACCTGGACGGGCGCGCCGACGCCCAGGCCCGCGAGCGGGCCCGCGGCCTGCTCGCGGCGGTGGGCCTCGAACAGCGCGAGCGCAGCTATCCGGACCGGCTCTCGGGCGGGGAGCAGCAGCGCGTGGCGGTGGCGCGTGCCCTGGTCGGCGAGCCCGAGCTCGTGCTGGCCGACGAGCCCACCGGCAACCTGGACGCGGACAGCGGCGAGCGCGTGCTCGAGCTGCTCGGCGGCTTGCTGGCCGAGCGGGGCGTGACCCTGATCCTCGCGACCCACTCGGCGCGGGCGGCCGCGGTCGCCCAGCAGCGCGTGCGGCTCGAGCGCGGTCGGCTCACGCCCGAGCCCGGCCCCCCGGGGTCCGGATGAGGGGCCCGGGCGCGATCGTGCCGGGCCTGGTGCTGAAGGCGGGGCTGCGCCACCTTTGGCGGCGGCCCTGGCTGGCCCTGCTGCCGCTGTTCGGCGTGGCCCTGGGCGTGGCCCTGGTGTTGGCCGTGGACCTCGCCAACCGGGCCGCCCTGGACGCCTTGGCGCGCTCGGTCGAAAGCCTCGCGGGGCGCGCCAGCCACCGCGTCGTCGGCGGGGCGGACGAGCTGCCGGAATCGCTCTGGGGCCAGCTTGCCCGCGAGGTGCCCGAGATCGAGCTGGCGCCGGTGATCGAGCGCGACGTGCTGCTTTCGGACCACCCCGGGGTGGTGCTGCGCGCGGTGGGCCTCGACCCGCTCTCCGCAGGCCGCTTCGGCGGAGCCGCGGGCGCGCTGATCGCGCCGCCGGAGTCCGGCCAGGGGGACCCGGAGGCCTGGACCGGGCTGCTGGCCCGCAGCGACACCTGCCTGCTGACGCACGCCAGCGCGGAGCGCCTCGGGCTCGAACCGGGTCAGCGGCTGGCCCTGCGCATCGGCAGCGAGCGCGTGGAGCTCGAGTTGATCGGCCACCTCGATCCCGCCCGCCTGGGCGGCGCCGGCGATGGTCTGCTGGTGCTCGACATCGCCGCGGCCCAGGAGCGCCTGGGGACCCTGGGGCGCCTGACGCGCCTCGACCTGATCGCCCCCGCGGGCGCGGCCGGCGAGGCGGCGCTCTCCGCCGTGGCCCAACGGCTGCCGCCCGATGCGCGCCTCGAGCCCGTGGCGGCCCGCAGCGGCCAGCTGGCGCGCCTGACGCGCGCCTTCCGCCAAAACCTGTACGCGCTGGCCGGCCTGTCCCTGTTCGTGGGCGCCTTCCTGATCACCAACGCGGTGCGCCTCTCGGTGGTCGAGCGCCGCGGCCTGCTGCGCCGTCTGGTGCAGCTGGGGGCAACCCGCAGCCAGGTGCTGGCGGGACTGCTGTGCGAAACCCTGTGCCTCGGGGCCCTGGGCGCCGGGCTCGGGCTGCTGCTCGGCCGCGGCCTGGCGGAGCTGCTCTACGGCCGGGTGCGGCAGACGATCCAGGACCTCTACACCCCGCTGATCGCGCCGGGGGAGGCGGCCTTCGGCCCCGCGGCGGGCTTGGCCTTCGGACTAGGCCTCGGCGCGGCGCTGCTGGCGGCGTTGCCCCCCGCCCTGGAGGGCGCGCGGGAAGCCAGCCGGGAGCAGGCCGCCCGTTCGGGTCTCGAACAGCGGGCCGAGCGCAGCGCGCGCAGGAGCCTGTGGCTCGCGCTGCTCGGCCTGGCATCCTCCGGGCTGCTCCTGGCGCTCGATACGCGGCGCCTCGAGGTCACCTACGGGGCCCTGATCCTGCTGCTGCTGTCCCTGGCCCTGCTGGTGCCCCCCGGCACCCGCTGGCTGCTGGGGCTGCTCTCCCGGCCGTTCGCGGGCCTGTTCGGGCCGCCGGGGCGCCTGGCCATCGACGCGGCCCGGCGCTCGCTGTCGCGCACGGCCCTGGCGGTGGCTGCGCTGATGATCGCGCTCTCCTCGACGCTCTCGGTCTCCGTGCTGATCGGCAGCTTCCGCAGCTCGCTGGAACTCTGGCTGGAGGCGACCTTGGTGGCGGACATCTACGCGGCGCCGCCGGCCTTGGCGGCGGTGCGCGGCGCGCGCGGCAACCTGGAGGCCGACCTCGCGCGGCGGCTGTCCAGCGCCCCCGGGGTCGCCGGCGCCATGTACGTGCGTCAGGTATTCACCTGGAGCGAGCTGGGCGAGATCGAGTTGATGGGCATCGACTTCGGCACGGGGCGCCGGCCGGCCTACTACTTCCTGGCGGGCGACCCCGAGCGCGCCTGGGCCGAGTTCGAGGCCGGGCGCGGCCTGTTCGTCTCCGAGCCGCTGGCCTTCCGCCATGGCCTCGAGGTGGGGCGCGCCCTGGAGCTGACCACCCCGCGGGGCCCGGTGCAGCTGCCGATCCTCGCGGTGCTGCGGGACTATGGCTCGGAGCGGGGCCTGTGCTGGCTCGAGCGCGACGCCTACGTGAGCCTTTACCGCGATGGGGCCCTGTCGTCCCTGGCGCTGTGGCTCGACCCGGGCCTCGATCCGGAGCGGGAGCTCGAGCGCCTGCGCGGCGAGCTGCGCGCCGGCCAGGAGCTGTTCCTGCGCAGCAACCGCGGCCTGCGCCAAGAAAGCCTGCGCATCTTCGACCGCACCTTCGCGGTCACGGCGCTGCTGCGCGTCCTGACCCTGGCCGTGGCCCTGGTCGGCACGCTGACGGCGCTCCTGGCCCTGGCCCTCGACCGGGCCCGGGAAGTGGCCCTGCTGCGCGCTTTGGGCCTCGAACCGGCCCAGCTGCTCGGCCATCTGGCGCTTTTCGGCGCGGCCCTGGGCCTGGCCGCGGGCCTGTTCGCCGCCCCGGTCGGGGCGCTGCTGGCGGCCCTGATGATGGGCGTGGTCAACCGCGACTCCTTCGGCTGGACCATGTTGGTGTGGCGTTTCCCCCCCGGCGAGTTCGCCCTGGCCCTGGGCCTGGCCCTGGCCTTCGCGGCCGGCGCCGCCCTGTGTTCGGCGCCGCGGCTGCTGCGCGCCGGCCTGTCCCGCGACCTGACCCAGGAATGAAGGCCCGATCCCCCGCCCAGGCCCGGCTGCTGCGCGCCGCCGTCCGCGTCGGCCTCGCCCTGACGCTGTGCGCCTGCGCGCCCGCGCCCGGCTTGGAGCCCCTCGATCCGCTGCGCTTCCTGAGCGGCGCCCCGGCGGGCTTCGAGCGCGCCCTCGAGCCGCGTGCGTTCGAGTTTCCGCGCGACCACGGGCCCCACCCGGGCTTCCGCACGGAATGGTGGTACCTGACCGGCCATCTGGACGACCCCAAGGACCCCGGCGCGCGCTTTGCGCTGCAGTGGACCCTGTTCCGCCAGGGCCTGGTCCCGCCAGGCGCGGCCGAGGCCCCGCGCCGCTCCGAGCTGGCCAGCGGCGACGCCTTCGTGTGCCATGTGGCCCTGGGCGACGGGCGCACCGGCCGCCAGACGGCCTTCGAGCGCAGCGCCCGCGGCGGCGCCGGCGTGGCCGGGGCGGCGGCCGAGCCCTTTCGAGCCTTCCTGGGGCCGAACGCGCTGACCGGAATCGCCGGGCTGCGCGACGGCGAACGCCCGGAGTTCGCGCTCTCGATCCGCGAACCGGGCCTGGCGGTCGAGCTGCGGCTGCGAAGCGAAAAGGACCTGGTGGCCCACGGCGAAGGCGGGCTCTCACGCAAGGGCGCGGCGCCGGGCAACGCCTCCTACTACTATTCGGCCACGCGGCTCAGGGCCGCGGGCTGGCTCGAATGGCAGGGTCAACGCCGGGCCGTCGAGGGCTGCTTCTGGATGGACCGCGAGTGGTCGACCTCGGTGCTCGAGGCGGGCCAGGTGGGCTGGGACTGGGTCAGCCTGCAGCTCGACGACGGCAGCGAGCTGATGGCCTTCGTGCTCGAGCGCGAGGACGGCGCCCTCGACCCCGCCAGCAGCGGCACCTTCGTGGCCGCGGATGGCACGCTGACCCCGCTGCGCGCGGCCGATTTCGAGCTGCGCGTGCTCTCGACCTGGACCAGCCCGCGCAGCGCGCGGCGCTTCGCCACGGCCCTCGAAATCCGCTTGCCTGCGCTGGAGCTCGAGCTCGAAGCCCGGGCCCTGTTCCCCGACCAGGAGCTCGATCTGCCGCTCTCCTACTACGAGGGCGCCTTCGACGCGCGCGGCACGCGCGCGGGCCGCGAGCTGACCGGCCGCGGCTTCGTCGAACAGGTGCGCGGCTCGCGCCGCTGAAGCGCTCCAGGGCGACGCGCCGCCTCCGGACCGGGGCAAGGGCGGGGCGTGCGCTCGCCGGCCGGCCCTTCAGGGCCGCCAGCGGAAACGCTCGAGATCGATCCGCCAGCGCGGTCCCACCTTCACGCCCTCCGCGAGCAACAACCGGGCCTGGCGGCGCATGTGGGGCTGCTCGCGCGCGGCGATGCGGCCGGGCGCCGCGATCACGCGCCACCACGGCAAGCGACTGTCCGGCGGCAGCTGGCTCAGCAGGCGCGCCACCCGCCGCGGCTGGCGCGGAAAGCCGGCCTCCTCGGCCACCTGCCCGTAGGTGGCCACGCGACCGGGCGGAATCGCGTCGATGGTGGCGCGGATCGCGATCTGGGCGGGCTCCTCGGGGCCTTGCGGCAGGGGCCCGAGGCCCAGGATCTGCATCGGCCGGCCGCGGCTGTCCGTCTGCGGCTCGGCGCCGAAGCGCGTCGCCCGCCCCTCGGCCAGGGCCACGGCCACGAGCGTCAGCACGGCGGCGTCGAGCAGGTCATCGTCCGCCACCTCGGCTCGGGTCCAGCGCGCGCGCGCCGCCGTCAGCGCCGCCGCAAGTCCGCGCAGCGGGGCGCGCTGCTGCTGCCGCAGCAGCCGCAGCCGCAGCGCGCGGCCCTCCGCTCGCTTCTTGGGCTCGGGCAGCGGCCGGCCCAGCAATTGAGCGAAAGCCAGCTCCGGGTGGGCCTCCCCATAGGGACAGGGGGGCGGCTGGTCCAGAAAGCCATCGAGCTCGGCGATGCGCGAGCGCAGGTGGAAGGCCTGCACGGAGAGCCCGGGCAGGCGCTGCGGTTCGTAGCGCTGTGCGGACAGCATCGGCCGGCTGGGCGGATTGAACACCGAGGATCGCCGCGGCCCGAGCAGGGCCCTGACCAGGCGATCCGGGGGACGCGCCTCCGCCCGCGGTCCGTCGAGCAGGCCGATGGGCATATCGATGGCGAGGGCAGCGGCCTCGAGCCCGCGCAGCCCCGCGAGCCGCTGCAGCAGCCGAAACTCGAGCCGGCCGTCCGGGTGCCGCAGCGCCAGCAGCCAGCCGGCGCGGCAGCCGTCGATCCCCAGGCAGGGCCATCGGTTGGTCATCGCGAGAGGGGCTGGCTGGGGCGGGGATCCGCCTGGGGACGGAAGCGGCGCCGGGCCCGGGGGGCAGTCCCCCGTCCCCCGGATGGGTCAGGGCCGCGGGCCCAGGGGCCGGCCGAGGGCGCCCCAGCATGCCAAGGAGGCTGGAGAACTCCGCGCGGAGCCTGGGGCGCCAGCCCCTGGGCTAGCCTGGCGCGCAGCGATCGGCGCGCCGCCGACTCCACCCCCCCCTCAAGCTTGTCCCTCGCATCCAGCTGGAGCCTGCTCCCCGCCCTCAGCGCGCTGTGTTTCGCCGCCTCGGACGCCCCGCCCGCGGAGGCCCCGCCGGCCAAGCCCAACATCCTGGTGATCATGCCGGACGACGTGGGCTACTGGAACGTCGGCGCCTACAGCCACGGGATGATGGTCCCCACCCCGAACATCGACCGCATCGCCAAGCAAGGGCTGCTGTTCACCGACCACTACGCACAGCCCACCTGCACCCCGGGCCGGGCCGCCTTCCTGACCGGCCAGCTGCCGATCCGCACCGGCCTGACCACCGTCGGAATGCCCGGTTCTCCGATCGGCCTCGACGGGCGCGAACCGACCCTGGCGGAGCTGCTCAAGGAGCAGGGCTATCGCACGGGCCAGTTCGGCAAGAATCACCTCGGGGACCGCAACGAACATCTGCCGACCGTGCACGGGTTCGACGAATTCTTCGGCAACCTCTACCACATCAACACCGAGGAGGAGCCGGAGCTCGGAGATTGGCCGACGGACCCCGAATTCAACCAGCGCTATCGGCCGCGGGGAGTGCTCGACTGCCGCGCGAGCGCAACCGATGACCCCAGCGTGGATCCGCGCTTCGGACGTGTCGGCAAGCAAGTCATCCGCGACACCGGTCCGCTGGACAGCAAGCGCATGGAAACCGTCGATGACGAGTTCCTGGCGCGGACCAAGCAGTTCATGTCCGAGGCGACCCAGGCGGGCGCTCCGTTCTTCGCCTGGTACGCCCCCACGCGCATGCACATCTACACGCACCTGCGCCCGGGCCGCGAAAAGTTGGCCGCCGCGCACTCCTCGGCCCTGGACGTGTATGGCAGCGGGATGATCGAACACGACCTGCAGGTCGGCGAGCTGCTGGCGACGCTCGATACCCTGGGCATCGCCGAGAATACGATCGTCGTCTACACGACCGACAACGGCGCCATGGCGGCCTGGTGGCCGGATGGCGGCACGACCCCGTTCCGCAAGGAGAAGGCCACCACCTGGGAGGGCGGCATGCGCGTGCCCATGCTGGTGCGCTGGCCGGCCCGGATCCCCGCGGGCAAGGTCTCCAACGGGATCCAGGAACACCTCGACCTGTTCAACACCTTGGCCCGGGCGGCGGGGCTAGAGAACCTTCCCGAGCGCCTGAAGCAATCCCACGGCGTCCACATCGACGGCGTGGACAACCTGGAGCATTGGATCGGGGATGCCCCTTCGGCGCGCAGGGTGGTCTACTACTACAACGAGGCCGACCTGTGCGCGGTCCGGATCGGAAACTGGAAGAGCCACCTGCAGGTGCGGGACGGGTTCTTCGACTACCACAGGCCGGCCGCGCTGATCTTCAACCTGCGCATGGACCCCTTCGAGCAACGCGACGGCCAGATCAACAACGACATCGCCATGCGGCTCGGGATCGCCTGGGGCGGCCAGGTCCAGGATGCGCTCCGGGTGCACCTCGAGTCCCTGGCCAAATACCCGCCGCGGCAGGCGGGAGGCACGCTGCGGCCCGGGGGGGATTGACCGCCCGAGCCGGGTCCTCCGGCGCGCCCGGCGCGCCGCTGGACCGAGCCTTGCAGTCCGCGGCGCTGGCACAGCTCCCAAAGCAGTCCTGCCCGTCCCCGCGGCCTGAGATCGGAACGCTCCGGGGAACGCCCGAGCCCTGGGCGCGGCCCCCGGGCAGGCCTGGAGCCAGCCAGCCCTGAGCCGCGCGGGCGAGACAACCCGGCTGCGCAGCGCTGCGTCTGCAGGCCTCGGAACCGGCGCCGACGAGCCCCGCCGGCCCGCTTCGTCCGCGGGAGACCCACTGGATCGCACCCGCCCCCCCACGATCGATATGCCCAACCGCCACCGCCCCTTCGCGCTCCAGCAGGCGCTCCTGTGGCCAGCGCTCGCCGGGGCGGCCGCGCTGTCTGCATGCAGCTCCGTTCCCCCGATCCGCCCGGGGGAGCGCTCGCCGCGCCCGCCAGCACAGACCGGCACGGCAGCCGCGGCCTCCGGCCCGATCGTGGCGCCCGCCGGCTCCGCGCAGCAGGCGCCTTCGGCGGAGCAGGTCGCGGCCGAGCTGGCCAATCCGCTCGCGGCGATCACCTCCCTGGCGCTGCAGTATCGGCCGGAGTTTGGACTCGGTCCAGACAACGACACCAACCACCAGATCCGGCTCCAGCCCTCTTTCTTCAAGCCCTTCGCGGACGGCTCTGCGCTGTTGGTGCGCTCGATCCTGCCGATCCGCTCGAACACCTGGCCCACCGATGATAGCGGCCTGGGCGATCTCCAGCTGGTGCCCTATTACGTGCCCGACACCTCGGCGGCCAATTTCGTCGGTTACGGCGGCGCGATCGGTTTCGATACGGCCTCCGAGGAGGCCCTGGGCAGCGGCCGAATGACCGCGGGGCCAGCCCTGATCTTCGCGGCGACCGGCCAACCGCTGACCTTTGGCGGGCTGGTGCAACACGTCTGGTCGGTGGACGACTCCTCGACCCGCGCGGACGTCAGCGCGACCACCCTGCAGCCCTTCCTCACCTACCTGCTCGGGGGTGGCTGGGCCGCCAACGGCTCGGTCGAGCTGCGCAAGGATTGGGAGGCCGCCGGCGATTCCGATCTGGCCGTGCCGGTGTCGCTCGGCGGATCCCGTGTGCTTGAGCTCGGCGGCGTTTTCTTGAACGCCAGCCTGGCCTTCGTGCAGTACCTCGAGCAGACCGACTTCGACCCCGACTGGGAGCTGCGCTTCGGGGTGACCTACGT
>ERZ1066136.339-NODE-339-length-41080-cov-25.352176_pt1 | contig 41080 bp, 32 predicted proteins | sample MGYA00382783_ERZ1066136 | MGnify/ENA primary metagenome ERZ1066136 (study PRJEB33369, sample SAMEA5778366) | biofilm metagenome | biome: Industrial cooling water; feature: Water cooling tower basin; material: Biofilm | place: United Arab Emirates | collected... | reverse complement strand
CGCTGGCGATCGCGGCGGTCGGCGTCGCGGCGGTCACGGTCGGCGTTGTGCTCGCTACCCGCAAGGATGGGCATGAGCGACCCACTTGAGAAGTTGGGGCAAGCGGTTCGCTGGGCGTTCGCGCTGACCCTCGTCGGCGGCGTCGCCTGGCATTACTTCCGGAGAGGGGGCAGGTAGCAATGGCGAATGGGAAGGAACAAGCCGAGCAGAAGTCTGGCAACGGGACCGCCGTCAAGGACCTCGCGGTCCCGCCGGTGCAGCCGATCGCGCGCTCGTGGGTGCCGGTCGCGGCGACAGTGGGGACGATCGGCGCGCTCGCCGGCGTCGGCTACCTCGGATATTCCGCGCTGAAGCAGCAGGGCAAGCTCCCCGGTGGGCCTACCGATGCGCCGCCCTCGGGTGGCGGCGAGCCGGCCGACGGACAGACGACGCCAGCACCAGCCGAGCAGGGACAGACCCCGAGCGGCAATCCCGGCGTTGTCCCGCCCGCCGACTTCTGGGGGACCACGGAGCGCGGGCTCCAGTACCGGCCGCTCCTGGCGAAGCTCGAGGAGGTGACGCGGATGCCCGTGCGCCTCTTCCTGTCGGTCGTGACCAACCGCGAGGCGGACTGGCAACGCAAGGCGCGCAACAAAAGCAAGGTCGAGGTCGATGCGTCTGCGCGGGCGATCACCAACGGGGTTAAGCGCGGCAACCCCAAGCCGAAGTTCGCCGACAGTCTCGCGCAGGCCGGCTCGGGCGGGCTGTTCGGGGCGCTGGCGCCCTACGTCGCGTGGACGGGGATGGACGAGGGCTACATGCCCTTCCTCGACATGGACTGGACGGCGAGCGAGGATCCCGTGGTCGCGGCGGTGTGCGCCGCGAAGTATTACCAGCGCGTCGTCGCCAACTACCCGACGGTATTCGCGAGCGGGACGCCGACCTCAGAGGACAATTTTCGCGTGCGCCTCGGGTGGGCGAGCCCCGCGACGCTCAAGGACGACCCCGCCGGAAAGCTCTTCACGGCCGTCCGGGGGCGCATGGAGGAGGACCTCGCCGAGCTCGGCCTCAAGATCACCGACCTGCCGCCGCCGAACGCTTCGCGGTGGCCGGGCTTCAAGGTCGTGCATGAAGCGATGAAGTCGTTTGTTCCCACCTGGAAGTGAAACCATGGATCCTCGAATTCTTGCACGCGGGATGCTCGGGGCGATCGCGCTTCACGAGCTGGGATCGATCTGGGAGCGCTCGGAGCGGCGCCGAGAACTGATGCGGCAGGCGGAGGCCAGGGCGCAGGCCCTCGATCGCCCGCTGGTCGTCTTCCGGCCGGACAGGAGCGGCCCGCTCGACCGGGCAATCGAGTCCTGGGAGCAGGGGATCTTCGAGCCGGTCGAGATCGTCCAGGCGCGCGCGGCCGAGCTGTCCGACCGGCGGCAGCGCTTCGCCGACGACTCCGCGGTCGTGTTCGTCGCCTGCGTGCTCGAGTACGTCGACGACGCCCAGGCCGCGCTCAACGAGGTCCTTCGGATCGCCGGAGACGTTGCGAATATCTACGTCGTCACGGTCCAGCCCTGGACGTTCTACGCCCAGCTCCACCCGCGAGCGAAGTGGGTGGGCCTCAGCGACAGCAACGTCGTCGCGCTCGGGCGGATCACGCCCGTGCAGCGCGGACTCGCGGCGGGGATCCTGGTCGGCCTCGCGGGGATATCGCTGTGGCCGCGCCGCAAGCCGCGCGAGGACACACTACAGGAGCAGGAGAAGCCGTCCGGCACGCTGGCCGTCGCCGAGACGCAGGAGAGGAAGGGATGACATGGCGGTGAAAGATCAGACCCCGAAGAAACCTCTGAGCACGGATCCGCCGGTCGACTGGCCGGGGCGCTACCTCGAGCTCAGCGAGCAGTACGGGCGCGAGACGCTCAAGCTACGGAAGGTCGTCACCGTGCTCGCCAGCGCCTTGCCCGCGGCCGCCGTCACGGCGTTCTTGCTCGGCCGGCGCTCGAAGGGCGAGCAGAAATGATGCGCGGCATCCTCGCCGCGGCTGGCGCCGCCCTCGTCGGTGGCGCCGTGGCGAAGGTCGCACTGCGGGGGCCTGCGGCGAAGCCGGCGGACACGCCGCTCGCCCCGCTGGTTCTGCCCGCCGGCGTCGTCGTCCGCGAGGAGCTCGGGAGGCGGCCGGGCCCGCTCGTGGTCGTGCTCCACGGCGCGAACGACAACGAGGGGCAGCTCGTCCCGTCCCTCGCTTCCGTCGACGCCCACAAGATCTACGTCCGCGGGTTTCTGCCGGCTGGCAAGGGTTTCCAGTGGCTCAAGTCGCGGATCCTAAAGACGCCCGAGCCGGAGTTCTTGCGCGAGCTCGAGGCGACCGGCGCGAGACTGGCGCTCCTCGTCCGCAGCATGAAGGCCCAGCGCGGCGCGTCCTCGGTCGTGGTGGCGGGCTTCTCCCAAGGGGGGCACCTGGCCTGGTACCTCGCAGCGCGCGGCGTCGTCGACGGCGCCGCAATCGCTTCGGGAGCGCTGCCGCGGTCGTTCGCCGTGCCTCGGCCATCCCGTAAGGTGTTGCTCCGATACGTCTCGGGTGTCGAGGACAAGACGGTCCCGTGGGAATTCGTGCGGACAACCGCCGACAGGTTCCGAGATGCTGGGTACGAGGTGCTGGGGCGACAGCTCGACGCTGGTCACTCACTATCCCGTGTTGGGTCAGATTTTTCGCGCACACTGGATCAGGCTCTCGTTCGGCTAGCCGATTCGGGCGCAGAAAGGTAGATGCAGATGTCAATTCGGGAACAGCTCAAGAACCTGCGGGCGGAACTTGAGGCACAATTGCGAGCAGTCGACGAAGATCTTGCTCAGCAAAGGCGTTCTCAGAAGCGTGACCTCGTGGCTTGCCTCGGCTTCACGCTGGCAGGTCTTACAGCCGGCTATGTCTTTGTACTGCTGGGTAAAGACAGATCGCAATCATAGCGTATCTTTGGCGGGAGCCCGGACCCATTGTGGATGTAATTCCCGAATGGGGCTGTAATTTCCTTGTCCCGTTGTTCGCTGGCCGCGCACCTGCCCGCGGAGCACAGAACGGTAAGGAGCTCTCGATGAAGAGAAACGGCCTGATTACCTTGTGAAGAGGACAAGACGCAACCACTCCACATTACCCCATCATCGCGGCGGGATTAAATCGGTTGGCCGGGAGCTAGATATGACTACATAGAAAAGTAGTCATGGAACGACTAGAGGCGGCATTCACCGCACGGGAGGATCTTTGCGTGTCACTGCCCGAGGTTGTCTATGTGAACGATCTCGCCAAGTGGTTGCGAACCAGCGAGCAGGCCATCCGGGACCGTGTTCGGCGGGGTCAGCTACCCCGGCCGGGCAAGGTGGGACGGAGGTGTGCATGGAGTCGCGGTTCGATCGTCGAATGGGTGCGAGAATCGGCGATCGGGCGGCCGGATTGCCCGAAGATGACCCTCACCCTCCGCCCGTACCCCAAAGACCCCACCCGCTTTCACGTGGATCTCCAGGTCAAACATCCCGTCACTGAGCAAGCGCTCCGCCGGCGCATCGCCAGTCCGAAAGGGCTGGACGAGCACAAGGCGCGGCGCTGGGGCCAGGCCCAGCTCGAGAAGTGGTTGCGCGTCCTGGTGGCCCCCGGAAAAGAGGATGCACCCGCCCCCAAGGCGCCCGGGCAGGCGGCCCTGCGCGTCGAGCTCACCCTGGAGCGCTTCTACCAGGACCACTTCACGCCGACCTACGTCCGCCTCCAGCGCGAGGCGACGCAGACGGCCTACGCCTCCCTGTGGCGCAACCACCTGCGCACGCTCGGCAACATGCCGCTCGCGGCCATAGACGAGAGCGTGATCGACAAGCTCGCCGCGGACCTGGTGGCGAAGAAGCTCGAGCCCAGCACGATCAACCTCGTGCTCGCCAAGCTGGCGAAGGTGCTCCGGTGGGCGCACAAGCACAAGCACATCAGCTCGGTCCCGATCATCGAGCGCCTTAGGGTGTCGTCCAAGCCACGGCTCCACTATACGGCCGAACAGCTCGCCCATCTGCGGGCGGCCCTTGCCAAGCTCGACCCGGCCGACGCGGCGGTCTTCTTCCTCGCGGTCGAGGCGGGACTGCGCACCGGCGAGATCGCGGCCCTGTGCTGGGAGGACGTCGACTTCGAGCACGGAGTGATCCATGTGCGACGGACGATCTTCCGCGGGTCCGAAGGACCTCCCAAGGGGACCGTCGCCGAGGTCGGCCTCTCGGCCAACCTGCGGGCCGTGTTGTCCCGCCTCGACCGGCTCGGGCGTCGCGTCCTGTACCGGAAGAGTCACCACACCGACGGCAAGCACGCCGAGCACACCGAGCACAGCGTCCGAGCGGCTCTGAATCGGATCCAGAGGACGGCGGGAGTCGACCAAACCGGCCTGCACATCCTCCGCCACAGCGGGATCACGTTCCTCGCCGACCAGGGCGCGGACGTTCACACGCTGCGCCACTTCGCCCGACACGCACGCCTCCAGACGACCGAGGCGTACATTCACCAGTCGCGGCGGCGGCTCGTCCAAGGGGCCGCCAAGCTGTTCGATGGCAATGGTCAGTAACGAGCGACGTGCCAAGTCGTCCGCTGAGAACCGGGTGGTTGTAGCGGATCTCGCTATCCGACGAACTTCGGGTTGGCTGTGCTGTGCCCTGAGACGTATAGCAATGCAGGCGCACCAGCATGTTCACGAAAATCTACCCCGTTCTTTTCTACACTTGAGACTATCATCCCAAAAGGTCCACTAAATTCCAACGCAAGTTCACCCGCGCCCATTTGGGTCTGGTTCGCACTGTCGTCTGACTTGTAGACAGAGATAAGAAGCTGCGCACTCTTACTATGGGAACGAAGCACCACTTGAACAGGGGGATCCAGAACTATATGTTCAACTCTCTCCTGATCAAGCATGAACCGGCGGCAATGTTCAGTGTCAACGTGGTCCAGAACTACATCACCCCTTCGTCGAAGCGGTTGCAAGCATGCTCGTCTTACGTCCATCTCAGACAGAGAACTCCCTCGCCTCCTTAGCAAATCTGATCCTAGAAACTCCCCCCAAACATCAGCGGTCGAAATCCCGCGCACAGCATGCTCCTCGGGCGAAACTGAAGCCACTAGACGCCCAATAGCCCACCGAGGCAAGATCGAAAAGTACGGGTGGTAGAATATGTTGAGTGCATTTGACTCCAACGGAGTCAGCGGCTCGCCTTCAAGAGCCTGATACGCTCCTCCTTTTCCGCAGAGGATTTTTGCAATCCCCAAATCGAAAATGTCTCTAGACTTCGATATCAGTGCAAGATCACAATCACCAATCTCATTAAGTAGCCGCCAGAACGCTTCCATTCTGACGCTTCGAGCCTCCCTCCCGGCCATCGAAAAATGGCCATCTGAGCTCCATCGCCCTGTGCGCCAAGGACATGCAGGATTTACAAGCCTCTCATGGGAAAAGTGAGGGGAACCCTCGCGGGCACGATAAGAAACCTGTGCTCCACAAATGGGGCAGCAGAAGACACGCTGTTCCCATGGAAGAGACAGAACTCTGCTTGCATCGATAAGAATTCCGCTCCACCCTAGAATTGCTTCGTGCATGACCAAGCTCCTTTGCCAAGAGTACCTCAATCCGCGCCCATGCAGCAGAGTGACATTGCGCACGATTTGGCGCCGCATCGTGGCGAACGCCGATGGAGGAGCTCCGGTAGATCGAGCCTGACGACCGCGGCCACGCGCGTCGGCGACTTGGCCGCAGACGTGGGTGCGCTGGCCCCGGCGGTGACGCGCGGCGAAGCGCTGCGCGGTCTTGACAGGCCCGTCGGCTTGGTACAGACTGGGAACGCAACCACGACGTAGGCGAGAAACCCTTGTGATCTCCGACACTTGCGACCTCAGGCCCGATTCCGGCTTGAAGTCGCGGTGGACGAGGCCGGCGGAGTGGGCGGCCGCGAGGCCGCGGCCGGCGTCGCAGACGGTGCGCAGCACGACCTGCCACGGCCGCGGCGCGGCGGTCAGCCAGGAGGTGAGGGTCTGGCCCTCGACGTACTCCATGGCGAGGTACAGGCTGTCGTGGAATTCGCCGACCTGGAACACCTGGACGACGTGCGGGCTCGACAGCCGGGCCATCGCCTGCGCCTCGCGGATCATCCGCGCGCGCACGGCGGCGTTGCCGAGCAATTGCGGGCGCACCAGCTTGATCGCGACCTTGCGGTCGAGGAGGATGTCGTAGCCGGCGTAGACGACGCCCATCGCGCCCTCGCCGAGCCGGCGCAGCACGACGAAGGCGCCGATCGTGGTCGGCTGGGCTGTCCGCTCCGCGGCGAGCTCCGACATCGTCGACACTCAGGGGAGGACCTTGCCGGTCTGCAGCAGGCCGCCGGACGCGAAGGCGTCGCCGCAGGGCGGGAGCGCGCAGGCGACGATCTCGCCGGGGAGCCGCGTGTTGCCGGGGTCGAGGCACAGCGCGCCGTCGGGCCCCCATTCGCCCTCGACGGCGTAGGTCGCGTTCGGCTCGGCCGTCTGGATCCCCAATGGGTCGAGGACGTGGATCGTGAGCCCGTCGATCGTGTGCGGCGTCCCGTCGCCGCAATAGTCGGCGCGGACGGCCCGGGTACACGCCTGGTGGTGATCGGCGAGCGCGACGTCGCCGGCGCTCGCCCACGGGCGGTAGCCCCATTCCACACACTTGGCGAGCGCGGCGTCGCGGCACGCGAAGGTGACGACGCCCGGGGGCCGCGGGGTGAGCCGGTCGCCGGTCTCCGGGTCCCACGCGTCGCCGAGCAGGATCGTGGCGGTCGGCAGGCCGAGGCCGTCGAGGCACAGCGGCGTCCACGGGCCGCTGAGCTCCTTGAGCGCGAGGTCGTAGAGCCAGACGTCGGGTCTGCCCGCGAGCGGCGCGGCGCCGGTGATCTTGACCCGCTTGGCGCGCTTGCCCAGGACGCCCTCCTGGACCGCGAAATCGAGCTCGGCGCCGACGAGCTGGGCGCCCGAGAGGATCACGCCCTGCTCGGTTTGCACGTGGAGGTCGCTGCCCACGAGCCAGCTCTGCACCACCGGCGGGCCGTCGGGCAGGCGGATCCGCTCGAGCTCGATGTAGTCCGCGCTCCCAGCGTCGCCGTTGAGGCGGAACCCGTTGAGGCGGAACCCGTTGAGGCGGAATCCGTTGAGGCGGAATCCGTTGAGCCTGAACCCGTTCGCCTCGAGGAGCCGCGCTGTCGGATCCTGTGGGTCCGCCGCCGCCGGTTCGTCGGTGTCGCACGCCGAAGCGGCGATCATCGCCGCGAAGAACCATGGTTTTCGTCGCCCTACCACGCGCACCCCCTCGCCCGCGATCAGGATGGACGACGAATGAGGGGCCGCCGCGCCGGCGAGTGAGAACCCTCCGAAACGCGGCCCCGGTCGGTCGCAGCGGGGGCGCCCCGCGATCGGCATGGATTGCGATGTCCGCGGACGGGGCGATGCGCAGCCGTCGCCGCGACCGTCGCTCGTCACGGGCGCGAGGGCCCCGGCGGCGTCGTGTCGGAGGCGACGAGGGCCGGCCGCGCGGGCCCGCGCGGCGCCGGGACCGGGGCGCGGGCCGACGAGCGCGGCCCCCATGCCGGGGCCGCCCGGGGGCGGGGCTTGCCGCGCGGGCCGGGCTGGGCCATGGTCGCGCCGCCATGAGCCGCAAAGCACCGCTCCGCCGCCTCGTCGCCGACGGGCAGATGTATCTTTATTCGATGGGGTGGAGCCAAGACCTCGACGGCGAGCGGGTGGTGTCGCTGGCGATCTTCCACGCCGAGACCGGGCACGAGCACCGCCGCAGCGGCCAGCCGATGCGGGCGAAGTTCCTGTCGCGCCACCCCGAGTACCCGGCGCAGCGGGCGGCCGCGTTGCCGGCGGACGTCCGGGCGGTCCTCGACCGGGCGCGCGAGCTCGGGTGGGACGGCCGGCGCGAGGGCTGGCTGTTGCCGGCGAGCGGGCTCGAGCGGCCGGACCTGGTGCTCAGCGGACCGACGCGATTGAAGGAGTGGGCGGCCGGACAGCCGGTGTACGCGCTCTCGTTCCCCGAGCACGGGCTGGCGGCGCGCGTGGCCGAGGACCTCGCGCTGCCGCCCGTGCCGGCCGCGCGCGGGGCCGCCGAGGCGCAATGGCGCGACGAGCGGCGCTATCTCTTGCGCTCGCGGTGGGGCCGATTCGCATGTTTGTACACGCGCTCGGTCGAAGGGCTGATCGCGGGGCTGGTGACGCTGTCGCGGCGCGCCCCCCAGCTCGGCGTGTCGGTGTCGAGCCCGTCGGCGAGGATCGTCGGGCCCGGCGAGGGCGAGGTCCCGGCCGCCGAGGTCGCGCCGCCCGAGCGGTGGGCGGCGCAGCCGGAGGCCCGCCGGTTCGCGGGGCCCGGCGAGGAGGACGTGGTGTGGACATTCACGGCCGCCGACGGGCCGCGGATCGAGGCGTACCAGCACCACCCCGACGCGCCGCACGGGCTGTGGCGCTGGACGAGCCTTCACGACGCAGGGTCGGTCGAGCGGAGGTTCCGCAACGCGGGCGCGGGCGGGCCGGGGTGAGTCGTGACGGTGCAGGTGTAGAGGCCGCGCATGCCCGTCCAGGCGCCGCCGAGGTAATGCGCGAGCAATTGCTCGGCGGTCCGGAGCTCGAGGTCGGCGGCGAGCGGGGCGAGGTGCGCGCGCACGCGATCGGGCGGGATGAACGAGCGGAACACCTCGCCGTGCGCCTCGATGATCGCGCGCAGGCGCCGGAACTCGGGGTCGTCGGCGAGGATCGGGTCGAACAGGTCGAAGCCGAGCCGCAGGCCGCCGGTGTAATGGCGGCAGATCGCGGCGAGCATGGCGAGCGCGGCGGGCTCGGGCTGGTACATGAAGAAGCCCTCGGCGATCACGGCGGTCGGCAGCGCGGGATCGGTGATTCGTAGCACCGCGTCGAGGTCGGCCGGGCCGGTGATCGCGGCGGGCACGGCCTCGGCGACCGGGTGGCCGTGCGCGCGCAGGATCGCGGCCTTGTGCGCGAGCATGTCGGCGGCGTCGACCTCGAGCACGCGGGCGCCCCGTAGATCGGGGCGGCGGGCGAACTTGGTGTCGAGGCCGGCGCCGAGCAGCACGAGCTGGCGCGGGACGGGCGGGGCGAGGGCGAAGTCCTCGAGGGCGCGGTGGCGCATGAGGACGTAGTGCGGCTCGTCGGCGGTGGCCCGCGCGAGCGCGAGCAGCTCGTCGTCGGCGAACAGGTGCGCCAGCGGGTCGCCGCCGAGCGGAGAGCCGCGCTCGGTCGCGACGGCGCGGCGGGCCGCGAGCACGCGGGCGGTGCGGGAGAGCGCGGGTGGGGAGCTCACGGGCGCCGGTTGTAGCATGGTGTGCCGCCCACGAGGCGGGGGGACGCGCTCGTCCGGGGAGGCCGGCGCTCGAGCGCGAGCGCCGGGGTACACTGCGCCATGCGCCCGGCTCATGAAGACTCGCCCCGGTCCGCGGCCGATCGACCGCGGCCTCGCGCACCGATCGATCGCGCCGAGCCGACGAGTTTGCGTGCGGGGCGGCCGATGGTCGCGCTGGCCCTGGCGCTCGCAGCGTGTCGGCCGGCGGGCGACGAAGCATCGCCGCCGCTGGCGCTCGCGGGGCCCCCGGCGGACGCGTCGCCGACGACCGCGCCGGAGGCTCCGCCGAGCGCGCCGCCGACGACGGCGTGCGAGGATCCGGCGCTCACGCTCGCCCGGTTCGCGTGGTTGCCAGCCGAGGCCCGGGCGTTCCTGTCCGTGCATCTGCACGACGGGCAATTGGCGGTCTCGCTCGCCACGTTCGTCCAATCGCCGCCGAGCCGCGTGTTCCCGACGGACTTCTACGCCGACCTCACGGACCTGCGCGCCCTCCTGCGCGCCGCGGGGCTCGACCCGCGAGAGGCCGTCTACTTCCGCGCCGGCCCCGACGTCGGCGTCTGGGTCGTGCCCGGCAGCTGTGAGCCCGACGGCTTCGCGCGCGTCGCCGCGGCCCTCGGCCTCGGCGTCCGGGTCGCCCCCGGCCCGTCACCTGTCCCATTCGCCACGAGCCCGCCGCCGAACCGGTTCGCCCTGGTACACCGCCCCGGGGGCCCGCTGTGGATCACCGGCGCCGATCAGGTGGGGCCATTGTTGGCGTGGATCGCCGGGCTCGGCGGAGGCTCCTGGGCCGAATGCGTGGAGGCGCTCCCGCTGGACGAGCCCCGCGCGACCCTGCGGATCTTCCAGCGGACCGACGAGGGCGGCTTTCGCCAGCACAGCATCACCGGGACCCGGCTCGTCACGAGCGGCCGCGCCTCGTGCTCGGACCTCTGAATCCCGGTCCGGCGGAGCTGCGCGCCGATCACAGCCCGGGGAAGCAGACGAGCGCGAGGGCCAGGGCTTTGGTGCCGGAGATCGCGGGCGTTGTTTCAGTCGAGTCGGGCGGCGCGCGGTGGCTCCATGGCGGGCGCTCACGCCGGGTGCAGCGCCGCGAAGGCCGGCCAGATCACCGAGGACCAGGCCTCGTGGCCGGCGGCGGACGGGTGGAAGCCGTCGGGCGCGAAGTACTCGGGGTGCTCGTCGAGGCGGGTCGCGCCGAACAGGTCGACGAGCGCGTAGCTGTGGTCGACCGCGAGCCGGCGGACGCGGTGGTTGTATTCGACGATCCGGTCCTCGATCTGGGCCCGCGCGATCCCGAGGAAGCGCTCGGCGAGGCCGGCGGCGGGGGCGTGGGCGAGGTTGGGCAGGGTGCCGACGACGACCGGGCAGCGCGCGCGGTCGAGGCGGTCGGCGATCGCCTCGAGGTTGCGGCCGAACTGCGACGACGAGACGCCGCGCCACAGGTCGTTGCCGCCGATGAACAGCGAGCAGACGGTCGGACGCGCGGCGAGTGCGGCGTCGACCGGGCCCGTGCGCAGGACGTCGGTCGTGGCGCCGTTGCGGGCGAGGTTCTGCAGCCGCGCCGACGGGTCGAGGCGCCGGAGGCGCGAGAACACGCGATCGACGTAACCGGCGCCGGCGGGCACGCCGAAGCCGGTGCCGGCCGAGTCTCCGAGGGCGACGTAGTGAATGGGCACGTCGCGGCAGGGTAGGTCGCCGCGACGCGCCCGCAAGCGGCTGGCCGCGTGATCGGGCGTGGACGGGGCGGTGCGAGCGCGAGCACCGGCGCGTCGGGGACGGCGGCGACGGACACGACGCGGGGCGAGCAGACGCAGGGGGCGCTGTCGTTCGCGTACGGGCCGACGGAAGCACGGCGCGGCCCTCTCTCGTTGCGCGACGAATTCATGGACGCGCGGGGTGCCGCGGCCCGCGAGCGTCACGGGGGGAGCAGCGGATCGGGCTGCAGCGGGCCGAACGGGGCGGGCGCGGCGGCGCCGTTGGCGAGCGCGGCGAGGTGGTCGGCGCGGGCGTCGAGCTCCTTGTCGTAGAACGGCGAGAAGGTGCGGTTGGGCAGCGTCTGCACGAATTCGGCGTCGGCGGTGTGACAGGCGGGGCAGCCGACGATCTCGAGGTTCTTGCGCAGGTTCGGGTAGGTCGCGAGCAGCGACGGGTCGAGGCCGGTCAGCTCGAGCGGGACCCACGGCACGCCCTGGTTGGCGCGGGCCGAGGCCGGGCGGAACGGCTCGGGGAGCTCGAGCCGGCGCGCGTCGATCGCGGCCGCGTTGCGCGCGACCCAGGTCAGGAACGCGTCGCGGTCGGGGCCGGGCTGGTTGAGGCGGGGCGTGTCGACGGTCTGGAACAGCGGGCGGTTGTCGAACTTGCGGGGGAGCTGCGGATCGGGGGCGTCGACCAGGAACCACTGCCGCCATTCCCACGGCGAGATCGTGAACTCGACGGTCTCGGCGAGCAGGAAGTCCTCGCCGGTGAACGCGGCGTCGAGCTCGGCGAGGACCGCCTGCGCGAGCGCGTCGCCGGACAGCTGCGAGAGCTCGGCCCACCGGTGCGCCGTCGCGGTGCAGTGGGCGCCGTTCGGGCCGAGGTCGTCCGGGCGCAGCGGCTGGCGGAACAGGAAGATCAGGTGGAACGGGCGGAAGATCGGGTGCGTCGACGCGAACGACACCCGCAATTCGCCGCAGTGATCGGGGCCGCGCAGGTCGACGCGGTTGTGCACGCCGGTGACGGTGAACGGCAGGGCGTCGAGGTCCCACTGCTCGGGCGGTGCGCCCTGCTGGGCGGCGAATTCGTCGAGCAGCTTCTTGGGGCCGAGGCGCTCGGAGTGCGCGGTGGTGGCGAAGCGGGCCATCCATTGCTGGAACAGGCGGCCGCCGTGGCCGTCGGCGGCGATCCGGCCCATCACGCAGCCGAGGCGGCACATCGCCGGGGCGTCGAGGATCTCCGGCTGCGTCCACACGAGGCTGCGGTCGCGGTCGAGGTCGGCGCGTGGGGGGCCGAACAGGTGGATCGAGGTGACGATCGATTGCGCGGTGTCGCCGGGGTTGGTCAGGGTGAGGGTCACCTCGCCCGCGGGCACGACGCGCGGGGCGAGCCAGCCGGGCGCGTCCTCCGTGGCTGACCCGAGGGACAGGATCGCGCCGGGCGCGGAGACGTCGAGCACCCGCGGCTCGGCGAGGAGCACCGTCGCCGGGCAGGGCAGCCCGGGCGGGAGGTCGAGCACGAAGTTGGCGTCATCGACGCTCGCCGCGAGGGGCAGCCGCGGATCGGGGGGGCAGACGGCGCCGGCGCCGGTGGTCGCGGCGGTCGCGGTGGTCGTCGGGTCGGTCGGCGCGCCGGTGCTCGCGGCCGCGTCGGTGCTCGCGCTCGCGCTCGCGTCCGGGTCCTCGCCCGCGGGGGCACAGGCGAGGAGCATGGCCGTGAGGACATGCGCCCGGGGGCATGCCCGATCAGCCATGCGCACCCCGCCGGCGCCGGCGGCCGAGCGCGAGCAGGCCGAGCAGGGCGAGCGCGCCCGGGTCGCGCGCGCCGGTGCTGCAGGCGCAGCCGTCGTCGCCGCGCGGCTCGTCGAGGCCGGCGGTGCCCGGGCCGGGGGTGGTCGTCGCGCTCGCGGTCGCGCCGGATCCGTCGGTCTCGCCGCCGCCGGGGCCGCCGGTCGCGCCGCCGGTCGCGCCGCCGCCCGTGGGGTCGCCGCCGGTGTCGCCGGCGGAGCTCGTCGGCCCGTCGGTGGTGCCGTCGGTCGTCAGCGAGCCCGCGGGCACGACCTCGACCTGCAGCGCGGCGGTCGGCTCGCCGAACCACTCGGCGCCCTCGTGGACGAGCTGCCATTGCATCGAGTAGACGCCGAGCTGCGCGGGGGCGACGAACGTGGCGACGACCTCGGCGAGCTCGCCGGGCTCGACGCGCTCGGCGAGCTCGACGCGACCGGTGCCCCAGGTGTTGTTATCGGCCGGCGCCTGGCTGCCGAGGCGGTGCAGCATGCCGGGGGCCCACGCGGTGGTGCCGACGTTGCGCAGGCGGAACTTGGCCTGGAATTGCGCGCCGGCCTCGACCTGCGGCGGGACCTCCTGTTCGACGAAGCGCGACGCGTTGCCGGGGCGGGCGGCGATCGTCAGGTCGCGGACGACGCGCGACAGCTTGACGGTGTCGATCGCGCCGAAGAAGCTGCCGTCGCCGGCGGGGCAGGCCGGGCGGGGGCCGCCGGGGCCGCCGATCGTCAGCGGGGCGGCGCCGCCGTCGAGCGGCGCGGGCGGGCCGTCGTGCGCGCCGACCTGCTCGCCGTTGAGGTAGACGCGCAGGGCCCCGGTCGCGCCGTCGTAGGTGAAGCCGACGTGGCTCCACTGGCCGATCGGCGCGGCCTTGCTGGTGTGGGCCGAGCGCTCGACGCCGCCGGCGCGCACGCGCGCCTGGAACACCTCGCCTTCCTCGAAGACCAGGCTGTACGGGCCGCCGAGGTTGCCCTTGCCGAGCAGGAGGCGATAGTTGTTCTGGCCGTCGCAGTCGACCGGCGCGTCGGGGCGGATCCACATCTCGAGGCTCATCGCGTTGACCGGCGTCAGGCTGTCGCTGTGCGGGACCTCGACGATCGCGCCCTGGCCGTCGAATTGCAGCGCCTTGCCGAACAGGCCGTTGTTGTCGGCGGGGAAGGTCGCGCCCTGGACGAGGCCGGTGTTGAAGTAGCCGCTGGTGTCGGGCGTGCGCGCGGGGTCGAGCACCCCGACGGCGGTGATCGACTCGTTCATGTGCCAGACGCCGCCGTAGTTGCCGTCGAGGCCGTCGTCGAACACGACGTCGGCCTGGTTGCCGGTGTTCGAGCCGAACAGCGGCCAGACGTCCTTGCCGCCGGTCAGCGGCAATTGCGAGAAGCCGTCGCGGCCGGGCGAGGAGAAGAACAGGCGGACGCTGTGCTGCGTGCTCGGGTTGAGCTCGCCGTCGACGTGGGCGACGCCCCAGTTGGTCGGGTAGCCGATCACGGACAGCGCGTTGCGGCGGGCGCCGCAGCCGGGCGGGTCCTCGGGGCCCTTGCACGGCATCACGGTCGCCATGAAGGTCAGCGCGTCGCCGTCGGGGAACAGCCACGGGTAGGCGCCGGGGACCCACGCGCCGTCGGCGTACGGGGTGCCGTCGGCGGCGCGGAGCTGGCGCTCGCCGAGCGCGTAGGTGCCGACGATCTTCGGGTCGTTGTAGAGATGGGACAGGTTGTGCGGGCCGTCCCAGCCCGTCGCCGCGCACGGGTTCGGGTTGGTCGCGTACATCAGGATGTCGATCTTGCCGTCGTTGTCGGGGTGGCCCTGCCAGACGAACAGCTTGCCGTCGCGGGTGACGGTCGGCTCGATCCCGCGGAGCGGCGCGTTGGCGACGTTGAGGATCGGCTCCATGCCGCCGATCCACTGGTGCTTGTAATAGGCGGCCTCGGGCGTGCCCGGCGACTGCAGCCACAGCTTGAGCTGGCGGCGGCGGAAGCCGTTGAACTTGTTCGGGTAGGCGTCGGAGTCGAGGACGGCGAAATCGTAGCAGGCGAACGGGCCGGCCTCGACCGGGGCGCCGGCGTCGTCGCAGCGGTAGGGGGTGCCGCTCGGGTCGGCCTCGCACAGCGCGAGCGCGTTCTCGCCGTTTTGCCACGGCTGGACCTGGATCGGTGCGGTGAATGCCCCTTGAGACAGGTCGAGGCGGCCGCCGGGCTGGTAGCGGACGTTCTCCGGGCGGAACACCATCAAGAACCACCCGCCGCTCGGGTCGGCCGGGCCCTGGGTGACGATGAAGACCCGGCCGTCGAAGCTGACGTTGTGGCCGTTGCCGGCCATCGGGCTCACGGCCGCGGGCGAGCTCGTCGTCGCGCCGGCGAGCCCCGGCGAGGCGAGGGCGAGGAGCGACGCGAGGGGCAGGCAGCGGGCGCGCAGCATGCCCCGACGATAGGCAGCAGGCGACGCGCGCGTCAACGGGGCGGAGCCCCCGGGGCGAGGACGCGCGGGCAGGCGCGCGGCCGCGGGGCCGGTGTCGCGGGCGCCGAAGTCGGGTACGGTGGAGGGATGAGGCTCCTGGGGCGGGTGTGCTGGGTGGTGCTCGCGGTCGGTTGCAAGGGCGGCGGCGGCGGCGAATCGGCGACCGAGGCGACGGGCGCAGTGACGGGTTCGATGACGGGCGAGCCGGAGCCGACCGGCGGCGATCCGGTGTGCACCGATTGCACGCCGCAGGGGCCGATGACGTACCGGCTGCCGTCGCCGGCGGGGGCGACGATCTGGACGACGACGACGATGGACAAGGTGCTGCGCGAGGCGGCGCCGCCGGAGGCCGAGGAGCCGGAGATCCAGGTGTTCGCGGCGAAGGGGGAGGTCGAGCCGTTCCAGGTGGTGGTGCGCGCGGAGGCCGGCGGGGTGGTGCGCGCGACGCTCGGCGAATTCACCGGGCCGGGGACGATCGAGCGGCGGACGCTGCACCGCGTCGACTATGTGCAGATCCAGGCGCCGTCGGATCCGGCGGCCATCCCGAGCGCGCAGATCCCCGACCCGCTGGTGCCGGTCGCGATGGGCGCGGACGTCGAGGCGCCGGCGGGCCAAAATCAGCCGCTGTGGTTCACGGTCCACGTGCCGGCCGGGGCGCCGGCCGGCGATTATGCGGCGACGCTGACGATCGAGGTCGACGGGGCGGCGCAGGAGCTGCCGGTCGAGCTGCACGTGTTCGACTTCGCGCTGCCGGCGACGATCGGCTTCGACGGGCAGTGGAACGCGAGCTTCGAGGCGCTCGGCGGGTCGGAGAGCCTCGAGAAGGTGCAGGCGCTCAAGGACTTCTTCCACGAGCACCGGCTGGTGCCGTCGTCGGTGGCGTGGCCGGCCGGGCTCAACTACGACGGCGGGATCGAGTACGACTGCGCGTCGGGGCAATTCGTCGAGGTCGACGACCCGTACGACTTCTCGCAGCTCGGGCCGAAGTACATCGACGGGGTCGGCTGGAACGGGGCGGGGTTCCCGTCGTTCCAGGTGATGGACTTCGTCGACAACGCGACGCCGCGGCCGCAGCAGTTCTGCGGGGTCGACCGCGGACCGGATGCCTTCGGGACGGTGGAGTACAACGCGGCGTGGTCGCAGCTGATGGCGGCGATCGGGGCGCACCTGGCGGCGCGCGGGTGGACGGACAAGGGCTACTATTACGTGCAGAACGAGCCGCAGGGGCCGGCGGACTACGAGGTCGCGGCGTTCCTCGCCGATCTGACGAAGACGGCGGCGCCGAACCTGCGGATCGCCGTCAGCGAGGAGCCGAGGCCGGAGATCGCCGAACACCCGCTGGCGAACGGGCACAGCTACGATCTGTGGATGGCCGACCTGTCGCACTTCGAGCCGACCTATGCGGCGACCCGGCAGGCGCTCGGCGAGACGGTGTGGTGGTATTTCCTGTACGGGGACCTGCCGCCGCACTTCAACCCGATCACGATCGACCACATCGGGCTCGAGTCGCGGATTGGGCACTGGGCGGCCTGGAAGTACCGCGTCCGCGGGTTCGCGTACTACTCGGTGACGGGGTGGGGCGCGGACCCCTATGCGAACCCGCGGCCGCAGGGGACCAACCAGAACGGCGACGGGTTCCTGCTGTATCCGCCGACCGCGGCCGGGGAGCTGGTGACGAGCATCCGCTGGGAGCTGCTGCGCGAGGGGGTCGAGGACTTCGAGTACCTGCTGCTCGCGGCCGGCGGGGCGATGCCGGCGACGCCGGACGCGGGGGCCGGGTGCGACGCGTCGGTCGCGAGCGCGGTGTCGTCGGTGACGTCGTACACGCGCGACGCGTCGGCGCTGAAGCACCTGCGCGACGAGCTCGGGTTCTACCTCGAAGGGGCGCGCAGCGGGTGCCCGGTGCTCGACTCGCAGGCGCCCGGGGCCCACCCCCGGGCGCCGTACTACCTGAATTTCCAGGATCCGGCGGGCGAGCCGGGCGCGGAGCCGCTGGTCGTCGACGGGAAGACGTGGGCGAAGATCGGGTGGGAGGCGTACGACGCAGGCAAGGGCCACGGGTGGTCAGGGCCGTACATCGGCGACCCGAACATCATGCTGTATCAATACCTGGCGGACGCGCCGGTCGACGCGCTGCAGCGGAGCGTGATCTACAACGATTACGGGCGGACGGACACGTTCAACTGGGACATCGAGAACGGGGACTACACGGTGACGGTGTCGATCGGTTGGTTCGGGAAGAGCTACGCGAAGCACCGGGTGGTGGTCGAGGGGCAGGCGCTGTTCGACTCGGTGGCGACGAGCGAGGCGGAGCCGTATCGGGTGATGGCGATCGATGTGTCGGTGGCGGACGGGAACGTGACGCTCGAGGTCGGGCAGCAGGACGAGTACACGATGCTCAACTGGATGAGTATCGTGCCTCGGGATTGAGGCGGAGACGCAGGGGCGGGCCTGGGCGTTGGGTGGAGACGCGGGGCACGGAGGCCTGGGCCGGCGCGAGGCGGATCAGGGGGCGTGCAGGGCGGCGGCCAGCGAGGCGTGGCTCGTCAGGTCGCGGAGGGGCAAGTCGAGCTCGAGCAGGCGGAGGGCGACCTCGGGGCGGACGCCGGTCAGGGCGGTGCGGACGCCGAGCAGGCGCACGGCGGAGGCGAGGCGGGCGAGGGCGGCCGCGCTCTCGACGTCGAGATCGCGGACGCCGGTGAGATCGAGGATCACGCGGCGCGCGCGAGACTCGTGGACCGCGCGCAGCAGCGTGTCGGACGCGTGGGCGGCCCGGACGGGATCGAGCGCGCCGACCAGCGGCAGGATCAGGGCCTCGCCGAGGGGGATCACCGGGGCCGAGAGCTCGAGGATCCGGCGGGTCTTGTCCGCGAGCTCGCGCAGCAGCGCCTCGGCCTGCTCGCGGGCCGCGACGAATTCCGTGACGTCGAGGGTGAGGCCGTACATGCGCACCGGCGTGCCGGCGACGTCGCGCTCGATGTGGATCGCGCTGCGGACCCAGATGTAGCGGCCGTCGCGGGCGCGCAGGCGGTACTGCGGGCCCACGCTCCGTTCGCCGCGCATCATCGCCGCGCTCGCCTCGAGCGTGGCGTCGCGGTCGTCGGGGTGGATCAGGCTGCGCCAGAAGCCCGGCGTCTCGAACCACTCCTCGCGCGTCCAGCCGGTCAGATCGAGCAGGTAGTCGTTGAGGTAGGAGAGCTTGTAGCTGCGCAGGTCGGGCGTCACCGGGCCGAACCAGATCAATGCGGGCAGCATGCGGACGAGCGCGTCCCGGTGGCTGCGCGCGAGCTCGAGGGCCTCGCGGTCGAGCGGGTCGGCCGCGGACGCGGGGGGCGGCGCGATCCGCCGCGAGGCGCACGCCAGCACCGGACCGGCGGCCTCGCGGCGCACGCGGAGATCCGTCTCGATCCAGTCGTCGCCGACCAGCCGGTAGCGGAGGACCGCGTCCTCGCCGGACAGCGTCGCGGCGTCCCACGCGGCCTGGATGCGGTCCCGGTCGCGTGCGTCGACGAGCACGAGCAAGGACGATCGGACGAGCTCCTCGCGCGGACGGGCGAACACACGCGCGCATTCGTCGGACGCGGCCTGGAACTGCCCGCGTTCGCCGTGGAGCGAGAGGGCGACGGGGCAATGTCGCACCAGCGCGTCTGCAAGGTCGGGGGTCATGATCGCGGCTGCGCTGCGCCGCGGCGGCGACTGTATCACGGGTGAGGTCGGGCCGCCGTGTTATGGTGCGCGGCGCGAGACGGAGGCGCGAGAGACGATGTCGGACCAGGAGCAGGGACTCAAGCAACGGGTGGAGCAGATCGAGAGCCATGACGCGATCGTGCGGCTCAAGTCGGGGTACGCACGCGGGGCGGACGCGGTATTCGGCTCGCCGGGCCCGGCCAGCGCGGTCGCGCTCGCCGATCTGTTCACCGACGACGGGATCCTCGACCTCGGGCCGTTCGGCCGCTACGAGGGGCGGGCGGCGCTGCTGAACGCGTTCGAGAACATCTTGCCGCAGGGCACCAGGTGGAGCGTCCACTACATCGTCAACCCGGTGATCGCGGTCGACGGCGACGCGGCGACCGGCGACTGGTACTTCCTGATCAAGGCCGTGCCGGGGGCGCCGCCGGGGGCGCCGGTGATCGAGATCCTCGGCGGCTACGCCGACAAGTACGAGCGCACCGCCAGCGGGTGGAAGATCAAGGAGTCGATCTCCCGCTACTTCGTGCCGCCGACGTGAGCGGCGGCCGGGCGAGCTGTCCTCCGGGACAGCTCGTCAGGCGAGCAGCTCGGGGATCGTCTGGTCGGCGAGGCCCTCGTCCTTGCCGAACGACGGCTCCGGGCCGCCGAACAGCTTGAGCAGGGTGAACGGCACCTTGCTGGTGTTCTCGCCCTGGGCGCGGTGGTGCAGGTCGCCGCGCAGGAGGCCGCCGCCCTTGCCGATCACGAGCAGCGGGAAGTCGTCCATCCGGTGATCCCACGGCTGGGCGACGCACGAGGTCGTGTAGATCACGGTGTTGTCGAGCAGGTTGCCGGCGCCGTCGGGCGTGTCGCGGAGGCGGCGCAGGAGCTCGGCGAGGCCGCTCATCGCGTAGGCGACGCCGGTGTGGAAGCCGGCGGTCGCGTAGTCGAGGCCCTGCGGGCTGAGGCGGTGGCCGAAGTCCTCGTGGAAGGTGACGTTGCCGAGGCCGGCCTCGGGGTAGGGGGCGTGGCAGGCGGCGCAGGAGAACACGTGGGTCGCCACGCGGGTGAGCTCGCAGGAGAGCGCGAACGCGAGCAGGTCGGCGAAGGCCGAGCAGCGGGCGATCGTGATCGCGCCGTCGGGCCCGCGGTCGGGGTAGGCGGCGTCGGGGTCGACGGGCGTGCCGCAGTCGACGGAGGCGATCGTCGCGTCGATCTGGGTCTGCAGCTGATCGACGCCGTCGAGGTGGCGCTCGATCCGGATCCGGTCCTCGCTGCCGAGCCGCGACTGCAGCTCCTTGGCGTCGGCGGCGACGATGTCGAGCAGCTTCTTGCGGCGGAACAGCGAGGGGTCGGGCTCGAGCGAGCCCGACAGCCCGAGCAGGGTGTTGAACAGGGCGACCGGGCTGTACTCGGGCGGGTTGGGGGCGTTGGGGCCGCCAAAGGAGATGTTGAAGTCGAGCGCGCCGGCGCCGGTGACGTTGCTGATCCCGACGTGCACGCCGCCGGGGAAGGCGGTGTCGGCGTTGATCAGCGGGGCGATCTTCTGGTCGAGCGAGGGCAACTGGACGTCGCCGCCGTCGACCGCCTGCGCGCCGGTGAGCACCGCGGCGGGCGCGGACTTGTGGGCGTAGAGGTGCGGGACCTTGACCTCGTAGCCGGACAGGACCGACAGCCACGGCTTGAACTCGGCGAGCGGCGTCAGCGAGGGGCTGATCGCCCACCCGTCGCCGGCGCCGACGGCGGCCGGGACCCACTGCGCGGGGTCGATGCCGTTGCCGAAGAACCACGTGATGAAGCGGGGCTTCAGCGGCTCGCCGTTGGCGTAGGCGGTGCCGTTGCCGTCGAGCATCGCGGCGAGGCGCGGCAGCGGCAGGGCGACGACGGCCCCGCCGAGGAGGCCGCGCAGGACGGTGCGGCGCGGGAGCTTGGTCGATCTCATGGCATCTCTCCTTCGTCGGGCGCGAGCACGCTGCCGTCGGGGTGGGCGAAGCGGAAGCTCTCGTGCGTGACGAGGGCCAGCAGGAGCTTGTCGAAGTGGTTGCCGCTGTCGGTGAGGGCCTGCTCGATCGCGGCGAGCGCGGGGGCCTCGGGGCCGAACGGCTGGCGGCCGGCGGCGTAGGTGTGGAGCTTGCGGACCAGGCAGGTCGCGGCCTCGGGGTGCTCGCGCAGGCGCTGGGCGAGCTCGGCGCCGTCGGCGAAGAACACGCCGTCGAGCTCGCCGCTGGCGTCGATCACGAGGCCCTGGTCGGTCTCGCGGTAGCGGCCGATCGAGTCGAAGTGCTCGAGCGCGAGGCCGAGCGGGTCGGTGATGTTGTGGCAGCCGGCGCACGCCGGATCTTCGCGGTGGCGCTCGAGCTTCTCGCGCAAGGTCTTCGGGCCGGGGTCGACCATCGCGTCGTCGTCGAGGTTGACGTCGACCTCGGGCGGCGGCGGCGGGACGGTGCGGCACAATAACGCCTCGGCGATGAACTGGCCGCGCTCGGTCGCCGAGGTGCGCGCCGGCAGCGAGTTCATGGCGAGGATCGCGGCGCTGCCGATCAGGCCGCGGCGCGGGCTGTCCTCCGGCAGGTCGGCGGCGCGGAACACGTCGGGGTCCTGCTCGGGCAGGCCGTAGAGGCGCGCGAGCTCGTTGTCGACGAACACGCGCAGGCCGTCGTACAGCGAGAAGAAGTCGCCGGGCGCGGTGAACACGACCTCGTCGACGCGCGCGAGCAGGTCCTCGCGCATCATGAGGCGCAGGGTCGGGGTCCAGTCGGGGAAGACGGTCTCGTCCTTGAACTTGTTGTCGAGCGCCCACAGGCCGTAGAGCTCGCGGACGAAGTTCTCGACGCCCTGGCGCGCGCGCGGGTCGGCGAGCATCCGCTGGGCCTGGGCCTCGACGCCGGCGGTGGTGACGAGCTCGCCCTTCTCGGCGGCGTCGAGCAGGGCCTCGTCGGGGAGGGTGTTCCACAGGGTGAAGGCGAGCCGCGAGGCCATCTCGTAGGCGGTGAAGCGGACGCGCCCGCCGTCCTCGGGCGAGGGCTCGCCGAGCTCGACGCGGTAGAGGAAGTGCGGCGACTGCAGGATGCCCCAGATCGCGTGGCGCAGGCCGGCGACGGCGTCGCCGGTCTCGCCGCCGATCTCGGCGGCGACGGCGAGGTAGCGATCGAGCTCGGGGGCGGTCAGCGGGCGCCGCCAGGCGCGGCGGCCGAAGGTCGCGAGCGCGTCGCGCAGGCACGCGGTGTCGCTCGGGAGCGCCGGGACGCAGGCGACGATCTGGGCGACGTGCTGCGGATCGGCGAAGGCCTGCTCGGTCGCCGCGGCGATCGCCGCCTCGTACTTGGCGACGCCGGCGGGCGAGAGCGCGACGCGGGCCGCACCGACCGTGAAGAAGCCGTCCTGCAGCGAGTCGGCCTCGACGGCGGGCATCGTGACGGGGCCGAGCAGGTCGGTGACGCTGTGCACGAATTCGGCGGCGGTCAGGCGGCGGATCGTAGGGGCGGGCACCTGCTTGGGCTCGGGCGGCAGCTCGCCGGGGCCGCTGCTCCCGCCGGGATCGCCGGTCGCCGTGACGGCGCCGCCGGAGGTGTCGCCGTCGGTCGCCGGCGCGCCGACGTAACATGAGGCCGCGCCGAGGACGAGGCTGAGGAGGACGGCCCGCGTCCCCGGTTCGTTGTGTGGCATGAGGCTCCGACTCGACCGTATCAGGGGGCCCGCGAGGTGTCCACGCGCCTGCACGCGGCGGGCGGATCCACGTCACGGTGACGCGAAAGCGCGCCCGGCGAGGGGCGCTCGCCCTCGGGGGGTGCGGGCCCCTGCACGGCGACCCCGCGAGGCCGGTTCGTGCGATTCGCGTGACGGGCCCGGCGAATGTTCAGAGAGGGCGAGACCCCGCTGGTGCCGCCGACGTGAGCCGCGCTCACGCCAACGCGGCCGGCACGGTGACGACGACGGTGGTGCCGCGGCCGGGCTCGCTGGCGATCCGCAGCTCGCCGCCCATCAAGGCGCAGAGGCGATGGCTGAGCGGGAGGCCGAGGCCGGTGCCGCCGTAGCGCGAGGCGGTCTCGGGGGTGGCCTGCTCGAACTCGCGGAGCGCCCGCTCGATCTGCGCGGCGGTCATGCCGATGCCGGTGTCGGTCACGGCGGCGCGCAGGCGGAGCGCCGGGCCTTCGCCGTCGGCCGCGAGCTCGAGGCGGACGAGGCCGTCGTGGGTGAACTTGCCGGCGTTGGCGAGCAGGTTGACGAGCACCTGCGTGACCTTCATGCGGTCGAGCACGAGCGTGGCGAGGGCGGGGTCGACGGCGACCTCGAGGCGGTTGTTGTTGCGGGTGATCAGGTGCTCGCACGAGTCGACGACGTCCTCGACGAGCGCGGGCACCGGGGTCGGTGTGCGCGTGACCTCCATCTTGCCGGCCTCGATCTTGGACAGGTCGAGCACGTTGTTGACGAGCGCGAGGATGTGGCGCGTCGCGCCGCGGATCCGGCGGATGTCGGGCAGGCGCTCGGGGTCGTCGGCGAGGCTCTCCTCGAGCAGCTCGGCGTAGCCGACGATCGCGCTGATCGGGGTGCGGATCTCGTGGGTCAGGTAGGCGACGAAGGCGGACTTGGCGCGGCTGGCCTCCTCGGCGCGGGCGGCGTGGCGGGCGACGGCGGCGCGGCTGACCTCGAGCTCGCGGGCGCTCTGCTCGGCGATGTCGCGCGCGTGCACGAGCTGGGCGCGGATGTGGGCCCGGCCGCGCTCGCTGAGCCACGAGAGCGCGCTGATCAGGACCAGCGGATAGACGACGCCGAAGGCATGGACGGCGGTCGGGACGCCGTCGCGGAAGATCGAGGGCGGCACCAGCTCGAGCCACGAGCCGACGATCAGGAGCGCGACGATCGCCAGCGACGAGAGGAATGCGAGCACGACGTCGCGGGTGCCGCGGAAGGCGAACGCCTGCGCCGGCATGAGCAGCATGATCGGGACGAAGGGCGAGCGCACGCCGCCGCTGAACCAGCAGAAGAACAGCAGGCCGAGCTGCGCGACCGCCTGGACGGCGACGATCGCGGCGTCGATCGACCCGGTGGCGCGGATGAGCAGGAGCGCGGCGATCGGTCCGGCGGTGAACCAGAGCGCGACCAGCAGCTCGGCGAGCGTGCCCTGGCTGCCGATCAGGAAGTAGACGAGGATCGCCAGCGATTGCAGCAGCAAGAAGCCGAGGTTGTTGACGATGACGGCCCGGTAACGGTCCCGGCGCGCGCCGTGGCGGAGGATCTCCGCCGGCATGAAGAACGCGATCCACGAGCGCCCTGCCACTGGAACGACGTTATCACGGGCGCTCCGGGGGCGGGCGCGGGCGCGAGCGCACCCCGGGCCGCCGGCGCGGCGGCGGCGGCGAGCTGGCTCGAAGGTCGAGCTCGACGGGTCGTTCGATCCTGTGGTGTTCTTCGCCCGGGTTCTCGGCGAGGCCGAGCGGGTGCGGGCTCGACCCGCCCCGCGGCTCGCCGCGCGCACGGGCGCTCGCGCGCGCGCGGGAACTATCGCCGCGCCCCGCTGTCTTGCCGCCCACGGAGCCTCCATGCGCAAGTCCCGGTCTGTCCTGTCCTGCCTCCTGACGATCGCGCTGGTCGGCGCCTGCGGGCCTGCGGCCGGCGGACCGGGTCCTGCGGTCCGGAGCGAGGCCGCCGAGGCCGCCCCGGCCGCGCCGGTGAGCACGACGACGGTCGGCGAGATCACGGCGGTCCGCGGGTCGGCGGGGGTGCGGACCGACGACCTGGCCGAAGGGACATTCCTCGGCGCGGGCGCGCGGCTGAGCGGCGGGCAGCGGCTGTCGGTGCCCGCCGGGACGCTCGCCGAGCTGCGCCTGGACGGCGGCGCGGTGGTGCGGCTCAACGAGGGGGCGGTGATCATGTTGCAGGATCCGGCGGCCGGCCGCGCGCTCGCGCTGGAGCGCGGCGAGCTGGTGGCGATCGTCGCGGGCGGGCAGGCGCCGCTGCGCGTCGAGGTCGGGGGCGAGGTGCTCGAGGTGACGCGCGGCGAGGCGCGGGCGGCCTGGCGCGGCGAGGGCCGCAGTTACGACCTGGTCTATGGGTCAGCCGGCGTGACCGCCGGGGGCCGGGTGATCGCGCTCGTCCCCGGCATGCACGTCGAGGCCCCGCTGGCGCCGGCGCCGAGGTCCGAGGTCAGCCTGCGGCCGCTCGCCGAGACGGCGTGGTCGCACGCATTCGAGGCGGCCGCGGCGGCCACGGACGCGGTCCCGGCCGGGGTCGGCAGCCTGACGGCCCGGCGCGCCGGCTCGTCGTCGGAGCTGCACCGGCTCGCGCTGACCGAGCAGAAGGTCCACGTGACGATCTCCGGCCGGATCGCGCACACGCAGATCGAGCAGACCTTTTATAACGAGGCCGCCGAGGTGCTCGAGGGCACCTACCGCTTCCCGCTGCCGGCCGACGCGTCGATCTCCGGGCTGTCGCTGCTGGTCGGCGAGCAGTGGATCGCGGCGGAGATGCTCGAGAAGCAGCGCGCTCGTCGGATCTTCCGCGAGATCGTCGACGCGACGATCCCGCGCGACCCGGCGCTGCTCGAGTGGGAGCGGGGCAACGTGTTCAAGATGAGGATCTTCCCGATCCCGGGCCGCGGGGCGCGGAAGATCCGGCTGTCCTACACGCAGGTGCTGCCGGCCGTCGGCGACGGGCTGCGCTACCGCTTCCCGCTCGCCGGCAGCGGCGCGAGCGGGGAGGAGATCGGCGACTTCGAATTCACGGTCGCGGTCGATCGCGCCGAGCTGCCCGAGGGGGCCGAGGTCACCGCGCCGATGGCCGCGCTCGCGCGGCGGGTCGAGGGCGACCGCGTGCTGCTGTCGACGCGCGCGCAGAAGTTCCGGCCGGTCCACGACCTCGGCGTCGACCTGCCGCTGCCGGCGGACGAGCGCCGGGTCCACGCCGAGACGCTGCTCGACCGCGACGGCCAGGCGTACTTCATGCTGGCCCTGCGGCCAGATCTCGCGCTGCCCAGGACGGCGCGCCCGGTCCACTACGCGTTCGTCCTCGATCGCAGCCACAGCATGACGCCCGAGCTGTTCACGGTCGCCCGCGGCCTCGTGCGCGCGCTGGCCGGGACGCTCGGGCCCGACGATCGCATGACCGTGCTCGCCTGCGACGCCGCCTGCGATGTCGCGCCCGGGGGCCTCGCGCCGGTCGCGGCCGCGTTGCCGGCCGCGGAGGCGTTCCTCGACCCGCAGGCGCTCGCGGGCGCGAGCGATGTCGGCGGCATGATGCGCTCGGCCGTCGAGGCGCTCGGCGACGCGGGGCCGGATGTCGAGCGGGTGATCGTCTACCTCGGCGACGGCGAGGCCAGCGCCGGTGAGCTCGCGCCCGACGAATTGCTGCGGCACCTCGCGGGCCCGCTCGCCGGGGTGCGCGTGCAGGCGGTCGCCCTCGGGGCGCGCGCCGACACGCTGGTGCTCGACGCGCTGGCCCGCGAGAGCGGCGGCGATCTGCTGCGGGCCGACGCGCGCGACGACCTGCGCGGGCTGGTCCGCGAGCTGCGCCTGCGCGCGGCGGTGCCGGTCGCCCGCCGCGTCGAGCTGGCGCTGCCGCCGGAGCTGGTCGAGGTCCACCCGACCGCGCTCGCTTCGGTGCGCCCCGGCGACACGATCGTGCTGGTCGGCAAGCTGCGCGGGCCGGCCCGCGGGGCCGTCGAGATCCGCGCGACAGGTCCGACGGGACAGGTCGTCACGGACAGCTTTCCGGTCGAGCTGGTGGCCGCGCCGGCGCAGGGCGGCGGGCGCCACACGCACCTGCCGCGGACCTGGGCGCGCCTCGAGATCGACGCGCTGACGGCGACCCGCGGGCACGCGGCGCGCGCCGACATCGTCGCGCTGTCGCAGCAATACAACGTGCTGTCGCGCTACACCGCGCTGATCGCCCTCGAGAGCGACGCGATGTACCGCGAGTTCGGCGTCGTGCGTCAGTCCGGCGGCACGACCGGGTGGAACGGCCAGCTCGGCGGGCCGGCGAAGGCCGCCGCCGATCCGAAGCCGAGCGAGGCCGGGGACCGAGCGCAGGCCCCCGCGGACGAGCCGATCGAGGCCGCGCGCGCGAGCAAGGGCGAGCGCGCGGAGGAGGCGGGCGAGGCCAAGACGAGGGGCGACCGCGCCTCCGAGTTCACCGACGAGGAGCTCGCGGCGAGCGAGGACATGGACGGGCTCGGGCTCACCGGCACCGGCGTCGGCGGCGGCGGCACCGGCGATGCGACGATCGGGCTCGGCGATCTGGGGACGATCGGGTACGGCAGCGGCCTCGGCGGGATCGGGTACGGCAGCGGGTACGGCCGGGGACGGCTCTATCGACCGACGTGGACGATCGCGCCGGCCGAGGCGCCGTCGCCTGCGAGCCTCGTCAGGCTCGCCGCGCTGAAAGAGGTCGTCGAGCGCGACCCGACGAGCCGCCCGGCGCACCGCAAGCTGGTGCAGGAGGCGATCCGGATCGGCGCGCCCGAGGCGTTCGCGTACGCGCACGCGTGGGCGCAGGCCGACCCCGATCACGCGCCGGCGCTGCTCTCCGTCGCCGATCTGCTGGCCGCGCGCGGCGATCCGCTGGCCCTGCGCGCGTACGGCTCGGCCGTCGAGGTCGCCCCGTTCGACCTCAAGCAGCAGGCGCGCCTCGCCGACGCGCTCGCGTTCAAGGGCGACCTCGCGCGCAGCTGCGCGCACCGCCGCGCGGTCGTCAGCATCGAGCCGAGCCGCGCCGAGCACCACCTGCAGCTCGTGCAGTGCCTCGCGGGCCTCGGCCTCGGCGAGCTCGCCCGGGCGGCCGCGGCGGACGGGCTCGCGCGTGCCCGCGGGGACGTCAAGGCGCTGCGCGCCGCGCTCGCGGGACAGGTCCCTCCGGCCAGGTCGCGACCGGTTCGGGGGGCGCTGACGGCGACCGTGACGTGGAGCGGCGACGGCGACCTCGACGTCGCGTTCGTCGACCGCCGCGGGCGGCGGCTGTCCGGGCTGCGCCGCGAGGGCGTGCTGGTCGAGCAGGACGGCGCCCGCGAGACGGCGGCGCTGGCCGGCCTCGCGGCGGAGACGGTCGCCGTCGAGGTCGCGCGGTTCGGCGGCCAGGGGCCGATCACCGGCGAGCTGACGATCCGCACCCCCGACAAGACGCGCAGCTTCCCGCTGACGATCGAGCACGGCGCGCTGCGCCTCGCGGCCGTCTCGTACGACCCGTACGCGCCGGTCCGCGACGACCGGCCGGGCGTCGAGATCCGTCAGAGCGGGCTGCAGGTCACGGGGGCGATCGAGCGCGACGTCGTCCGCCGGATCATGCGCGCGCACATCAACGAGCTGCGATACTGCTACGAGCGCGAGCTGCAGAAGAACCCCGCGCTCGCGGGGCGGGTCGAGGTCGGGTTCGTGATCGACGCCGGGGGCAGGGTGACGGCCGCGAATGTCCTCAAGGACACGATGGGCGATCCGACGGTCGGGGTGTGCGCGGCCGGGGCGATGCGCCGCTGGACGTTCCCGAAGCCCGAGGGCGGCGGGATCGTGAAGATCGTCGCGCCGCTGGTGTTCACGGTCGGCGGCTGAGGCGGCTCAGGCGAGGGCGAACACCTCGATCGACTCGCTGCGGCCCTTGACCGCGACGGGGCCGAGGGCGCGGGCCGGGTGGCGGCCGGCGAGCTCGCGCGCGACGGCGTCGGAGACGAGCACCGAGGTCGCGAACTGCTTGTTGAGGCCCTCGATCCGCGAGGCGAGGTTGACGACGTCGCCGATCACGGTGTACTCGCGGCGCTGCTGCGAGCCGACGGTGCCGGTCAGCGCCTCGCCGAGGTGCAGGCCGACGCCGACGCGCGTCGGCGGGATCGCGCCGGCCTGGACCTCGCGCTCGACGCGGGCGACGATCTCGAGCGCGGCGGCGGCCGCGTTGCCGGCGTCGTCGCCGGTCGACAGCGGGGCGCCGAACACCGCCATGAAGCCGTCGCCGAGGAACTTGTTGACGATCCCGCCGTGCGCGCCGACGATCTCGACCATGAAGCCGAACAGGCTGTTGAGGTAATCGACGACCTCGCCGGGGCTCTTGCGCTCGGAGAAGCGGGTGAAGTCGCGGATGTCGAGGAACATGACGCAGACGCGGCGGACCTCGGAGGTCGGCGCGGCGCCCCCGGCGAGCAGGCGCTCGACGACGGCGGGCGAGACGTGCTGGCCGAACACGCCGGTGATCCGATTGCGCTCCTCGATGAGCCGGAAGCCGGCGGCGATCTGGCGCCGGATCTGGGCGCTGACGAAGCCGGCGGCGACGCCGGAGATCGCCATGATCATGCCCTTACCAATGTGGTGGAAGGGGGAGCGCAGCAGCGGGTCGAGCTCGACGGGGCCCGGCTGGGCGAGGGCCCACAGCGCGAGCGCGACGTAGCCGGCGCCCGAGGTGACGCCCGCGAGCACGCACAGGCGGGCGTCGAGGCGCAGCGCCGAGACGATGATGAACAGGAAGTAGACCAGGCTCGGCGGCGTGAACAGCATCACCGCGGGCTGAATCACCAGCCCGACGAGCCACAGCGCGAGCGTCGGGATCGCGGCCTCGACGATCGTGCCGACGACCTGCAAGGACAGCGGGAGGGTCCGGCCGCGGGCGAGCGCGTGGCGGACCAGCAGCCGCAGGGCGAGCGTGTACGCGAAGGTGCCGACGACCGTCAGCTGGACGGTCCGCATCGCCAGCTCGCTGCGGAAGAACCGCTGCAGCTCTTCGTGGAACCACAGCGGCACGAGCACGAGCGCGGCGGAGCTGACGCCGAAGACGACGACGAGGATCGTCGCGCGCAGCGCCTCGCTGCGGAGGACCGCGGCGTCGAGCGTCGCCATCGCGTCGAAGGAAGCGAGGTCGCGGGGCGCAGCGGGGGGCGATCGAGCGGCGATGCTCCGTGGTAGCCGATGTCGGCGCGCGCGGGGAAGGGGCCAGGCGCGGGCGGTCGGGGTGCGCGCCGCGGGGCGCGGGGCCGCGGGAGTTGTGCGCGCGGGCGGGGAGGGGCTATCGTGGCGGTCCGCGATGACTGCCGCACCGAGGCGCGAATTCGACGACGGCGAGCGCCTGTGCGACGCGCCACTGGTGCACGTGTTCGACGGGCTGCTCGCGCCGGACGAGTGCGCGCACGTGATCACGGTCGCGCGGCCGAAGATGCGGCGGTCGCAGGTCAGCGGCGAGGCGCGCGGGCGGGTCAGCGACGGGCGCACGAACGCGCTGACGTGGCTGCGCCACGACGCCGACGACGTCGTGCAGGCGATCGCCGGACGGATCGCGGCGCGCGTCGGGCTGCCGCTCGCGCACGCGGAGTCGCTGCAGGTGATCCACTACGAGCCGGGCCAGGAGTACCGCCCGCACTTCGACGCGTACGACCTGTCGACCGAGAAGGGCCGGCGCTACTGCGAACGCGGCGGGCAGCGGCTGGTGACCGCGCTGGCGTACCTGAGCGAGGTCGAGGGCGGCGCGACCGGGTTCCCGCGGCTCGGGCTCGAGGTCGCGCCGCGGCCGGGCCGGGTGCTGGTGTTCCACAACTGCCACCCGGGCACGGACGTCCGCGACCCGCGGACGTACCACCAGGGCAAGCCGCCTGTCCGCGGGGACAAGTGGGCGTTCAACCTGTGGTTCCACGCGCGCCCGTACTGGACCTGACCGTCCGGCCAGGTGAGCGTCAGCCGGGGAGCACGACGACGTCGGTGATCGCCTCGGCGCTGCCGCCGGCGGGGTAGGCGTACGACGAGTAGCTGTCGAGGCCCCAGACGACGAGGCCGAACGGGCCCTTGCTCTCGGCGAGGTGGAGGCCGTTGGTGCAGCCGTTGACGCCGATGTCGGCGCGGACGAGGTCGACGGTGGTGAACTCGTACAGGCCCTCCTGGCCGACCGGCTTCCAGCCGCCGATCTCGCCGAGGCAGTCGACGGTGACCGACTGGAACACGCCCTCGTGCTTGGCGCGGGTCAGCACGAGGTTGGTGGTCGCGTAGGTCGGGTCGGTGAAGAAGGCGTAGCGCGAGAGGAACTGCGCCGGCGGCAGGACGATCACGAACTCCTCGTCGCCGAGCGCGGTGCCGAAGCCCGGCGCGGTCGCCCCGGGGCGCGAGCCGCCGGGCAGGTTCGCGGTGTCCATCAGCTGCGCGAGCGCGAACGGGTGCTCGTCGTCCTGGCTGCGGACGCGGAACGCCTCCTTGGTGGCGAAGTCGACGACCTGACCCTTGGACAAGATCGCGGGCGCGCCCGGGACCGGCGGGTCGTAGATCAGCTCCGTGCCGTCGACGACGCCGACCATGCGGTAGTCGACGTCCTCCGGCGCGAGATCCTTGCGGCGCGTCTCGTACGGCGCGGCGACGTACTCGACCCCGAGCGCCGAGACGGCGAGGTTCTGCTGGTGCGCCGCCTCGCCGCCGGGCGCCGGCATCGGCTGCAGGCGCAGGAAGCGGTTGCCCGTGTGCAGCGCGACCGGCTTGTCGCTCAGCAGCAGGGTGCCCGAGCCGTCCTTATTGCCCTGCGGGAGCTGCCACTGCAAGACCTCGCCGGCGCCGAGCTCGTAGGCGGCGAGCTGACCGGCGAGCGCTCCGTTGAGACCTGGCCCCTGGAGCAGGTCGACGGTCGGCCGCACCTCGACCTTGGTGCCGTCCTCGAGCCCGACGATCTGCAGCCACATCGGCCCCGGCGGGTTGTGGGTGCCGGCCGGCGGCGCGATCGCGACGTAGTTGGTGCCCCACACGCTGGTCGGGAACAGCAGCGTGGCGCTCGGGAAGTGCGAGCGCGCGCCGCCGAACGGGAGGATGTCGTAAGCGGTCACCGGGATGTCGGCCGAGATCGTAAAGGCAGCGCCGCGCCCGGATGCCGGGATCACCGTCGCGGCGTTGACCGCCGGCGTCACCGGACAGGTCAGCGGGACCTTGTTCTCCGGCATGATCGCGTTCGGGTCGCTCGACAGGAACACGACGCCGACCCCGTCGTTCGGGATCCCCTCGGCCGGCACCGGCGGCCAGTCCTTCGGCGCGAGCCCCGGCGTCGCCAGCCGCGCAGCCGCGCTGATGTCGAGCGGCACCCCGGCCCGCGAGACGGCGATCTTCGCGGGGTGGCCCCAGGTGTTCGCCAGGAACACCGCATTGCGGCCGTGCGAGGCCTTTAACGCGGGTTTTCGGCGGGTGTTGCCTGCGTTGCCAAACCGTTGCCAAAACCACTGGCTCTTGCGGCACTGTCGAGCAGGCGCGCGGCCTCGCGCGAGAGGCCGACCTGCTGGGTGTGCAGGTAGCTCTGGGTGGTCTGCAGGTGGGCGTGGCGGGCGACGGCCTGGACGACGTAGACGCTCGCGCCGAGGTTGGCGAGGCGCGTCAGCGCGGTGTGCCGCAGGAAGTGCGGACCGCTCGGCGTGAGGCCGACGTCCTGCTGGATGAGGTTCAGCAGGTAGCGGATCGAGTTGGGCGTGTGAGGCGCCCAGGCACCGCCGGTGAACGGGGTGCTGCGGTAGACGACCAGGGGGCCGCGCCGGTCGGGACGGAGCTCGAGGAGCGCGTCGCGGAGCGCGGTGGTGAGCGCGAGCTTGCCGATGTTGCCCTTCGGCGTCTGGCGCTCGCCCCGGTAGACGTTGTGCTGGATGACGAGGGTGCCGTCGCGCAGGTCGACGTCGTCCCACTCGAGCGCGCAGATCTCCGAGACCCGCAGGCCCATGTCGAGGGCGAGCAGGCAGACGACGAGCGCATCGGGCCCGCGCCGCCGCGCGGCGGCGACGAGCGCGGCGATCGCGTCCTCGGAGTAGACGGCCTTCGGTCGCTTGCGCGGGACGGGCAGGCGCTCGATGGTCGGCAGGGTGGTGATCAGCCGGATCTTCCGCGCGAAGCGGAGCATCTTGCCGACCTTGGAGAGGACGACGTTGGCGGTGCTCGCGGCGAGCCGCTTGTGCAGGGCGGCGCGGAAGGCCGAGAGCCGATCGTCGTCGAGCGCGGCGAGTGGTAGGTCGCCCAGCAGCGGGCGGATGTGCTTGCGCCACATCTTGGCGTAGTAGTCGCGGGTCGCGGGCTTCTGCAGCGCGACGTGCTCGGGCTCGAAGCGCTTGGTGTAGAGCTCGGCGAGCGTCATCGTGACGGTCGGCGGGCGCGCGGCCAGCGGAGGCTCCTTTCGTGCTGGGGCGATCTCGATCGGGGCCGGCTCCCTCTGGTCGACCACGAGCTCGCGGAGCAGGGACGAGACCTGTCGCTCACCCCACTGGCGGGCTTGCTTCGGGTCCATCCCCGCCGGCGCGACGAGGCGCCGACGGAGCTCTTGCTCGGGGTTGCAGGGGTTCATGAGGCGGATGTCGAGTTGCCAGCGGCTGGGGTCCTTGGTGTAGGGACGCAGGGTGATCTTCATGTCGGCCGTTCGTGCCGAGCGGCCGCTATCCCGCAGCCAACCAAGCACGACATCGCGCGTCCACGCAAGCGCCTTTCCGAGCCGCATCGGCGCCGGCAGTTGCCCCCGGGCCGTCCGGTGGCGGACGGCCTTCTCCGAGAGCCGCAGGAAGGCGGCGAGGTCTGGGACATAGAGCACGGGCGGTAGCGCGCTCAGCTCGCCGATCTCCTCGTCCTCACGGCCCTTTGGAGCTTCACCAGTCTTGCTCGCTCCACGTCGCCCCACGGTTCCACCTCCCGAGCTTTGCCAGCTCGACACCTAGAACTGAACCGTATCGATCTCGAAGTGATGTGTCAGTGGAAGAGTTCGAGCGGGTTCATTCCGAACACGATCGATTCCTGTGTTTGTAGGTTCGCGCATGGTCGACCAGCGTCGACCACTTCTCTTCCGCGAGCCTGACGTCGAGGCCGAGCGCCGCGACCTCGCGCGCGCGCACGGGCCAGGCGTGCGGCGCGGTCCGCCGCGAGCCGAGCGTGCGGTGACGGTACCGCAGCAGTCGAGGGCCGGGCTCGAGCGGTGGAGAGGCGTCATTGTCGGCGGGGCGGCGGGAGTTCTGGGCCTCGCAGCGCTGGTGTGGGTCGCGCGCTCTCGGCCGGTGGCCAACGAGACGTCGCCTGTGCCGCCGCCAGCGCCCTCTGCGCCCGAGCCGGTCCAACCGCCCGCTGCCGAGCCATCCATGCCGGCTGAGGCTGTTTCTCCTGCGCCTCCGCCAGCGCCCGTCGTCGGGCCGCTCCCGACGCTGGCCCCCCCGGATGCTTCCGCGCCGGCCTCCGCGCCGACGACGTCTGTCTCCGCCCCGGCACCTGGTGAGCCGGCAGCTCCGTCAGATGGCCCGCAGGGAACTACCCGTGACGGACCTGTTCGGACGGCCAAGAAGAAGGCTGCGCCCATCCCACCGCCACCGCCACCGCCGCCGCCGCCGTCAGCGCCGCTGCCGACTTGCTCGGACGCACTCGCCAAGGTCGCGGCTCGCGGGGGAGGCGCTATGAGCAACTGCAAGGGAAACACCGGGATCTCGACAGGCGACAGGGTCAAAATCCGTATCAACGGTAACGCCGTGACAGGCAAGGCTCGCACTCTCATCGTGGCCAGCAGTGGTTCGACAGCCTTCGACTCGTGCCTCGTGGCCGCGCTCGATCAGGTCTCGTTTCCTCAGTCTGTCTCTGGCACACCGACCTGCAGCCAAGAGTACGCGTTGAAGGTCCCTTAGCCGAACGTTTTGTTCGTAGGAGTCTCTATGTCCCGGTACTTGTATGCGAGCTGGAGCTGCGTTCTGTGCCTCGTCCCGACGGCGTGTCTGCTCGTGGACGGTGGGCTGCCCTCGGATGGGTCTATTCCGACGAGCGCCACGAACGTGTCGATGCCTACCACGACACCGACAACCGCGAACGGTGCGACGGAGGCTGAACTTACGAGCGGATCGGCGACGATGAACGTCGAACAAACGAGCGAGGCTTCGACGATGACCGGAGATGGAACTGCCCCCGGGACGACGACCGGGACGACCGGGACGACAACTGGTCCGATGACGAGTGGACCCGTGACGAGCAGCTCGACGACCACTGGTTCGACGACGGAGATGACCGGGACGACGGGAACGACAGGAATGCAGAAGGATCCGCAGCCCGAGGATGGTCTCTACGCAGACTGCACGCAGAAGGATTGTAACATGAACCTTACTGACGGCTGCTTCGAGCTTCAAGATTCAATGACCATGATGAAGATCGATGGCTACTGCACACTGTTTTGCAGCGGAGACGCCGACTGCTTTCCGAAGCCCAATGCACCGGCTATGCCAAAATGCCGTGATGCTGGGGGCGGGCAGAAGGTGTGCACGCTCTCGTGTTCTGGTTTGCTCGACTGTCCTACCGGGATGACCTGTGAAGACGTGAATTTCAACGGGGTAACCGAGAAGGTCTGCTGGTGAAGGCGAGACTGTCCGGGCGGTGGCGATCAGTAGGTGCTGCGGGACGACAGGGCAGCTGTAACTCGACTGGCGAGCTGAGGAGCGCGCTCGGAGGCGAATGGGGTCGTCTGGCGTCCAGGGTCGGTGGGCGCGTCGTTCGCCCGCGATGCGCGGCGCACCGGCGGGTCGTCCCTCGCCTGCGCGCGCAGTCGTGGAACGTCGCGCAGCAGGATCTGCCGACCGCGGCGCAAGATTAGGCGGGACCGCTCGAGTCGACCAAGCTCGAGTGACACGGTCTCGCGCGTGGTGCCGATCAGCGCGGCGAGCTCCTGGTGGGTCACCGGGAAGCCGAGCTCCCGGCCGTCGGGCGTGTCGTGGCCGCGCTCGGCGAGCTCGACGAGCTGGCCGGCGAGCCGCGCACGCACACTTCCGGTGAGCGCGCTACACAGCCGACGGATCGTCGCGTCGCGACGGACGACGGCCTGCTCGAACAGGCGCAGCTCGACGCAGGGGTGCTCGTCGAGCACCTGGCGGAACATGACCCGGGGGATCCGCGAGAGCATGACGGCGGTCGCGGTCACGGCGGTGTCATCACGCGGCGCCGTCGTCCACAGACAGCTCTCGCCGAATACCTCGGTCCCACCGTGCAGGCCGAGGTTGACCGTGCGACCCGCGTGAGTGATATGGAGCAGGCTGACCCGGCCGCCGTGCAGGAAGTAGACGTGGTCGGCGATGTCGCCCGCGAGATACAGCGTCGCCTTGCGCGGCCGCTCGCACAGCTCGCCAGCCTCGGCCAGCGACTCCAGGCCGGCAGACGGCAAGGCGGCGAGGATGGGGTTCTTGCGCAGGTACCAGAGGTGGCGGCTGGTGTCGGTCGTCATGGCGCCCCCTGGGCGCGCTGGACGAGCCCGTCGCGCGCGGGCGGCCGGCATGCGGCCGCCTCCGCCGCGGCTGCCAGGTGGTACAAGGCGGCGTCGATCACGATGTCGTCCGCCTGGCTGCCAGCCGGGAGGTCATCGAGCTGCTGCAGTGTTGCTCTCTGGCCCGGCGCACGGACGAGGTAGACGGCGCCGTCGGCGGCGACGTAGAAGGTGCGAAAGCCGTGGGTGTAGAAGCCCGGCCTACGCACCGGCAGGTCGAACACGACACACTCGACGGCGTCGTCGGGCAGGCTCGGAGGGGAGGGGGGAGGTTGCATGGTCGGATTCCTATTCGCTAGTTCGGCGGGGAAGAGAGCGGGCCGCACGGGCCCGTGGCGCCTGGTGTGGCGCGACTCGGCTTGGTCGAGGGGGGTCCGATCCGATATGCTAAGCGGCATGCCGCGCAAGCCGCTGCCGAAGCCCGGGACCTACGCGACGAACGAGGAGATGATGGCCGTCACCGGGGTGTCGCGGGACGCGCTCTACAAGTGGGTCCGCGAAGAGCTGCTTCCGCGACCGACGATCACGTCGGACGGGAACGGCACCCTCTCGCTGTGGCCGCTCGAGGCCCTGGAGCGAGCCCGCTTCATCATGGAGAAGCGCGCGCAGATGTACACGCTGCTCGAGATCAAGAAGATGATCCAGAAGCGGTGGCCGGCTCCGAAGTCCGCCGAGTTGGACGAGGACGGCTAAGCTCGTCCAGGGAGCGGGGCGGCAAGCGCGGTGGCGTGAAAGGCGCATTTAAGTCCTATTCGCTATCTACCGTAGGCGAGGTCGGGGCGCCCGTCAACCTGGAAAGTGGAGCGCGTTTCCGCGCCCTGTCCAGGATACTGGCCGAAGGGGGTCCGATCCTTTAGGGTGGCGCAGGATGTCGAACCGCGCCGACGACGAGCCGCGCTGGGCCACCAACGACGAACTGGTCGCCATCACCGGCCTGTCGCGGCAGAGCCTGCGGCTGTGGGTGCTCCGGGGCCTGTTGCCCAGGCCGACCCTGTTCTCGGACGGCAAGAGCGGCGTGCGTTCGCGGTGGCCGCGGTCGGCGATCGACCGGGCACGCTTCGTGATGAAGATGAAAGCGCAGGGGCACGGCCTCGACGAGGTCGCAGAGATGGTGAAGGAGCGCTGGCCCGAGCGCGGCCCATGACGGCCGGGCGTCGTGGGACGCCCGAACTGGCGGGCTACGCACCGTACCCGTCATGACCGGCGGGGTCATCGGCGGGGCCGACGAGCCCCGCGAGGCAGCGTGGCGCCGTCTCTCGCGGCGGTAGGTGACGAGCCCCACCACCCGTGGCCGCCGGGGCGCGCGAGAGGGCATACAACCGAGACCCCGTAGTAGCCGACGTTCAAGAGATCGTCCGCCGTCCAGTCGCTGCAGTGCGTCGCGCCACGCGAGGGGTTGCATCCCGGGTAGCTTGCGTCTGGGTCGAACGATCCGCTTCGACCCGCGGATCATCGCCCAGTGGATCGCAGCCAACACGTCGGGCACCGGTCCGGGACAAGCGCCATGATCCGACTGCGACATGGGCCAGTGGAATTCTCCGGACTACGGGGGCTGCGCCACAGATTGTCAGCTTGCCGCCCGTTGCGGAGACGGCGTTCTCGACGCGGAGCACGAGCAGTGCGACGACGGCGCGCTGAACGGCACGGGGGTCGGCGACGGGACGGCCGCTCCATGCACCAAGGCGTGCAGGTGGTTCGGGCGGATCGTGTTCATCACCTCGGACACCTATGACGGGGCGTTCACCGGTTTGCCGTGGGCGGACGCGCAGTGCCACCACCTGGCCTGGTGGGTGGGCTTGAAGAACCCGAACGGCTACCGCGCGTGGCTCAGCGATGGAGTCTATTCGCCGGCCTCCCGCTTCGAGCACAAGGACGACGGCATCCCCTACGTCCTCCTCAACGGTCAGGTCTTCGCCGGCGATTGGGAGGAGCTGACGCTGAAGGGCCCCCGACAGGGGCTCTCCGTGACGGAGAACGGCGAGCCCCTGGTGGGGGCGCGGGCGTGGACGAACACGACGGCGTTCGCCACCAACCTCAGCAACACGAAGCACTGCGCCGGCTGGACGACCGCGAATCCCGATTTCGCCGCCCGCGTCGGCCTCAATGCCGTCGAGGTCGAGGAAGGGGCCGCCTGGGAGGCCTGGAAGATGGGGCGCCAGTGGACCTCCTTCAAGGACCAGAACTGCCAGGAGTCCGCCCACTTGTACTGCTTCGATGACGGCCCCATCGATGGGCTGTGAGGGCGGCGCGCTGCGCGCTGTGCGCGGTCGGCCGCGAGGCACTTGGCTCGCGCGCGAACATGCGCTATCGTCGCCAGTCGTGGCGTTCGTCCGCCCCATCTTCGCGCTCGCCGGGTTGCTCGCCTGCAACCTGTCGGGCGAGGCGTCGACGGGCTTCACGACGCAGCCCACCGTGACGACCGTACCCGGCGACACCGACACGAGCAGCTCCAGCGGTGGGTCATCGACGAGCTCGAGCTCGAGCTCGAGCTCGAGCTCGGGCGGAGACGGGGATTCGAGCGCCGGCAGCTCAGGCGCGAGCGGGACGCTCTGGGACATGGGCGTGTCGCATGACTTCGGCACGGGCATCGGCTGCAAGGGGAAGATCGACTTCCTGTTCATCATCAGCAGCAGCGGGTCCATGTACGACGAGCAGGAGCTCCTGCTCGCGGCGTACCCGGAGTTCATGGCGGCGATCGAGGCGGAGTTCCCGGACTTCGACCGCCACATCCTCGTCTCCGACGGCGACAATTACTACCAGATGAAGGACTGCTCGCTGTGCGCGGACCCCGACGACTGCGACCCGACGAGCATCGAGAAGTCGTGCGGGATCGACATCGACACCTGCGACAAGAAGCTCGGGGCCGGGATCGTGTTTCCGATCGGGAAGGACGCGAGCAACCGTCGCTGTGATTTGGTCGACGGGCGCCGCTACATTACCAACGCCGATCCGGACCCGCTCGCCACCTTCGAGTGCGTCGCCCGGGTCGGCACCGGCGGCGACGGCTCTCTCGCGGCCGAGTCGATGGTGGCAGCGCTGAGCGACGACCTCAACGGGCCCTTCCGCTGCAACGACGGCTTCATCCGCGACGATGCGCTGCTCGTCGTCACGATCATCAACGACCTCGGCGACCACGATTCTCAGGGGGGGCCTGAGGAGTGGATCGACGCGCTCTACCTGGCGAAGGGTGGCAACGAGGACGCCGTGTTCGTGCTCGTGATTACGACGGACACCGACATTTATCCCAATCTGTGCGACCCGGGCAACCCCCCGGAGCCCACAGGGCGACTCCGCACGTTCGCCAACAGCGTCAAGCACGGCTCCATCGGTTCGGTCTGTGCGCCGAGCTTCGGGCCGTTCTTCTCCGAAGTGGTCGCCGAGATCAAGCCGCTCTGCGACAGCCTGATCCCGCAATGAATCACGGGTAGTGGATCTTGACGAGCGCGCGTGACTTGCCGTCCACGAACTCGTAGCCGCCCCAGGCGCAGTAGCCCCAGGCGTCGCAGTCGACGGCCGTCGCACCATCGTCGCCGTTGCCGAGGCCGTAGTGCTCTGCTTGCCATACCGGCGGCTGGTCTGGCAGGCTGGTGGCGAAGAGCAGTGCGTCGGTCTGCCCGCCGGTCAAGCGCTTTCCCACGCTGACGACCTTCCCCTCACGATCACAGTCGACGCCGTGGAGCGTGACGTCAGTGAACGGCTCCGCGCGGCGGCTGAGGGACTTGCCTTTGAGGTCGATGCGCCGGACCAGGGGTTGCGGCTTGGCGTCGACCGCGAGGTCGCGGGTCCAGCCGCCGGCGATGAAGGTGCCGCCGCACCACCGCAGCGAGCGAGCCGAGTCCTGAGGCAAGTAATCGCCGGCCGAGGTCCATGTGGCGAGACGGCCTCCGAGGGGGTCATAGCGCGCGGTGAACGTTCGCAGCTGTACCGGATCCTGCTGGCTCAGTTTGAACTCGCGCTCGCCGACGACGAGAACCTCCAAGGTGTTGGGGTTGAGGTCCACCGCGAGCACCTTCTCACTGCGGAGGTTGAGTTCATCCTTGATGACCTCGTCCTCGGTGAAGGGGGCCCGGAGTTGATCGTCCACCCAGACCACGCCGGTCGTCGTGTAGCCGGCCACCAGCCCGTCGTACCGGAGCGGGTTCTTGTGGGTCCGCCGGGAGCCGACCATGATGATCTGCTCGTAGGGCCAGGGTATGCGGGTCACGCCGGCGGCCTCGTCGCCGAGCTCGCCGGTCGTCTCCCAGATGAGGGAGAGGTCGTCGGCCCGAAGCAGGGCCAGGTAGGGCTGCGGATCGGCGCCCAGGAGGAGGTTGCCGGCGATCACGTAGTTGCCGGACTCGTCGAGCGCCAGCGAGGCGCCGGTCGATGGCCACTTCGCAACGTCCAGCATGGTCCAGTCGTCGATCGACCGCCGATCGTACAGGCCGCACATCGTCGGGGCGATCCGCCACAGCGCGAGCTTCGGACCAGAACCCTCGTCGCGCGTGCCGAGCGCGGCCAGGTACTTCTCGCCGAACACGAGGCTGGCGATCCCGCTGTGCTCGCTCTCCTCGTCCTGGAAGGGACACTTCATCGTACCGTGCGCAGGGAGGTCGATCTCGAGCGTCGTGAACTTCTCCGTGGATCCACCCTCGTCATCGAACACCCGAAGCGTGAAATGGTGATCGCCGTTGACATCGGAGGAGGTCGCCTCGTGGGCGTAGGTGAGCGTATCGAGGGGGCCCTGCGCGACGACCTTGCCGTCGAGGTAGATCGTCGCGCTTGTAGCGCTGCCGCTGACCTCCATGATCGCGCTCGACAGCCCGGGCGCGGTCAGCGGCGAGGGCTCGAACTTGAACTGCGTGATGATCAGCGGTTCGGCCGGCTCTTCCGTCGACGCGCTCGTATCCTCGGGGCTCTGTATTGGCTCAGCGGGAACGAGACAGGTGGGTGGGTTGACGAACGGAGGTG
>ERZ1066136.338-NODE-338-length-41212-cov-13.684112_pt1 | contig 41212 bp, 30 predicted proteins | sample MGYA00382783_ERZ1066136 | MGnify/ENA primary metagenome ERZ1066136 (study PRJEB33369, sample SAMEA5778366) | biofilm metagenome | biome: Industrial cooling water; feature: Water cooling tower basin; material: Biofilm | place: United Arab Emirates | collected... | reverse complement strand
GGCTGCGGCCGCCGGGCTGGGCGGCCGAGCGAGCCTCGCCGTCCCCCCGCGCCGCTGGCTCCCGGTCGCTCGCCGAGGGCGGTCCGCGGCGCCTGCGCGGCGCCGGGCCACGGACGCTCCGGCGTGCCTTAGGATCTTTCCGCTCGGATCTCCTCGTGCACTCGCGCTGCTTTCAAGACCCGGCCCAGGCCTTCGAGGGGCCGCCGCCCTCGCCGCCCCCCGGCGCCCCCCGGCTGCTGGTCCTGGTGGCCGTGGAGGAGCCCTTCGACTGGGACAGCATCCCGGCCGCGGGCACCGCGGTTTCCATGGAGCTCGGTCGATTGCCGGAGCTCCAAGCTGAACTGCAGAGCCGCGGGCACCGGCCCTGTTATGCCCTGGACTACCTGGCGGTCGAGGCCAACGGCGAGCTGTTCGGCGAGTGGGCGCGGGCTGGTGGCGCGCTGATCGGAGCCCACCTGCATCCCTGGGTCAATCCGCCCTTCGGGCGCGACGAGAGCGGCCAGTCCTTCGGGGCCAACCTGCCGCCGGATCTCGAGGCCAGCAAGCTCGCCAACCTGTTCGGTCTGATCCGGGCCCGCACCGGCGTCGCGCCGCTGCTGTACCAGGCGGGCCGCTACGGCGTCGGCCTGCAAACCCTGGCCCAGCTCGAGTCCCATGGCATCGAACTCGATGCGAGCCTTTCTCCGGGGTTCGACTATGCCCACCTGGGCGGGCCGGATTTCCGCCGATTCGATTCCCGACCGCGCTGGTATCGCGGCGGCCGCGTGCTCAGCGTCCCGGTCACCGGGGGATACCTGGGCGCCCTCAGCGGCCTCGGGCCCCACCTGCACCGCAGCGTCGAGGCCGGGCTGGCGCGCCGGGCGCGGCTGCCGGCGCTGCTCGACCGGGCCGGGCTCTACGGCCGTCTGCGGCTGTCGCCGGAGGGCAATTCGGAGCGCGACCTGCGGCGCTTGACCGAGTCCCTGCTGGCGCGCGGCGAGCGCCTGTTCACGCTGTACCTGCACTCCTCGAGCCTGGTGGCGGGAGCGACCGGCTATGCCCGCGATGCGGCCGGCGTCGAGGCCCTGCTCGCCCGCACCCTGGCCTATGCGGACTGGTTCCAGCGGGCCCTGGGCGGTCAGCCCGCCGATCACCTGGCGCTGCTCGAACACTTCCGCAGCGCCCACAGGGCCGCGCTGGGCTCCTAGTCGACCTCTCAGCCGCGGCGCTCAGCCGTCCTCCGCAGGCGTTTCGCCAGCGGCGGCCGGCGCCGCGCGCGCGGCGCGGCGCGAGAGGCGCTGCACGGCCAGCCTGCCGGCCCAGGACGAGAGCGGCAGGGTCAGGCTCCACAGGGGCACGGCCTGGGCGCCCCAGTCGGACTTGTGGCCGCTATAGCCCCCCAGGAAGTCGTAGCGGGTCAGGCCGCGTTCGAGGGCCCCGCGCATGGCCAGGGCCCGCAGGGCGATGCCCGGGCGCTCGGCGGCCTGGGCCGGCGCGTAGCCCTCCTGCAGCTGGTGGTAGGCGCTGTCGATGTCGAAGCCGGCCTGGATCGCCACGGGGCCCTGGGGGCCGACCAGGCGGTCGATGCGCGCCAAACCGGCGGCGTGCAGCCGCGCAAAGGCGCTGCGGTAGAGGGCCACCCGCCGCGGGTCCGCGAAGGCCCCGGGCTGGCCCGCGGCGCTCCAGCGCTGCTGGTGCAGGCTGAAGAGCTGCTCGAGCCACGGCTCGAGCGGCGCGCCCGGGGCGAGCTGCTCGTGCACGAGGCCGCGCTCCTCGGCGCGCCGCAGCGCCTGGCGGAGCTTGCTGCGCATGCGCGGCTTGAGGCCGCCCACGTAGGCTTCGAAATCCGCCGGCAGCAACGCGCAGGCGGCCAGGCGCTCTTCGCGGCGCAGGGGCCGGCCGCTGTGTTCGAGGGCGCGGAGGAAGGCCTGCACCCCGGCCGAGGCCTGGGGCAGGGTGCGCAGGATGGCATAAGCCGCCAGGCGCGCGCGTCCGAGGCCTTGGACCAGGGCGGCGGCCGCTTCGCTGCGGCGCTCGGGGTCGAGCAGCGGCTCGAGGTGATCGCTGTCGAAGCTGCCGTCGCCCAGCAGGCGCGCGCGCCGCAGGATCCAGGCCTGACGGCCGGGTTCGCGCACCAGGGCCAGCAGGCCGACGAGCTCGGCGCCGCTCCAGACCGTCAAGGCGGCGCTCTGCTCCCCGGGGGCCCCGTAGGCCCCCTGATGGTCAAAGAGCCAGTCGGGGGAGTTGAACCACGGGTGGGCTCCCGAGCGCGAGAGCAGCGCTCGCCAAGGGGCTTCGAGGGCGGACAGCTGCTCCGCTCCCCGCCGCCATTCGATGCGCAGCTGTTTGCCGGGCACCGCTCACTTCCCGCCTAGGTAACCCAGGGCTTCGAGCTGGCGCCGCATCTCATCCGAGAGCAGGCCGGGCGGCTGGTCGCGCAGGCCCTGCTCCGCCAGGAAGCGCGCATGGGCTTCCAGGGCGCGCATCAAATCGTCGCGGCGCGCGCGCAGGGCCGGCTCGTCGAAGCGGTCCTCGAGCTCGCCCGGGTCGCGGCCCAGGTCGAACAGCTCGTACATGGGCAGGATGTCGCCGGCCTCGCTGCGGTAGATGCTCTTCTCGGTGAGCACGAGCTTGAGCTCGCCCTGGCGCACTCCGCTGAGCACGAAATCATCCTTGACGTCGTGCTCCATCGAGAATTCGTTTTCGAGGAACAGGCGCTCGCCCCGGTCGGGCTCCCCGCGCAGCAGCCCGGCGAAACTCTGTCCGTCCCCGAAGCGCCCGCCGGCCTCGAGCAGGCCACAGAGCTCGAGCAGCGTCGCCGGCAGCCCGACGGTCTCGACCGGCGCCGGCACGCGCGCGCCCCGCGGAATGCCCGGACCGGACAGGATCAGGGGCACATGCACCAGGGGCTGGGACAGCGATTGGCCGTGCCCGAGCGAGCCGAATTCGAACCATTCCTCGCCGTGATCGGCGGTGATCGCCACCAGGGTGCGGTCGGACAGTCCCAGGCGCTCGAGCTGATCGAATATCTGCCCGAGCCCCATGTCCTGGTAGGCGACCTCGCCGTCGTAGAGGTCCCGCCCGACCCGGGCCTTGCGCTCGTTGTGCAGCACCAGTCCGTGGGACTGGGCGAAACGGCGGCGGTACTCGGCCGGGGGCGCGTAGGGCGAGTGCGGATCGATGTAGTGCAGGTAGAGCAGGAAGCGCCGATCCCGGTTGGCTTCCAGCCAAGGCAGGGCGCGCCGGTTGACCGCCTGATTGTCGTTGGCGTAGTTCCAGTTGAACTGATAGCGCGTCAGGGCGATCAGCAGGCGCCCGAACCAGGCCGAGCGCAGCGCGGCCTTGGGCAGGGTGTCGACCACCGGCGAATCGAAGTAGGTGTCGAAGCCCCGATCGAAGTCGAACACCGCTTGGATGTTCGGGTTGGTGACGATCGCGGCCGTGTGCCAACCCGCCCCCTGGAAGGCCTCGGCCAGGGTGCGCTGGCCACTCGGCAGACGCAGCATCGAGCCGTGGTAGAGCGCCCCGTGGCGGGACGGGTACAGGCCCGTGAGCAGCGTGCCGGTGGTCGGTTTGGTCCAGGCGGCGCTGGCCATCAGGTCCTCGAACAGGGCGCCGCCCGCGGCCAGGGCATCGAGGCGCGGCGATGTGGGCCGCGGGTAGCCGTAGCAGGACAGCGCGTCGGCGCGCAGCGTGTCGACCACGATGTAGACCAGGTTGGGAGCGGTCGGCGAGGCCTGGTTCTCGCCGCCGGCCGCGGCCGCATGCATTTCGAGCTGCGGCTGCTCGCGGCGGGACTCGATCCACAGGGCCAGGGGCGTCAGCGCCAGGAGCGCCAGGAGCGCGCCGCCCAGGGCGCGGCGCGCCGCCTGATAGCGGCGCGCCCCGGGGGCCGCGGCGGGGCGCGGGCGCCAGGGCAGGGCCGCCAGGACGGCCAGCAGCACGGCCAGCCCCAAGGCCAGCCCCGCTTCCAGCAGCGCCCCGGCCGAGGTCGGCCCGTCCGGGTGGCGGGTCACGCGCGCCAGGGCCTGGGCGCCCCCGGCCAGCCAGAACAGGCCCGCGCTCCAGCCGATCGCGGCGGCGGAGCGCCGCGGGGCCAGGCGCGCGAAGACCGCCGCGACCAGCGCCGGGGGCAGCGCCCACAGGATCGTGCCCAGCAGGTTGAGCAGCAGCAGCTCGGGCGGGGACAGGAACGGCAGCCATTCGCCCGCGAAGTAGGTCCCGCGCCAGGCCCACAGGGCGAAGCCTCCCGCCAGGACGCCGAGGGCGCCGGCGCGCGCTTCGGGCCGCTGCCGGCCGGGGAACAGCAGCGCGGCCAAGGGCAGCGCCGCCAGGGCCAGGATCAGCGCCAGCAGGCCGAATCCCAGGCTCTCCACCGACACCGCCACGGCGAAGGCCAACAGCCGCTCGCCCAGCCCCGAGGGCGGACCGGCCTGGAATTCGCGCACGTGCTCGGTGCCGTACAGCCGCCAGGCCGCCAGCAGGCCCAGGAGCAGCCCGGCGAGGCGCCAAATCGTGGCGGCGACCCGCAGGGGCCAGGGGGCCGGGCGCGGCGCTGGTTCGGCTTGGTGGGTCATGGGTGCGGATCGGGCGGGGAGAGTTCTACCCGCTCCGGGGTGCTTGTGGGTTGCCCGGCAGCCCCAGGCCGGCCCGGAGAGTTTCCGGACCGGCGCTCGCCGGTGCTTTGTGATCCGCGGTGCTTGCCCAGCGCGGGGCGCGGGGGGGCCGGGAGCGGCGCCACAGCCGGGCTCAGGTCAGGTCCAGCCCGGAGCGGGGCACGCGCCGCGGGAAGCGCCTGAGGAGGGCGGGCGAATTCAGGATCAGCTGGTGCCGGCCGTAGCCCACCGCCCGGTAGTGGCCCACGCTCTCGAAGCCCAGCCGGGCCAGGCCCGCCCGGGAGCTGTGCTTGTCCGTGTGGGCGTAGCCCACCAGTTCGCGCTGGCCGCGCCGGAACAGGTCCTGGAGGACAAAGGCCATGCCCGCCTGGTAGAGCTTGTGGCCGCGGTGCTGCGGGCTGGTGAAGGCCTTGTAGATGAACTGTTGCTCGGGGTTGAGGGCCCGCTTCTGCTGGCCGGGGACGTTGAGGTTGCGCGGATTGACCCACATGCTGAAAACCGGCAGTCCCCCGGGCTCGGTCAGGCCGAGCACGAGGCGGTGTCCCAGCTCGAGCCGGCGCGCGCCGCGCTCCCGATCGCGCGCGTCGAGCTCGGTGTGCACCGCTTCACAGCGGGAGAGCAGATCCGCGCTGCCGAACACGAAGCGATACCCCGCCGGCGCCCGGAAGTCGGCGTCGGCGGTCGACACCGGGCGGACGAAGACGTCGAAGCGATCCCAGTGCAGGTTCCAATACAGCCGCGAGAGCGAGCGGCGCAGGCCGACCTGGGCCGGGTCGGCGCCGGTCTGGCCGGTCGTCACGAGCCGAGGTACAGGGCGGCGGTGTTGGTGATGCGTCCGATGCTGTTGATGGCCGTGAAGTCGAAGATCACCCCGACCAGGTCCAGGAAGCGTCCCAGGCCCACGATCGCCGGCGCGTTGGGCAGCAGCAGCGCGCCCTGGGCCGTGCCGGCGCCGCTGAGGGTGCCCGCGAAGCCGTTGAAGACCGGGGGCGTCAGGCCGGCCCACAGCACCGGATCGAAGTTCTGGGGCAACACGCGGGTGTCCCCCGGATCGCCGATCGAGGCCAGGGGCAGGCCCGGTTCCTTGCCGGTCAGCGAGCACAGCAGCAGGTAGGGGCGCCCCGCTTGGGCGGGCGCGTTCAGGAACAGGGGCTGATTGATGCCCAGCTGGCGGCGAGCCCAGGTGGAGAGCTCGGCCCGGGCGGCCAGGGCCCCGGCGGCGACCGGGACAGGAGCCTGGATCGGCGGAACCGGTTGCCCCGCGGTCCCGAACTCGTAGACGCTGAAGCCGTCGAGCACGAACAGGCTGCCGCCCTGGGGCCCGGCGAGGCCCGGGCTGCCGCTCAGGAACTCGAGGTCCTGGGGCCGGGCGAAGTGGCCCGCGACCAGGCTGCGGCTGCCGCTGCCGCTGGCCACGCGCCAGACCCGGCCCGAGTTGCCCTCGGCCACGAAGGCGTTGCCGGCCTGGTCGAAGCACAGGCCGCCCGAGGGCACGATCGACACCGGCGCCGGCGCGGAGGGGTCGAAGCCGTCCAGGGCCTGGGTGTCGAAGCGGGCCAGGGGATCGATGCGCCAGTGCCCGGAGCGGGCCGGTGCGGACTGCCAATCGACGGCCAGCAGCTCCCCGCCCTCCTCGGCGTGGCCATCCTCGAGGATCGTGGCCAGGCCGTCGGCGGGGGACATGCGCAGGCGGCGTCCGCGCAGGTGGTCGCCGATCAGCGTCAGGGCGCCGCCCGAGACGCGCCACAGCCGGCCGCCTTCGGCCGCCGGATTGGGATTGCGCTCGAGCAGGTAGACGGCCCCATCGCTGCCCAGGGCCAGGTCGCACACGTCGCTGAGCTGGTTGCCGACGTCGTCGAACCAGTCGACCGCCAGGAAATTCTGGTTGGGCAGGATCGCCCGCACCCGCCCGCCGCGCTCGACCGCAAACAGCCAGCCGTTGCCGGCGGGCGAGATGGCCGCCGGCGGCGGCGTGATCGTGGTCAAGAGCTGGGGCGCTCCGGCGCCCGCCAGCGGCACCCGCCACAGGCTGCCGTCGCTGCACAGCACCAGGGGCCGGCCGGTCTGGGGCTCGCCGCACAGACCCACCGGCTGGCGATCGGCGTTGAAGGTCGCGCGCAGCTGGCCGACCGGCGGCGAGCCCGGATCGACCCAGCGCGGGGCCGGGGCCGGCACGCCGGGGATCTCCCAGAGGCGGTTGTACTCGGTCACATACAGTGAGAAGCCGGTGCTGCTGCCAGCGCCCGGGCTCGACCGGGCGATGGCCACGCCCGAGGGCCGGTTCAGGTAGCCGGAGCCGATGCGCGCGATGCGCCCGGTGGCCGGGTCGAAGCGCCGCACGCAGAACTCGTCCTCGAGGGGGATGTAGATGCGCCCGAGGGCGTCGACCACCAGGTCCCCATCGCCCCAGTCGGGCCCGTTGGTGATGTTGAGACCGTTGAAGTTGGGGATCAGGGCCCCGGGACCGTTGGGCAAGCTCAGGGCGCCCACGGCTCCGGCGAAGCCCTGGTTGATCCACTCGCTGTAGAGCAGTTGACCCCGGAACGGATCGCCGATGACCCCGCGGGGTTCCTGGGCGGAGAGCAGATTTTGCACGCTGCCGCCCTGGATCAGGCCGATGTAGCCCTGGTCGAAGGCGGTGTAGACCGCGGCGTAGCGCTGGCCCTGGCGGCCGATCGAGAGGTCCTTGCCGCGCACGATCTGGCTCAGGGGATCGCTGAACAGGGTGGTCGCGGCCCCGGTCTGGGTGTTGATCTGCTGCAGGGCTCCGCTGGAGGTCAGCGCGAACAGCTGGCCATCGCGGTCGAAGGACAGGCCCTCGACGCGGCCCTCGAGTCCGGTCTGCCCGCTGGCCACCGTGGTCAGCACGAAGTTGTTGACGTCCGTGCGGCGGATGGTCTGGTTGCTGCCGAAGTTGTCGCCTCCGAGCCACAGGCGGTCGAGCCCCTCGGCGGTCAGCTCGAAGCAGTTGAAGCCGGCGAAAAACAGGCGCTGCACGCCGCGCGTGGGCGGCGTGTGGAAGGCCGGCGGGTGCAGGGCCGCGGCCGCGTCCGAGGGCGCCAGCACGCGCACCGTGGAGGGATCCTGGCCGTGGGCCACCCACAGGCTGTGGGAGCCACCGCTGCCGGTGATCGCCAGGCCGCGCACCGTGCTCGGCAGGGTCTGGAACACGCTGGTCGAGTTGGCCAGGCGGTTGTAGCGGATCACCTGGGAGCCGGCGGCGATGAACACATCGCCGTCCGCTTCCGCCACCAGGTCGCCGTCCAGCGTGGTGGGGGACACGTTCGGACCCGGGCCGATCTGGGTCTCGACCGGCGCCAGGTCGATGGCCTCGAGGGTCCGCAATCCGCCGTTTTGGTCGCTGCGCAGCAGGCGCGAGCCGAGCGGGTCGGGGCACAGGCCCACCGGCTGGCCGAAGGTCGTGAAGTAGCCCCACTCCTGGCCGTTGGCGGAGATCAACGCCACCGTGCGCGTGCCGGGGGAGATGGTGCGCGAGGCGATCCAATGGCTGCCGGCCTGGTCGATCACCAGGTCGCTGGCCTGGATGTAGGCGAACTGGTCGGCGTAGACCTGGGTCGGGGTTCCGCCGGCGATCGGCAAGCGCCACAGGTCCCCGCCCTCGAGCAACAGCACCAGCTCGCTGCCCGCCGGGTTGGGATACAGCGCGACCGCGGGACCGGGCAGGGCGCCAGCGGCCAGCAGCACGCTGCGGTTGTTGGCCGAGTCGATCCGGCCGACCTCGCCCGCGGAGGTCACGTAGTGCACAGAATTGGTGCCCGCAGCTCCCGCGGCGCGCACCAGGTCGACGACCTGGCCTGGGACCGAAACCTGGACGAGAAGGCTCAGAGCTAGGATTCCCATCGGGCGGTGCAGCGTGGATTTGCTATGCAGATCCGAGGATCGTTGCGCTACAGGATACCTTCGTGGGACGCGGGGGCTCCGCCAAGAAGCCCCCAGAGCCCGCAATTCGCGCCGCTCCCCCCCGGGGAGGGCGCCCGCCGATGAGCACGCCCGCGCGCCGTCGCCATTACCGGGTTCCGGTGGACCAAAGCCAGCGCTTGGCGGTGGTCGTGCAGCGCCCCGACGGCCCGACGCGGCGCTTCCAGGTCCGCGATGCCTCCCTGGGGGGCGCAAGTTTTTCCGTGGGCGCCCGGGAGTTGCCCTGGGTGGGTCCCGGGGACGTCCTGGAGCTGGCCTTCTACCTGCCCGCCTCGGAGCGGCCCCTGCGCGCCCGGGGATCGGTCCTGCGCCGCCAGCCGGAGGGCCCCGGCGCGCCCTCCCCGGTGCCCGGCAAGGCCTCGGAGCCGACCGACCTTGTGGCCCTGCAGTTGATCGACGGGGCCGAGCTGGCGCAGCAGCTCGACAGCGCCGGCTGGAAGTTCTTCAACCGCCGCGCCCAGCGCCGCGCCGAGCTGGGCGCCGAGGCGCCCCCGGGGCGCGTGCTGTCCCCGGGCCGCTCCCTGCGCCTGGCGCTGCTCGATCTTTCCCTCGCCGGGGTGGGGCTCGAATTCCGCTCCGGGCCCGGCGAGCTCCCGTCCATCGGCGAGCGGCTGCGCGTGGGCTTCGCGCTGGCGGCCGGCGCGGAGCCCCTCTTCGCCGAAGGGACCCTGGTGCACCGCACCCCGCGCGCAGGCGGCGAGCGCTGGGGCCTGGCCTTCGATGCCTCCCGCTCGCCCCACCTGCTGGCCCGCGCGGCCGCCGTGGGCCAGGCCTTGGTGCGCAGCCAGCTGCGCGTCACCGGGCCGCCCTGATCCCCGGGGCCTTCCCGGACCCGCGCGGCCCCGCGGGCCGCGCGGGGGCCCCTCCCGCCAAAGCCCCGGCGCGCTTGTTTCCTCCTCCACCGCTTCCCCCCATGTCCAACCGCCACAGCTCCCAGCCGCCGGCGCATGCCATCCCCCGGGCGATCGAGCGCGGCGCCCACACCCTGAGGGTGATGCGCGGTGCGATCGTGGGCATCGACGGGCGCGACGTGTTCGTCGAGCTTTCGCCGCGCCAACAGGGGGTGATCCGGCGCGATCGCTTCCCGGCCGATCCGGCCCTCGGGGAGACCTTCGAGTTCACCCTGCGGGGGCAGGAGCAGGGCCTGTGGGTGCTCGAGCTCAAGGAGAGCCTGCCGAGCCTGCGCTGGGAGACGATCGAGGTGGGCGAGGTGGTCGAGGCGCGCGCCTTGGCGGTCAATCCGGGCGGGTTGGAGCTCAAACTCGGGCCCCTGCACGCCTTCATGCCCAAGGCCGAGAGCGGGCTGTCGCGGCGCGAGGATCCGCGCCTGCTGCTCGGGCAACAACTGCTGTGCGAGGTGCTCGATGTCGATCCCGCGCGCCAGCGCGTGCTGCTGTCGCGCAAGCGCGTGCTGCAGGCGGCGCGCGAGAGCCGCCGCCGCCGCTCGGCCCTGGCCCTCAGGCCCGGCGCCGTGCTGCCCGGTCGCGTGGTGCGCCTGGAGAGCTTCGGGGCCATCGTGCGCCTCGATGGCGAGCTCGAGGGCCTGCTGCACGTCTCCAACATCCACCGCGAGGCCCCCGAGCACCCCGGACAGCTCCTGAACCTCGGCCAGCGCCTCGAGGTCGTGGTCCTGGCGGTGCGCCAGGGCGGCAAGCGCATCGCGCTCGGTCTCAAACAGCTCGAACCGAGCCCCTGGAAGGCCTTCGCCGCCGCCTACCCGCTCGGCTGCCTGGTGGCGGCGCAGGTCGAACGCTGCGCGCCCTTCGGAGCCTTCGTGCGCGTGCTCGAGCCCCAGGGTGACGAGTGGCTGGCGGGGCCGATCGAGGGCCTGGTGCACCGCAGCGAATGCGCCCTGCCCGAAGGCGTCCACCCGCGCCAGGCCCTGGCCCGCAACTCGCGCCTGTGCCTGCGCGTGCTCTCCGTCGATCCCGAGCGCGAGCGCCTGTCCCTGTCGCGCACCGATCCGGCCGGCCGCCTGCTGGACTGGCGCCAGGTGGAGCAGATCGCGGAGCGTTTGGAGCGCTGCCGCGAGGCCCAGCGCCGCGCTGCCGACGAGCGCCTGGTCCAGCCGCCGACCGCACCGGCCCCCGAGGCCGCCCTGATCGACGGCAGCGCCGCCTTCCAGCGCGCCGATCCGCGGCGCACGAGCCTGTTCGCGGCCCTGGAGCGGGGGCGGCGCGGGGCCGCCGGCACCGGCTGAGCCCGGTCGGAAGGCCGGTGCGGAGTTCGGTTTGCGCGGGCGCCCTGGGGCGTCCCGGGCCGCGCTGCGCGTCCCGGGACGTCAGATCACCCGTGCGGTGGCCTGGACGAAGGAATAGAAGAACACGGCGTTGGGGTCGTGGGCGACCTGCTCGAGCTCGGTCTTCATCCCGGACACGGTCGCTTCGGAGACCTTGCCGGCCTGCAGCAGCCCCGGGGCGCCCGAGAGCAGGAGGTCGCTCCAGTAGTCGAGCATCTCGGCCCGCTCGCCGGGTTCGCGGTTGTCGAGGAAGATCGCGTGCACGCGCGTCTCGATGTCGCGGAAGCCGACCGCCTGCAGCAGGTTGCCGAGCTTCGCGCCCACGAACGGGTCGCCCCCCAGCTCCAGCTGGTGGTCGTTGAACGCCAGCCAGTAGGCCATCGTCTGGGGGCTGTAGGGGTCGATGAAGAAACTCATGTTCTGCACCTCCGTGATCACCACGGGGGACCCCGGACGCAGCACGCGCCGCACCTCCGAGAGCACCCGCATCGGGTCGCCCACATGCTCGAGCACCCAGCACAGGAAGGCCGAGTCGAAGCTGTCCATCTCGAAGTCCATCTGGGCCGCGTCGGCCATGACCAGCTGGAAGCGCCCCTCGGCCCAGGGCACGCGCTGCAGGTGCTCCTTGGCGCGCGGCAGGTTCTTGGGCGAGGCGTCGATGCCGGTCACGTGCAGGTCCGGGAAGCGCCGCAGCAGGATCTCGGTCTGGGCCCCGACGCCGCAGCCGACCTCCAACAGCCGGCGGCAGCGCTTGAACGGCAGGTCCCCGTGGACGCGGTGCTCCATGAAGCGGGCCTGGTGGTACAGGCGCTGCTGCTCCTTTTGGGTGAAGCCGTGCAGATAGCCGACGGCCTGCTTGGGCGTGGCCTTGGAGGCGGGCTTCGCTGCGCCCTTGGGGCGGGTTCGGTCGACGCTGCGCTTGGCCATGGTGGAGATCTCCGAGGGGTGCGGTGGCGCCATTCTCTCCCGCAGCCTGTGCGTGAAGCAAGACCGGCCCAGGCCGCGCGCCGGTCCCCAGCGCAGGCGGTCGCGGCGCTTCAATCGAGGCGCCGCAAGCGTCCGCCGGTGCGCTCGCGGAGCTCCGCCAGCCAGCGTTCGTGTTCCAGGGCCGGCAGCGCCAGTTCGAGCTCGATGTCCGCGCCGTAGCGGGCCGAAAGGACGCGGCCCGAGCACTCGCCGAGCCAACCGGTCAGCACTCCCTGGCAGGCGTAGGGCAGCGCGATCCGCGCGCAGATCTCCCGCCTGCGCCAGGCCAGGCCGCCGGCTTCGAGGGCCTGCCGCGCGGCGCCGCCGTAGGCGCGCATCAGTCCGCCCACGCCCAGCTTCGTGCCGCCGAACCAGCGCGCCACCACCACCGCCACCGCGAACAGGCCCAGGCCTTCGATCTGGCGCAGGATCGGCAGGCCCGTCGAGCCGGAGGGCTCGCCGTCGTCGCCGCTGCGCACCTCCGCCAGCGGCGGGGCCAGGCGCCAGGCGAAGCCGTGGTGATCCGCCCCGGGAAACTCCGCGCGCACCGCCGCCAGCAGCCCGGCGGCGGCTTCCGCGTCGGCCACGGGGGCCGCCGTGGCCACGAAGCGCGAGCCCAGGATCTTCTCGGGCTCGACCCGCGCGGGGCGTTCCAAGGTGGGGAACGGGTCGGGTGCCGGCTGCGCGCGGGCCATGGTTTGGCATTCTGCGGCCTGCGCCCATGGCATCCATGCAGCGATCGAGGCGCCTGTTCGCCGCGCTCTACCCGCCCCACGGCCAGGCCCAGGCCCTGGCCAGCGCCGCCCAGGGCCTGGGCCTGGCCGACGTGCGGCCGGTTCCCGCGGAGCGGATCCATCTGACGGCGCTGTTCCTCGGATCCGTCCCGGAGCGACGCCTGGCGGCGGTCCTGGAGTCGCTCCAGAGCGCCGCCCGCGGCGTGCGCGCCTTCGCCCTCGACGGCCTGCGCTGGGCGCGCCTCCCCGAGCGCGGGCCCGCCCGGCTGGTGGCCGCGGCCGCGCCAGACTGCCCCGCCGCCCTGTCCGAACTGGTGCGGCGCTTGGCCCAGCGCCTCGGGCCGCGCGGGGCCACGGCGGCGGACTTCTGGCCCCACCTGACCGTCCTGCGCCTGCCCGCGCCCCGGGACCTGGACCTGCCCGGGGACGCCGCGTCGCCGCCGGCGCTCGACTTCGCCGAGCTGGCCCTGGTCGAAAGCCGGCTCGGTCCCCACGGGGCGGATCACCGGCGACTTGTTACTTTGGCGCTCGAGCCGGACCGGCGCTGACTTCCGCGCCATCCGAGCCGGCCGCCGCGCCATGAGCCCCGAAACCGGACATTCCGACGTCACCACCCTGGGCATTCGTGTCCGGGTGGCGGCCGAGTTCTTGCCCGAGGAATCCGACCCGGACGCGAACGTGTGGGTCTTCCTCTACCGCGTGGTGATCAGCAACCAGTCGGAGCGGACCATGAAGCTGCTCGCGCGCCACTGGATCATCCGCGATGCCAACGGCGAGCGCCGTGATGTGAAGGGCCCGGGGGTGGTGGGCGAGAAGCCGGAGATCCAGCCCGGGGGGGTATTCGAGTACCACTCCTCCTGCCCGTTGACCACCGCCTGGGGAACCATGGAGGGCAGCTACAGCTGCGTCTGGACCGACGGCGAGCCCTTCGAGGTGCGCGTGGGGCGCTTCTTCCTGGCCCAGAACACGGCTCCGATCGCCGCCCAGGAGCCGCCCCGGGCGCGCTGAGCGGCGTTCGCCGCGGGGGTGCGCCGGCCGGGCGAAGGCAACCAAGCCCGCGCGCCTCTGAGCCGCCCCCCGAGCCGCCCCCCGACCGGATCCGCGATCCAGGCGAGCGCGACGGGCTGCGCTCCGGGAGGCCCCGGGGCCTGGCCCGTCCGCGGGGGGCACGGGGGCCGGCACCGCCGTCGCCGGCCAGGCCTTTGGGTCAGAGGGCTTCCGCTTCGGCCGTCGGGGGGCGGCGGAAGATGCGCCGGCCCGATTCCTTGGGCGGCCCCCCGGAGAGCAGCACCGCCAGGGGACGGGTGCTCTCGCTGCTGGCCAGCACGGTCTGCAGCACGGCCATGATCGGCACGGCCAAGAAGGTGCCCGTGACGCCCCACAGGGAGCCCCAGACGATCACCGAGACGATGATCACCAGGGGCGAGAGGTCCAGCTCGCGCCCCATGATGCGCGGCTCGAGGATCGTGCCCAGCACGGTGTTGATGGACATGTAACCGATGGCGCACACGATGGCCTTGTCCAGGGTCGGCTCGACCGCGATCGCGACCACCGTGGGCATCACGCCGGCGATGATGCTGCCGAAGTAGGGGATGAAGTTGAGCGCGAAGGTCAGGCAGCCGAACAGCAGCGCGTAGGGCACCTTGAGCAGCACGAGCAGCAGGTAGGCGCAGGCGCCGGTGGCCAGGGAGATCAGGGTCTTGATGCCCAGGAACTGCTGCATGCCCCTGGCGATCGTGTCGAGGATGCGCTCGGCTTCGTCGCGGTTCTCGCCGGAGACGGCCAGGATCTTGCGCTTGAAGATCGAAGCCTCGGCGAAGATGAAGGCCATGTAGATCACCACCAGGAGCAGCGTGCGCGAGAGGCTCAAGCCGCCGCCCAGGAAGCGCTGGGCGACCTCGGCGGCGCGGCTTTGGTTCTTGAGCTCGAACAGCTCGCTGCGCAGATAGCCGACGACCGGTGCGGGCAGGGAGGAGCCCTCGATGCGCACCACCAGCTTGTCGACGATGTTGCCCAGGCCGCCGGCGTCGCGGATGGCGGCCTCCTGCTGGTCGCGCACGGCGCTCAGCAGGCCGTTGTTGTCGTCCTCGGCCTGGGGCCCGGCCGGATCCGCGGGGCCCGCGCCCGCATCGCTGGCCGCGGCGTCGGGCTGGGCAGGCTCCTGGACCTCGTCGGGGCGCTGCGCGGGCGGCTCGCTGACCGCACCCGGGCCGGGGCCCGTCGGTGGCGAGCGCGGGTCCAACGCCTTGGCGGGGCCCGGTTTGGATGCGGCGGCCAGCTCGCCCGCGGCCGGTGCGGCGCCCGCGGCCGGTGCGGCGCCCGCTCCCCGCGCGGCGCGCGCATCGCTGGGCACCGGCGTGTCGCGCAGGAAGGCCGAGATGTTCTCCTGGGTCAAGACCGCCAGCTGGAACAGGCCGAAGAACAGCAGCACCACCAGGGTCAGGATCGACACCGCCGGCGGGATCTTGAAGCGCTGCAGGCCGCGCAGCAGCGGGGCCAGCAGGGTCGCCAGCAGCAGCGCGATCACCAGCGGCTGAAGGATGCCGGCGGCCAGATGCAGCACCCAGCCGACCAGGATCACGGCGATCAAGGTCAGCGGGATCAGCAGGGTGCGGTGGGTGGGCTGCATCGGGGCACGCGGGCGCGGGGACAGGCGCGGGCTCGGGACCCAGACTCTAGCCAGCAGCCCGGTTCCCATTCCATGCCGCCCGCCGGTGCCATGGGCAGCGCGCGCCGATTTCCCGCGGAGTCGCAGGGCGGCCCTGGCCAGCAGGCCGAGTTCAGGGGCAGATCTCGAGCGCCAGGCCGTTGGAAAGGCCCAGCCCGCCGACGAGGCTCGGGGAGAGGGCCAGGGCCTGCAGGAACAGCTCGGCGCCGACGAAGGCCGGGTTGGGCGCGAAGCTGAACTGGAATCCGGCTTCCCCCTGGGTCGAGACCGCCAGCGGAACGAGCAGGGCCCCCGCGGGGTCCACCAGCAGACGCTGCCCGCCGGGCCAGGGCAGATCGGCGCTGGCCGCGGAGATCGCCAGGAAGGCCGGAGCCAGCGGACCCGCCCCGGACAGGCCCAGGGCCACCGGCAGTCCGGGCGCCGGCTTGCAAGCCGAGGCCAGCACCAAGCCGGAGGCTTCGCTGCTGCCGTAGCTCTGGAAGCCGCAGCCGCTGCAGGCGGGTCCGATCACGGAGAGTTCGGCCAGGGACGCGAAGCGCTCGCTGCCACCCGCTTCCCCGGCGACCCGCAGCCCGAACACGGCGCGCACCGGGAACTGCCACTCGTAGCTGCGGTAGGTCGCCGCCGCGCCGGGATCGGCGGGGTACGGGGGCTCGGGCGCGCCGACCCCCAGGTCGATCCAGGGGCCGCCGGGCAGGGACTGGGCCTCGAGCGTCAGGGAGAGCAGAAAGCCCCCCGCGGCCGTGTGGTGGCCGGACTGGAAGCGCACCCGCTCGACGCTGATCGGGGCCGCAAAGCGATAGCCGAACCAGTCGGGTCCCGGGGCGGGCGCCGGATGCTGGCTGTCGAACTGGGCCCACAGGCTGGTGCTGCCCGGCGGCGGGGTGGTCCCGTCGCGGGCGACCTCGAGGCTCGCATTGCCGCCGCCCTGGGGACCCGGGGGGGTCAGGGTCAGAACCCGTGCGATCGGCGTGCCCTGGGCGCTGTGCAGCACGCTGGCGGCCGGCAGCGGCTCGAGCCCCAGCACCTCGAACTCCGCCAGGGTCAGGGCCGCACCGGAATCGCAGGCGACGCTCAGGCGCAGCGCCTCGCCGGCCACGGGCGCGAAGCGCAGCCGGTGGCGCGTGAAGGCCGGCGCGGGCTCGCCCGGCGTGGCCAGCAACCCGCCCGGCCCCAGGCCGGCCAGGGGCGGCTCCGCACAGAGCCCGTCGACACCGATCCAGTTGCCCTGGGAAAGCACCTCGAGCTCGAGCTGCGCCAACCCGGCGCCGCCCAGGGGGCCGCTGACCAGGTCGACGCCCACGTAGCGGGCCTGGCCGGCCGCCGGGCCGGGGCGCGCCGAAACCAGCCCCGCGCGGCCAGCGGGTCCGGGCGCGATCGCCACCGACGGCGCCGGCCCCGCGGCCTTGGGCGCCAGGTCGCGCAGGAATTCGAGCTCGCCGACCGGCGTGCCGAGGGCCTCGAGCGCTCCCGCGGCGGAGACCCGCGCCAATCCGGCGGCGGGATAGACGAAACGGGTCTGGGCGGCGCTCGAACCGTCGCCCGCCGTGGCGCTGGCCCTCAGCCGCAGCCAGCGCACCTCGCCGAGCTGCGGGGCCAGGTCGGGCGTGAACGCCAGCGCGTTTCCCTGGGCGCTGAAGTTCGCCGCCAGGGGCGCTCCATCCCGCCAAACCTCGGCCTGCCAATCGATCGGCAGCGGCAGACCCGCGCCGTCGCTGGCCTGGCCGGAGAGGGCGAGTTCGCCGCCGGTCCAAAGCTGGCCCTGCGCGGGCGCTTCGATGGACAGCTCGGCGCCGGTGAGCCCCGCCGCGATCGGGACTTCGGCGCTGGCGCTGCCCCCCTGGCCGTCCTCGACCACGACCCGAGCCAGGTACAAGCCGGGGGCCGTGTAGGTGTGCAGAGCGCCGCTGGCGGCTCCCGGTCCCTGGAACAGCCCATCGCCGAACTCGAAGCGGAAGCTGAGCGCATCCCCGTCGGGATCGAGGCTCTGGCCGGCATCGAAGCTCACGGCGAGGGGCAGGGGGCCGGCGCTGGGCGCGGCCGCGAGCGCGGCTTGCGGGGGCAGGTTGTCGCCGTGCACCAAACGCCGGATCACGGCGGGCTCGAGGCCGTTGCCGAGGAACAGCGCGAACAGGGCGCCGTCGGAAGGCCGGCGCGCCATGTCGACCAGCCGCGGCCAGCCCACGCCGAAGTCCTGGATCGAGAGCAGCTCGCCGCTCGTGCCGAAGCGCGCCGCGCGGATCCAGCCCAGCACGAAGTCGGCGCACAGCAGCGCGCCTTGATGCTGCGGCGGATAGGCCGGTCCGCGCACGAACTCGCCGGCGATGGCGCAGCCTCCGGTCAGGCCCGGTCCGGGCTGGCCGTCCGCCAGCAGATGCTTTCCGGCGGGATAGGTGTCCCCCGGGCTGAGCCGGCTGTAGGCCAGGCTGGGAGGAGCCGGGGGCAGCGGCAGGCCCGCGCAGTCGAGCTGGTAAGGCGGCGCCCCGGCGGGCAGCACGAAGCCCTGGTAGTCCGGCTGGCCGAAGGGCCCCTCGCGGCAGGGCCAGCCGCCATCGAAACCGCCGCTGGCGAAGGCGTTGAGCTCTTCGAACAGGGCGCTGCCCACATCGCTGACCACCAACAGCCCGGGCAGTCCGTGGGCCGCATCGAGGCTGCCGCGCTCGGGATCGAGCGCCATGCGGAAAGGGTTGCGCAGCCCCTTGGCCCACAGACGCGAGCGCAGGCTGCCCGGGTCGCCGTCGAACCAGGGGTTCGAAGGCAGTCCCAGCCCGGTCTCCGGATCGATGCGCAGCACCTTGCCGGCCAGGCTGCGCTCGCTCTGCGCGCGGAAGGCGCCGGCGTCCTGGTCCGCGGGCAGGGGCCCGAACAGGCCGGTCTCTGGATGCTGGAAAGAGTCGAAGCCCTCCGGGTCGAGCCCGCCCGCATCCACACCGAAGTAGCGCGCTCCGTCGCCGGCGGCGAGCAGCAGGCTGCCGTCGCTGCCGAAGCGCAGCGCGCCGTTGCTGTGGGAATCCTGCAGCGCGGCGATGGCGCTGGGCGCGCGGCCGTCGGGCAGGCGTTCCCCGAGCAGGTACTGGCGGCTTGAGGGCAGCGCGGTTACGCCCGCGCCCGTGGCAACGAGGCGCACGCGAAACAGCGCCGACCAGGAGGCCAGGCCGTCGAAGCCCGGGGGCGGATCGCCGCCGATCAGCGGCGAGAGGGTCGCCAGCAGGTAGACCCAGGAGCGCTCGCCGCCGTCCGCTTCGAAACCGGGATGCAGGGCCAGGCCGAGCAAACCCCGATCGCCCTGGGAGTTGACCTCGTCGGCGAGGTCGAGCACCGTCTCCGCGGGCCCGCCGGAGGCCGGCAGCCGCAGCAGCCGGCCGGCCTTGGTGGCCACGTAAAGATCGTCGCCGGGGGCGAAGGCCAGGGCCACGGGCTGCTGCAGGTCGGCGGCGATCGTCTGCCAGCCGAAGCCCTCCGGCAGGCTTTGGGCTGGGGCGGGGCTGGCCCCGGCCAGGGCGGCCAGGAGCCAGCCGGCGGCGCAGCGTGGGAGCGGGGGAGGGAGCAGCACGGCGGGGCGGGGGATCCCAGCTCCCCCGGCCTATGATTCGAACGCCACCCCCGTGCCGATTGATCCCCCGGGACGCGCAGCGCCAGCCTCGGGAACCACGCCATGACCGCGCCCCAAGACCCCGACCCGACGCCGCCCAAGTCCTTCGGCAACATGTCGGAGCACCACTGGTCCCGGGCGCGCCGCGGCCAGAATCGGGAGGCGATCCAGTTTTATCAGGATCGCTCCAAGGCCCCGGGCGTCGAAGGCGGCGGCAGCCATCGCAACCACTATTGCCCCGAATGCCGCGGGGTCGTGCCGCTGGCCTACGACAGCCGCAAGCCGGTCGACCGGGAGCGCCAGGAACGCTGTCCGCACTGCGGCGCGGAGTTCGTGCCGGGCGTGCGCGAGATGTTCAATTGGGTCGAAATGGATCAGGTGCCGCCCAGCGACGCCAAGGCGCTCTTGCCGGCCCTGGGCCTGGCCCTGCTGGCCCTGTCGGGGATCGCTTTCCTGCTGCTGCGCGGTTGCTCGGGCTGAGCACGGCCGCCGGGCCGGAGCGCTTGCGGCCGCTGCTCCAACCGGGCCCGGCTCGATCCGGGCCGCGGGGCCTTCAACCGCCGCCGGTCGGCGCCGCGGGCGCTCCGCTTTGGGCCTCGCCGGCGGGCGCGGCCGCCGCCGGGTCCCCGGCCGCCCCAGCGCCCGGCAGATAGCCGATGGCCTCCAGCTGGGCCCGCGTGGCGGCGTCCAAGGGCAGGCGCGAGCGCGCCGCGGCCTCCGGCCGATGGCGCGCCCACCAGCGCGTCAGCTCCGCCTGCAGCGCGGCCGCCCGCTGGGGCTCCTGCTGCAGGCGGTTGTCGAGCTCGAACACGTCGCGCTCCACCTGGTGCAGGCGCCGGCGTTTGGTCTGGGCCTCGAAGGTCAGCTTCCAGGGTCCGCGGCGCAGGGAGGTGTAGGGGCCCGGGCTGGCGGTGCGCGCCAGGATCCAGGGCTCGCGCTCGAGCTCGCGCCCGGCCAAGAGGGGCGCCAGGGAGACCGAGGTTTCCGGCGCCAGTCCGGGCAGCCGATAGAGTTCGCGCAGGGTCGGGTTCAGGTCGATCAGGGAGACCGGCGTCTCGACCACCCGGCCGGCCAGGCTGCGGTCGCCGAAGCGCCACAGCAGCGGCACGCGCAGCATGGTCTCGAGCACCAGCGAACTGTGCTGGAACAGCTGGCGCTCGCCGAAGGCTTCGCCGTGGTCCGAGAGCACGATCCAATCGACCGCGGCGGCCCGACCGGTCTGTTCCAGGTCGGCGCCGATGCGCTCCAGGATCGAATCGGCGTAGGCCAGGGAAGCGTCGTACAGGTCGATCACCGCCTGGCGTTCCGCCGGGCTCGCCACGCGGGCGCCGCGCGACAGAGGCGTCAGGAATTCGATCGAACCGAAGCCCCGGTCCACGTTGCCGAAGCGCGTCGCGAAGGGCGGCGGCGGGTCGTAGGGCGCGTGCGGTGGCATCAGGTGCACGTAGCCGAAGAAGGGGCGCTCGGGCTCCCGGCGCAGCTCCTCGGCCAGGCCCTCGAGCAGCGCCGCTGGGACCTCGTGGTGGGGCCGGCGGCCGACCTCGGGATCGACGAAGTCGAAGCGCGAGAACCCGCGGTCGAAACCGAAGCGCGCCGAGATGTGCAGATTCGAGGAAAATCCGAAGGTGCGGTAGCCGGCCTCGCGGAAGGCTTCCGGCAGGAGTTCAAGGCCCGTGGGCAGGGCGTCTCCGGCCCACTCGACGCCGTGCACGTCGACGTGCTCGCCGAGGAACAGCGAGGCCACGGAGGCCAGCGTGTAGGGCGCGGCGGCGCTGACGTCCGCGAAGCGCAGGCCCTCCGCGGACAGGCGCTCGAGGAAGGGGGTCGTGCTGCGTCCGTAGCCGTAGGCGCTGACGTGCAGGGCCGAGGTCGAGTCGATCAGCGTGACCAGCAGCGAGTTTCCCTGCCGTTCGATGGCCGCAGCGCCGCCGCAGCCGAGCAGCGCCAGGGCGCACAGCGCGCCGGACAGCCGGGCGAAGGCGGCCCGAGGGGAGCGCTCTGGGGGGGACACGGGGGCAGCGTGCATGGGCGCGAAAGGGGCGGGGCGGGTCGGGCGGCGGGTCGGCGGCATCCGGCTGCCCGGATCATCGCAGGGCCCGGGGCGCCGGCGCGCCGGGGGCCTCGCGGGGGCCCGCGGGCGGAGCGGGCCCGGGCCGCTGTCCGCGGGTCGATCCCCAGGCTCCCAGGGCGAACGCGGGCCCCCAGGGCGAACGCGGGCCCCCAGGGCGAACGCGGGCACCCAGGGCGAACGCGGGCCCCCAGGGCGAACGCGGGCCCCCCCGCGCGGGGCGCTCCACCTCGCCGTGGAGCGCTTTCGACGGCTGCCTAGGTCTCGAACAGCAGCCCCTGGCCCGGCGCGCTGGCCGGGCCCGGCCGGGCGGCGTCGCCAGCGCCCGTCCCAGGTCCGAGCCGGGTCCGGCTCGGGGCCTGGGCCGGCGGCAGGCTCGGTCCGGCCTGCTCGCCGAGCTCGAAGCCCAGGCGGCGCGCGGTCAGGCGGTAGAGCGCTTCCGCCGCCTGGTAGCGCGGGCCGCTCCCGACCATGCGGGCGTGGAAGCGCGACTCGCCCAGCCGGCCGCCGCGGGCTTCCTCGAGGGCGTGCAGGACCTTGTCGGCGCGCCCGGGAAGCCGGGCGCGCAGGCGCTCGAGGAACACCGCCTGCACCGAGCCGGGCAGGCGCAGCAGGGTGCGGAAGGCGCGCTTGGCCCCGGCCTTGGCCGCCGCTTCCAGCAGGGCCGGTCCCTCCTGGTCGTTGAGCCCCGGGATCAGCGGGGACAGGGACACGCCGGTCGGCACGCCGGCGGCGGAGAGCTCCGCCAGGGCGCGCAGGCGCAGGCTCGGGGTGGGCGCGCCGGGTTCGAGCGCCCGGGCCAGGTCCTCGTCCAGGGTGATCAGGGTCAGATAGACCCGCGCTCCCGGACCGCGCGCGAGCTGCCCGAGCAGCTCGGTGTCGCGGCGCACCAGGGCCCCCTTGGTCAGGATGGTGAGCGGCTGGCGGGCGTCCAAACAGACCTCCAGCAGGCGGCGCGTCAGGCCGAAGCTGGCCTCGAGCGGCTGGTAGGGGTCGGTGATGCCGGAGAGCACCAGGGGCGCGCCTTGGGTGCGGCCGGCGGCGAGCTCGGCCGCGAGCAGCTCGGCGGCGTTCTCCTTGACCACCAAGCGGCTGTCGAAGTCGGTGCCCGCGCCGAAGCCGAGGTATTCGTGGGTCGGCCGCGCGTAGCAGTAAGCGCAGGCGTGGGCGCAGCCGCGGTAGGCGTTGGCGCTGTAGCGGAAGGGCACGTCCGGGCTGTCGTTCTCGACGACCAGCGAGCGGGCCCGCTCGAGATACACGCGGGTCTCGACGCTCGGGGGCGGACCGAGCCATTCGATCCGGCTTTGGGCCCAAGGATTGGGGGGATTGGAGAGCGGGCGCACGGGATCTCGGGTCAGCGTCGAGCGGGGTGCACGCAGCTGTTTCGCCGGCCGGATCGGGGGCTCGCCGGGGCCCCAGGCAGAGATCGACCACCGCACCCGCGGGGACGCGGGGCAACCGGCCTGGCTCTCAGCCCGCCGGCGCGAAGTCGATCTGCCCGCCCGGCAGCAGGTACACGATCAACATCGTGCCCCCGGCCACGGTCGGCACGTGCACCGATTCGGGGCCGTAGACCACCCAGCCCGCGGGCTGTCCATCGAAGGTCGGCGAGCCCTCCAGGGCGATGCAGAAATCGAGCTCGCCCCCCGGATGGCGGTGGCGCGGGCCGGCCCCGTTCATGACCACCACGTCGATCGAGTGCATGTCGGTCTCCGGCACGGCCTTGGAAAGGCGGCTGAAGCGCACCGGCCATTCGCCGCGGTTGGCGATCTGCCCGGCCTGATAGGCGGCGATCAGCCCCTGCGAGAGGCGCGCGGCCGCCGGACCGCGCGGGTCGAAGCGCCGCTCGAGTTCGGCGCGGGCGGCGGCGGGGCGGGACAGATCGAGGCCGCGGGCGGCGTCGAGCAGGGGGCGGAGGAGGTCGAGCATGGCGCCGGGGCAGCGTGGGGTCGCGGGAGCCCTACAAGCTAGCGGCCGACGGCTGCACCCCGAGGGCCGCGCGCAGCGCGGCCCGCGCCCCGGCCGGGCGGACGGGCCCGCGCCCGAGGGCGCCGGGCCCAGGCCGCCGGCGCTCGATTTTCCCCGGGCCCCCGTAACTTGAAGCGATGCCCGACGCACCCCGCGCCAGCCCCTCGGCCTCCGCAGCGCCGCAGCCGGCGGCGGCGGAGCGCGCCCAGGGCGCCTCCGCGCCCGCGGTGCGCGGGACCTTCCGGGAGCTGCCCGCCGGCTGGATCCGCGGGGCTTACCTGGCCGTGGCGCTGCTGGTCGCCACGCTGGCCTGGGGCCCGCTGCTGCGCGCCGGGTTCCTGGGCAGCGACATGGAGATCCTGCTCAAGGCCTCCGGGCGCTTGCCGGCCACCCAAGAGGCCCTGGAGCAGCTTTCCCAGCCGGATGCCCCGCCGCTGGCCCAGGACGCCCAGTCCCTGCTGGGCCGCAACCGGACCCTGAGCCGCCTGCCGGCGATCGAGGTGCTCTCCGTGGTCGGGGACGACCGCACCGGCGACGTGGGCTCGCTGCTTTCGGGCTACTCGCTGATCCTGTCCCAGCGCCTGTTCGGCTCGGCCTCCCCCGGCCCGCTGGGCTTGTCCCCGGCGCTGTTCTACCGGGTCGAGAACCTGCTCTGGCTGGCGCTGGCATGCCTGGGCGCGGAGCGGTTCCTGCGCCGGGTGGTGCGGCCCTGGATCGGCGCCGCCCAGGCTGCCCGGGCCTCGGCGACCGCGGCCTTCCTGCTGTTCCTGCACCCGCTGTGCCTGCCCTCGGTGGCCAGCCTGTCCGGCCGCAGCGACCTGCTGGCCCTGTGCTTCGGCGCCTTTTCCGCGGCCGCGTTCCTGCGCGGCCGCCAGGAGCACAGCGGGCTGCACATCGGGATCAGCTACGCCCTGGCGCTGCTCGCCTCCCTGAGCGGGCAGGTGGCGCTGATGCTGCCCTTCGCCGTGGCCCTGGGCGAGCTGGCCAGCGCGCACCGCTATCGGCCCCTGCGTCGGCGCCTGCGCACCGCCGCCACCTCGCTGGTCGTGTTCGGCCTGCTGGTGCAGATCAACGTGCTGGTGGTCAGCCTCAGCACCCAGCACGGCTACTACCCCCAGGTCGGCTACAGCCTGCTGCGGCTGTTCGAGCCGGGCGGCTTCGAGCGCGCCTTGCTCTACGGCGCGGAGAAGTTCGGCGCCCTGCTGCTGCCCGCCAACGGGGCCACCCTGGGGCCCCTGGGGCTGCTGCTGGCCGCGGGCCTGCTGGCGCTGGTGCTCGGCCCGGCCCTCGCCGCCGCCCGCTCGGCGCCCCGTCTGTGGGGCTGGATCTCCCTGTGGTGGCTGGCGGCGGTGGCGCTGGGGCTGTTGTTCAGCCTGCACGAGCGCATCTCGCTCGACGGGCTGGCGCAGGCGCGCCAGCTGCTGCCCGCCGTGGCGGCCACCTGCGCCGGCCTCGGCCTCTACAGCACCGCCATGCAGGGGCCCCAGCGCCTGGCCGTGCCCCTCGGCTTGGCCCTGGGCTACGCGGTCCTGGCCCACGGCAACGCTCTGCCCTGGCGCGTGGGGGCCGAACAGCTGGAGCGCTTCCGGGCCGATCTGCTCTACGCCCACCGCGCCTACGGCCCGCGCACCCCCCTGCTGGTGCTCGACGCGCCCCACCGCGTGCTGGGCCTCGATCCGCTCGGCTCCGCGGCGCGCAACCTGCTGCACCCCCTGTTCGCGCCGCGCAGCGCCGACGCCACTTCGACCGCCGTGGCCCTGCCGGTGTTCGATCTCTCCAGCGAGGGCTTCAGCGTGCTGGCCGCCCAGCCGGACTTCGACTCCCTGGTGCCGCCCGACACGATCCTGGGCGTGCCGCCGGGGGAGATCGGCAGCGCCCTCGGGCCCCCGCGCGGCCACCTGTTCCTGCGGCGGCGCGAAGCGGCCGGATTCGCCGCGCCCGAATTGCCGCGCCTCGCGGTCGAGCTGGAACCCGCCGGCACGCGCTTCGACCTGGGTCTCTCGATCGCCGCTTTGCCGGCGGCCACGTCGCCGCGGCTCGAGTTCCGGGTGATCGACCTCGGCAGCCTGGCCAGCCGCGGATTCGCTGCCCGCCCGCTCGAACCTGGCCACTACCAAGTCGATCGCGTGGGCCTGTTCCTGCGCGGGTTGGACGGCGGCCGAGCCGCGGTCCTGGGCGCGTCGGGACCGGAACCCGGGGCGGAACCGCGACTGGAGCTGCGCTGGGCCCTGTTCTATTTCGATGGCGACCGCCCCCTGGCCCAGGCGGCCGGAGAGCTGCCCATCGAAGCCCTCGGGCCGTGATCCGCGCCCAACGAGCGGCGACCCTTTGGGCCTGGGCTGCGACCGATCCCGGCCCGCGCCAGCCGATCCACCGACCGCGGCCGACCGGTCGCCCGCCCCGCGCGAGCACCGGACCCGCGGGGCCCGATCCCATCCCCCGATCCCATCCCCCGATCCCCCCGACCCCGCACAGCGTTCATGTCGACCCGGCCCACAACCGCCCTGGACCGCTTCCCCAACCCGCGCCCCGGCCGCGACTACGAGATCCGCTTCGATTGCCCGGAGTTCACCTGCCTGTGCCCCAAGACCGGGCAGCCGGACTTCGCCACGATCAAGATCGCCTACACCCCGGGCGAGTGGTGTGTCGAGCTCAAGAGCCTCAAGCTCTACCTGTGGTCCTTCCGCGATCGGGGCGCGTTCCACGAGGCCGTCACCAACCAGATCCTCGACGACCTGGTGGCCGCCATCGCCCCGCGCAAAATGCAGGTGATCGGCGACTTCTGGGTGCGCGGCGGCATCACCACGGTCGTCGAAGCCACCCATCGGGCCCCCTGAAGCGGAGCGCCCGTACCCCCGCGGCGGCGCGACCGCGCCTCGTCCGGATGCCAGCTTCGCCGCGCCGGCGGGGCCCCGCTTGGGTCGGCGGCTTCCGCCGGGAGCAGCGGGGGCAGTCCGCGCGGGCGGCGGGCCCGACGGGCGCCGGGCGCGCCCGCGGGCTGGCTCAGCCTTGGGGCGCCTCGCTGGCGTAGGGGCGCCGCGGGGGCAGGCCGTGTTGGCGGCGCAGCTCGGCGAAGGGGCGCTTGATGCGCTCGAAGATCCATTCGACGCGTCGGTCGTAGTGGGCGAAGGCCGACTTCATCGCGTTGATGCTCAGGGTCTCGAGGTCGTCCAGGTCGCAGCCGTGGTGGCGCACCGCCAAGCGGTACTCCTCGGAGAGCGTGGTGTTGCTCATCAGCCGGTTGTCGGTGTTGAGCGTCAACCGATAGCCGAGGCGCTTGTACAGGCCGAAGGGGTGCTCCGACAGGGAGCGGGCGGCGCCGGTGTGCACGTTCGAGGACAGGCAGATCTCGATCGGCACGCGGTGGTCCAGCAGGTACTGGGCCAGGGTTCCGACCTTGATCACCTGGCCCTGGTGGATGGCCAGGTCCTCGATCAGGCGCGTGCCGTGGCCGATGCGGTGGGCGCCGCAATACTGCAGCGCCTGCCAGATGCTTTCCGGCCCGAAGCTCTCGCCGGCGTGGATCGTGATCGCAAAGTTCTGGCGCTTGACGAACTGGAACGCCTTGAGGTGCTCCGCGGCGGGGTGGCCGGCCTCTTCGCCGGCCAGGTCGAAGCCCACACAGCCCTGTTCGCGGTAGGCGATCGCGAGCTCGGCCAGCTTGAGGGAAAGGTCGGGGTTTTCGTTGCGCAGCGCGCACACGATCAGGCCCCAGCCCAGGTCGAAATCGCGCCCGGCCCGCTCCAGGCCGCGCAGCACCGCGCGCATGACCGAATCGAGCCCCAGGCCGGGCTTGCCCTGGTGCGGCAGGCCGGCGGTGTGCAGGTGGGGCGCAAAACGCACCTCGGCGTAGACCACACCGTCGCGGGCGCAGTCCTCGAGATACTCGTAGGCCACGCGCTCGAGCGCTTCCGCGCTCTGCATCACCGCGATCGTGTGCCGAAAGCCCTCCAGGTAGAGCGGCAGGGAGCCGCGGTCGGCGCCGGCGAAGAACCAGCGCGCCAGGGCCGCGGGGTCCTGCTCGGGCAACTCGCCGTAGCCGGCCTCCCGGGCCAGCTCCAGAACCGTGTGCGGGCGCAGGCAGCCGTCCAGGTGTTCGTGCAGCGACACCTTGGGCAGGCGGCGCAGGAACTCGAGATCCTCCAGATTGGCTTTGGATTGCATCCCGACAGGCTAAGCCCGGCGAGGCGCGGGAGCTCGGCCCGGGTGCCGCGGCGGGCTGCTCAGGCTCGCGCCTGGTGCTGGGCCGGTGCCCGCCGGCCTCCGACCCCGTCCGCCGAGCGGGACCGCGGGGTACGCGGCGGAGCCGAGATAGGGCCCGGTGGCCGCTGAGGTGCGGGCGCGGGCCGGGGCATAACGGCGGCGCCTCGGGGCGGGCCCAGGTTTGCGCCGGTGCCCCGGGCAAGGGGCTGCTTCGGGCCGGGATGCGCAGGCCGCGGGCGGCCGCGGATCGGTGCGGCGAATCGGATACGGCGCAGGTCCGCGAGCGGCGCTCGCCGGCGCAAGAGCGGGCCCGGAGCCCCCCCGTGGCCGCAGGACCACCTCGGGCATCCGGGCTCAGGTCGCCCTCAGAGCAGCTCGCGCAGCCACTGCTCGAGCTCGGACAGGTCGCGGATCAGGCGCACGCCGGAGCGCGGGCGGCGCGAGAAGCGCGCGTCGTGCCAGCCGACCGCCAGGCGCACCGAGTCGGGCAGCAGCTGCCGCAGCTCGTCGACCTTGGTCTCGACCGCGGCGCTCGAGTGGGACAGGGGCGTCGGGATGGCGACCGCCTTGGCGCCCATCTCGAGGGCTGCGCGGGCGATCTCGGCCAGCGGGGTGTTGCGGCCGAGGACCTGGGGGCGCAGGCCCTTGGAGGCCGCGAGCAGCGCGCCCATCTGCAGCGACAGGTCGTACTGCTCCTGCTCGAGGGCCGCCATCAGCAGCTTCGGACCGGCCTGGGGCACGCCGATCGAGAGGCGCAGGGAGCGCAGCAGGTCGTGCAGCAGTTCGGTCAGGAAATGCTCGTGGCGCACCTGCAGCTGGCCATCGGCCCACTGGCGGCCGACGCTGACCAGCAGCGGCATGACCGTGGCCGACAGGAACTCGGCGGCCTGATTTTGGTTCCAGGCGCTGCGCAGCGCGGTCTCCAGGGCGGCCTGGTCGAAGCGCCGCAGCATCTCGAGCCAACCGTCGGTGTCGGTGGGCGGTTCGACGCGGGTCGGGCGCGTCTCGAGCAGGCGCGAGAGGGCCGGCTCGTCGCAGCGCAGGACCTGGCCGGGCCGGTGGCCCAGGGAAAGGGCCTCGGCGACCCGGCGCAACCAGCGCAGCTGTTCGGCGGTGTAGCGGCGATGGCCGCTCGGCAGGCGCACGGAGCGCGGGATGCCGTAGCGGCGCTCCCAGACCCTGAGGGTGTCCGGGGAGAGGCCCGTGGCCTCCGCGAGCTCGCCGATGGAGAGCAGTTCCGGAGTTTTCTTGGCGCTGGGCACGGCTGGAGGGGGGTTGATTGCTCCCGGGGAGTCCCGGGCGACTACTTAACCGGCTTCTATGTGGGGTCTGTCGGCCCCACACTCCAGTTTTGATCAGGTATTTTCCATGACAAAGGCCCTCCTGTCGCCCCCCGTCTGAGAAAATGCCTGGTCCGGCCCGCCCCGGGCCAGGCGGTTTGCCCGGGCCGGGCCGGTGCGTACCCTCTGGCCCGCGGCGCCCGGCCGCCCCCCCTCCGACCGCCCCCTGGGCCGTCCCCCCGCACCGTCCCCGACCCCGTGGCCATCGCCCCCCGCGTCCGTTTCGCCCCCAGCCCCACCGGCATGCTGCACATCGGGGGGGCCCGCACGGCCCTGTTCAACTGGGCCTACGCCCGGGGCCGCGCCGGGCGCTTCCTGCTGCGCATCGAGGACACCGACCCGGAGCGCTCGCGGCGCGAGTACGAGACGGCGATCCTGGAGGGGCTGGCCTGGCTGGGGCTCGAGTGGGACGAGGGCCCCGACGTGGGCGGACCCCACGGACCCTACCGCCAGTCGGAGCGCGGCGAGCTTTACCGGGCCTTCGGGGAGCGCCTGCTGGCGGCCGGGGCGGCCTACCGCTGCTTCTGCGACCGGGAGCGCCTGGAGGCCCTCAGGGCCGAGCAGGAGGCCCGCAAAGAGACGCCGCGCTACGACGGCCGGTGCCGCTCCGTGGACGGGGCGGAGTCCGCGCGCCGCGCCGCCGCCGGCCAGCCCCACGTGCTGCGCTTCAAGACCCCCCCGGGCGCGGTCCAGTTCGTGGACCAGATCCGCGGCGAGGTGCGCTTCGACAACAGCGAGGTCGACGATTGGGTGCTGGTGCGCGCCGACGGCAACCCGACCTACAACTTCGTGTGCGTGTGCGACGACGCCGACATGGGCATCACCCACGTGATCCGCGGCGAGGAGCACCTGGTCAACACGCCCAAGCAGATCCTGCTGTTCGAGCTGCTGGGCTTGAAGCCGCCCAGCTACGCGCACCTGCCGCTGATGCTGGGAGCCAGCGGCAAGAAGATGAGCAAGCGCGACGGCGACACGGCGCTCAAGGATTACATCGACGCCGGCTTCCCGCCCGAGGCGGTGCGCAACTACCTGGCCCTGCAGGGCTGGGCCCTCGACGGCAGCACCGAAATCTTCGGCCTGGACGAGCTGCGCCGGCACTTCGAGCTCTCCAAGATCAGCAAGGGCGGCTCGATCTTCGACCTGGAGAAGTTCAAGTGGTTCGCGGGGGAGTACCTGCGCAAGGAGCCCCTGTCCCAGACCGTCGAGCGCGCCCGCCCGTTCCTGGCCGCCGCCGGCCTGCTCAGCGCCGCCGACTTCGCTGCCCGCCCCGCCTGGGTCGAGCGCGCCGTGTCGATCGTGCGCCTGCGCGTGCAGCTCTACGGCGAGATCCCGGAGCAGCTGGCCTTCCTGTTCGCCGCCGACGAAGCCCTGCCCTACGACGAGGGGGCCCTGGCCGCCGCCAAGAAGCACGGCCCCGCCGCCCGCGCGGCGCTGGAAGCGACCCTGACGATCCTGCCCGCCCACGTGCCGGAGGCCTTCGACCCCGGCGCCGACAGCGCCGCCCTGGCCGCGGCCCTCAAGGCGATCGCGGCCCAGAATGGCTGGAAGCTGCCGGTGCTGTTCCAGCCCCTGCGGCTGGCGCTGACCGGCAAGCCCGGCGGCCCCGAACTGGCCGACATCCTGCTGCTGCTCGGGCGCTCCCGCAGCCAGGCCCGTCTGCGCCGCGCCCTGGGAGTTCTGGCGGACGGGTCCCCCTGAAGCCGGGCCCGCGCCGCAGCGCCCGCCGCCGGGCTAGGTGGGGGGGCTAGGACGGGGTCTTCGAGGGGGTCTTCGAGGGGGTCTTCGAGGGGGTCTTCGAGGGGGTGCCCGCTTGCCGCGGCGGCCCGGGCGGGCACGCCCAGGGTCCGCCTCAGTCGATCAGCCGCGTGCCGGAGCGGCGCGTCAGGTCGCGGAACAGGGCCGAGAGGCGCTGGGTCAGGGGGCCGGGTTCGGCGCGGCCGATCGGGCGGCCGTCCACGTGGGTGATCGGGGCCAGCTCGCCCATGGTGCCGGTGCAGAAGGCCTCGCTGGCGCGGTAGAGCTCGGCCTGGGTCCAGTCGCGCTCGCGGCAGGGGATCCGGTGCTCTTGGCACAGCTCGAGCACGCTGGCCCGGGTGATGCCCTCGGGGCAGGCGTGGGGATGGGAGGTGATCAGAATGCCGCCGACCAGGGCGAAAACGTGGGTGGCGTTGGTTTCGGCGATGAAGCCGCGGCTGTCGAGCATCAGCGCGTCGTCGGCCCCGGCGGCGTTGGCCTCGAGCTTGGCCAGGATCGATTGCAGCAGGTTGTTGTGGTGGATCTTGGGGTCCAGGCAGTCGGGCGGGAAACGGCGGATCGAGCTGGTGATCAAGCGGATGCCGGCCTGGCTGTAGACCGGCGCTTTCCACTCCGCCAGCACGATCAGGGTCGGGCCGGAGCGGTTGAGGCGCGGGTCCATGCCGCTCGTGTACTTGACCCCGCGGGTCAGGGTCAGGCGGATGTGCACGCCGTCGCGCATGCCGTTGGCCAGCAGCGTGCGGCGCAGCTCCTCGACGATCCGGTCGCGCGGCGGGATCTCGGCGAAGGCGAGGGCCTGGGCCGAGTGGCGCAGGCGCTCGAGGTGCTCCTCGAGCTTGAAGATCCGGCCGTCGTAGAGCCGCAGGCCCTCCCAGACCGCGTCGCCGCCCTGCACCGCCGAATCGAAGGGGCTGATGCGCGCTTCGTCCCGGTGGGAGAGCTGGCCGTTGACGTTGACGATCAGATCCCGGTTGCGCTCGTCGTAGCGTTGTTGCATGGGCTCGCGGTCGCCGCGGCGCTGTTGCGGCCCAGGATTCGGCCCGGGCGGGCTTCCGCGGCCCTCAGGCCCAAAGGGTACGCATCGGCTCGGATCGGCGCTAAGCGCTGGACCGAGCCGGCGTAGCCGCCGCAGGCGGCCCGCTGGCGAGCTGGCCGGCCGCGAAGTCCGCCCGGGCCCAGCCCGACTCGATCCTGCGCGGGCCTGTCACCCCCGCAGGCGGTGGGCGTGCAGGCGCGCGTACAGGATGCGGCAGTCCTCGAGCAGCCCGGCGTGGCGCGGGGCGACCTCCCCGGAGCCGGGCTCGAAGGGCTCGAAGCCGGTGGTCTCGTAGACCCGGCCGTACCAGTGGGGGCCCCAGACCCCATCGCTCTCCCTGGGACCCTTGGCCCAGCGCAGCATGGCCGGGTCGAAGTCGATGCCGATGCGCTCGCACAGGGCCGAGAGCTGGCCGCGCGGATCGCGGGCCAGGTCGGCAGCATCGAGCACCGGCGGGGTGTGTCCGAGCTTTTGGGCGAGGGACTCGAACAGGCCCCACTGCTGGGGCAGACCGGTGTCGGCCAGGCCGGCCTGGGGCCAGACCTTGAGCAGCGAAGCGAGCATCCCGGCGGGCTCGCGGATCAGGAAGGCGTGCACCAGTTTGTCCAGCCAGGGTCCGCGCAGGCCGTCCAGCAGATGGTGGGCCATGTGCTTTTGGAAAAACACGCGCTTGCCGGGGGGCAGGGGCTCCTCGGTCAACTGGCGCACGACCTTGCGCCAATCGGTTTCGTGGCGCGCCAGGATCTCCTCGCGGCCCGGGTGGTCGAGGCCGGTGACGCGCAGATAGTGGGCGTAGAGCGGCTCGTCGACCACCCGCGTGTCGGCGCGGGCGCCGAAGGAGCGCATCAACGCGGTGGAGAGATTGCGCGGCCCCGACCACATGGCCAGTCGGAGCGGTGTCGAGGGCGCGGGCGAGGGCATGGAACCTGCGGCGATTGTGGAGTGCGTCGGCCTGTCGGCCCGCTTCCCTGGACCGGGCGCGCGGACCTTCCTGCCGGCGGGAAGCGCCGGGCGGCGGTCGGAGGGGCCTGGCCCCTTGCGACCGCGCGGCGCTCCGCCGGCGTGGGGCCGCGGCGGTGCGGCCCGCGCCGCCCCGCCGGAGCGGCCTGTGTACACCCCTGTTTCGGTCCGGTTGCCTGCGCTTTCCAGCGCGATTGTGAGCGCCCCGAGCGGCGGACCCGCGCGGGCATCAAGGCCGGGCCCGAGCGATCCGAAAAGCCGGGCATGGCTACGCCGGCCGCCCTGACCTGCCGCCAGGCCCAGCGCCTGGTGGCGCTGGGCCCGGGCGCTCTGCTGCCGCGCGCCCTGGCCCTGGAGCTGGCCCGGCACCGCGACGCCTGCCCGGATTGCGCCGAACTCGCCGGGGGACCCGCTTCCGCCCCGCCGCCGCCGCTGCCTCCGCCCGCCGTGCCCGGCGGCGGCCGGCGCAGCGCCGGGCGGCGGCTCGCGCTGCGCTTCGCGGCCGCCGCGGCGGTGATGGCGGCGCTCTCCAGCCTGTTCGGAGACTGGCGCCGGGACCCGACCCTGGCCATCGCCGCCAGCGCCGGACCCGTGTTCCTGGGCGGCGAGCCCCTGCCGCAGGGCTCCTGCGGCCAGCGCGCCTGGCGCAGCGATCTGATCGAGACCGGACCGGGCGGGCGCGTCGAGCTGCGCCTGCGGGAGCTGCGGCTCGCGCTTGGCCCGGAGTCGGAGCTGCTGGTCGAATCGGTGCTCTCGCGGCGGCTGCGGCTGCTCCACGGCAGCCTGGACCTCGAGGGCGAGGGCCGGCTCGAAACCGCCTTTGGTTGGCTGGAGCTCGCGGGCCTGCGGGCGCGCCTCGTGGCCGGCGAGCAGGGCCTGACCGCCACGGTCTTCGAGGGCCGCGGGCGCTGGATCGACGCCCGCGGGGAAACGAAGCTGGGCCCGGGAGCGCTGTTGAGCGTCGAGCCGGGACGCGCCGCGCGGCTCGGAGCGACCGCAGCGGGCCCGTAGAATCCGAGCGATGCGCACGCGGCGAAGGCCTGACCCCGGGCGGCCCCTCGGGCTCGGCCCGCTGGCGTTGGCCCTGGCCTGGCTGGGCGCCGGGTGCGGCGCGGCCGAACGGCCGCCCGACGTGGTGCTGGCGGTCGTCGATACCCTGCGCGCCGACCATCTGTCGTGCTATGGCTACCGACGCGAGACCAGCCCCGCGCTCGACCGCTGGGCGGCCGGGGGGACCCTGTACGAGCGCGCCTACGCCCCGGCCTCCTGGACCCTGCCGTCGATGGCGATGCTGATGACCGGGCGGCTGCGCAGCGACAACTCGGGGGACATCGGGCCCCTCGAGATCACCCTGGCCGAGCGCCTCGCCGACGCCGGTTTCGCCACCCAGGCGGTGGTCTCCAACCCGTTGCTCGACGCCAAGCAGGGCTACAGCCGGGGTTTCGACGGCTATCAGCTCGTGCCCACGGGCCCGCAGCGGCGCCTCAACGGCTGGCGCGCGGACGAGGTCGTCGAGCGCGGGCTCACGGCGCTCGGCGGCCTGCGCGGCGACCGACCCGCGTTCCTGTTCCTGATGTTCTTCGACCCCCACGACCCCTACGAGCCGCAGGGCGGGACGCGCTTCGCCCCCTTCGACGAGCCCGCGCGCCGGCGCGCCTTCGAGGCCGCCCTGCCGCCGGCGGAGCGGGCGCTTTTGGGCGACGCGGAGTACCGCGGCATCGAGCTGCGCATCGCCCTGTACGACAGCGAGATCCGCGCCGTCGACGATGCCCTCGAGCGGCTCTTCGCTGGCCTGGCGCAGCGGCGCCCGGGCCGCGATACCCTGATCGCCCTGACCTCGGACCACGGGGAGGGCCTGTGGCAGCGGGCGCGACTGGCGGGCGAGCAGGACGAGCCCGAGGCCTTCTTCCCGGCGCTGTACTCCGAACACGGCGTGATGCTCTACGAGGAGCAGATCCACGTGCCCCTGATCCTGGGCGGCCCGCGGGTTCCCGCGGGGCGCCGGGTCGCGACCCCGGTTTCGATCCTCGATCTCGCGGCCACCTTCGAGGTGGCCCTGGGACTCGAGCCCCTGGGGCCCCTCGACGGGCGCGACCTGCTCGACTTCGAAGCCCTGGCGGCCCCGCGCGAGCTGGTCGCCTTCACCAGCCGGGGATCGAGCCTGCTGGTCGAGGGGCGCTACAAGCTGCACGAGCCGCGCGCTTACCGCAGCGAGCGCTTCGGCGCGCGGCCGGAGTTCTATGATCTCGATCGAGATCCGCTGGAGCTCGAGGACCGCTTCCCTGAGGCCGACCGGGGCGCGCTGCGGGCGCGGCTCGAAACCTGGCGGGCCGCGGGCGCCCGGAGACCCGGCGCGGGCCGGCGCGGGAGCGTCGCGCCCGAACTGCTCGAGGCGCTCGGCTACCTGCCGGATCTGCTCGATGGCGGGGCGGCGGGCGACGGGCCCCGCGTCCCGGGCTCCGGCGTGGCGCCGGGGACGGAGCCTGCGGCCCGGGGCGGCGCCGGAGGTGGCGGTTGAGCTCGGGTGCGCCGCAGCGCCCGCCCCTGGGCGCGGATTCTGCCGCAGCCCTGGGCCCGCCTCCGGGATCCGAGCGCGGCGAACAGCTCCTGCCCCGCGATCTGCGCATCGGCCCGCGGCGCTTTTCCGCCGGCCGCCTGGGCTTCTTCAAGCACCTCGAACGCCTGCTGGTCGCGCTCGGCGGCCGGAGCTTTTACGCGCGCGCCTTCCTGGCCCCCGGGCGCTTCCGGGTGCGGCGCGAGCTGCTGCGCATCGCGGGCCTCCCGCCCGGCCTCGAGGGCCTGAGGTTGGTGCAGTTTTCCGACATCCACGCGGGTCCCTTCCTCGGGCCCGGGGACCTCGAGCACGTGGTCGCGGCCGCCAACGCCCTGCGGCCGGACCTGGCGCTGTTCACCGGCGACCTGCTCTGCCACCGCACCGAGGAGGCCTTCCTGCCGCTGCGGGACCTGGCCGGCGTGCGCGCGCGCCTGGGCTGTTTCGGAGTTTTCGGCAACCACGACTACAAGGGCCGCCGGGAGGGCGAGATCGCCGCGCGCTACGCCGCCGAGGCCGGCTGGACCTTCCTGCGCAACGAGGGCCGGCGCTTCGAACTGCAGGGTGCGGGCCTGTACCTGACCGGTCTCGAGGACCTGGAGGAGTCCAAGGGGGTCGACCTGCAGGCGGCGCGCCGGGGTCTGCAGCGGGGCGACCTGGAGGTGGCCCTGGTGCACAACCCCCTCGGCGGACCGGCCTTGGCGGGCGGGGCCTGCCGCCTGGTGCTCTCGGGGCACAGCCACGGCGGTCAGATCGCCCTGCCCTGGATCCGGCGCCTGGCGCCGCCGCATCCCGGCGATCGGCGCGAGCAGGCTGGGACGACCCTGATCGTCTCCCACGGCCTGGGGGCCCTGGGCTGCCCCCTGCGCATCCGGGCCGTTCCGGAGCTGGTGTTGGTCGAGTTCGCCGGCGCCTGACGGGCTGGCAACGCAAACTCGGCTCGGGCTGCGCCCGAGCAGGGCTGCCAACCGGTCGCAGGCCCTAGGGACGCCTCCGGCGGCAACCCGGGCTGGGATCGGCGCTGGGCGAGGTCCGGGCTTGTCTCCCGGGGCGCGATCGGCGATAGGGGAGTCCCATGAGCGCGCGGCTGTGCCTCAACCAGGGCGTCCTCTACGTGGCCAGCGCGGAGCGCAGCGGCCGCGTGGTGCCCTTCGACCTCGAGGGGCGGCGCCTCGAGGGCGGCTTCAAGGTGCCGGAGAGCGCCGCGGGCGCCTGCCTGATCAGCGGCCTGTTCGTCGACGACGACCGGCGTGTCTGGCTGGCCGACCGCAGCCTGCGCGCCGTGCGCGGCTTCACCCTCTTCGGCCGCGAAAGCCAGCGCCTCGGCCCGCCGCGCTCGCCCTCGCCCTGGCGCAGCGAACCGGACGTGGCCGGCAACCTGGGGCTGCCGACGGCGCTGGCGGGGCGCGGCAGCTCGGACGATCTGTGTCTGGCGGTCGGATCCCTCGGCCTGCGGCGGCACGGGGCCCAGGTCTTCGACGGCAGCGGCCAGCTTTTGCGGTCCCTGCGCCCCCTGGGCGAGTCCCATGGCCGCTTCCATGGCGTGCGCGGCATCGAATGGCTCGGGCGCTCCCTGCTGCTCTTCGAGTCGCAACGGCCGCGGGTGCAGGTCTTCCGGGATCTGGAGCACTGGTTCAGTTTCGAGGTCGAGCTGCCGCGCCCGCGCGGCGCGGAGCTGATCGCGGTCCGCGCGTTGGACGCCGGACGCTTCGCGGCCCTGGTCGGGGGCGACGAGCCGGCGCTGCTCGAGGTCGATGGGCGCGGCCGTCTACGGCGCGTGCTGGCGGTTGCGGGAGAGGACACCGGCCGGCTCTCGGCCCCCGCCGATCTGGTGGTCGATCGGGAGCACCAACGCCTCGCGCTGCTCGACCGCGAGGGCCTGCGCATCCAGGTCTTCACCGGCGATGGGGAGTGCGCTGGCGCGTTCGCCTGCGACGCGATCTGACGGGCTGGGAGTCGATCGACCCCGGCTGCGCCCGCGCCGCGAGACCAACCCGTCGGAGGCCTTGGGGCCGGCGTGTGCCGGCCGCACAGCCCGGGATCGGCGCTGCGCAGCGCTGGTTTCCCGGGCGGTGAGGGCTCGGGCGGGGGGGCTGACCGGCGAGCTGCGCAGCGCCTGCCCGGCGCGCCGCCGGCGCTCCCCGCGGGCTCGAGGGCGGCGCTGTCTGCGGGCTGCCCCGGGGGGGGCCCTCGAATCCGCGGCGTCCGGCGCCGCCGCCGCTCCCGATCGGTCGGCGTTTCGTCGGAGTTTGCTGCGCGGAGCGGGCGCCCCGCGCCCCGCCGGGGGCCTCGAGCGCGGGGGGCGCCGCGCTGCGACCCGGGCGGCCCGCCCGGACTTGGGCCGCGGGCGGACGCGCAGCGGCCGTGCGCTCCCGCGGGTGGATCGGCGGGACCGGCAGCGCGTTCGATCGGCCATAATCCGGCGCCGAGGCGCGCTGCCCGGTCAACCCCCAGACGCCCCATGAGCTCCGCCGCGAGGCCCCTCGGCTCGATCGACCTCGGCACCCAGTCGGCCCTGTTGCTGGTGGCTGAACTGCGCGCCGACGGCGGCCTCGAGGTGCTCGAGGACCACGCCGCGAGCGCTCGCCTCGGCGCCGGCGCGGGTCCCGAGGGGCAGCTGGCGCCGGAGGCCATCGACCGCTGCCTGGAGGTGCTGCGCACCTTCGAGCGCCGGGTGCGCCTGCGCGGCATCGAGCCGGCGCAGGTGCGCTGCGCCGGCACCGCCATCCTGCGGCGCAGCCCGGACGCGCCCCAGTTCGCCGCCCGGGTGCGGCGCGAGCTCGGCTTCGAGCTGTGCGTGGTCAGCGGCCCGCTGGAGGCCCGGCTCGGCTTCTTGGGCGCCTTCGGGCGCGGGGAAGGGGCCAGCGGCCAGCGCCTGCTCGATCTGGGGGGCGGCAGCACCGAACTGTGCTGGGCGGGCGGCGCCGAGGCCCTGTCCGTGCCCTACGGAGCGGTGTTCGCCACCGATCGGCTGCTCGGGGAGCAAGCGGATTTCCCGATCGGCCCCGCCGCCTTCGAGCGCCTGGTGCGGGCGGCCCGCGAGGCATCGCGGGCCCTGCCCGAGGGCCTGTGCCGGGAGGGCGGTGAGCTGCGCTTGATCGGCGGCAGCGCCAGCAACCTGGCCTGCTTGGACCAGGGCCTCGAGAGTTTCGATCCGCGCCTGGCCGAGGGACGGGTGCTCGGGCCGGCGAGCGCTTGGCGCTGGGCGAGGCGCCTGGCGGAACTCGATCTGGAGGCGCGCCGCGACCTGGCCATCGAGCCCGATCGGGCGCGCACCCTGCCGGCGGCCCTGGTCGGGCTCGGGGCGATGCTGGAGCGCCTGGGGGCCAGGGAGGCGCGGGTGACCGGCCGCGGGCTGCGCCACGGGGTGCTGCTGTGGCCCGCTTGGCCCCCCGAGGACCCGCTTCCGGGGCGCTCCTGAGCGGCGCCTCGCTGCGCCCTGGCCCTGGCGCCCCCTCGCCGCTCCGGCGGCCCCAGGGCCTTCCGGGACACGGACCAGGCCCCTTCGTCGGCCGCGGCGCCGCGCCCGGGCCGTCGGAGCGGAGGAACCCGCGAACCCGGCGTTGCGTCTGGATTTTGGTCAACCGCCGACCAATCCACCCCCAGCGGGGTAGTTTTCGGTCCGGAAGGGGGGCCGAGCACGGGGTGCGCTCGCCCGTTGCCTCCGGCTCGTGGGATACTCCACGGGTCGCCTATCCCGGCGCCTTGGACATGAATTTGATTCCCGCTTCGACCGCCCTGGCCCTGTGCGCGACCCTGTTGGCCGGCGGCTTGGTGCCCGGCCGGGCCGCGGCCCAGGGTTTCGCCGCCGCATACACCCAGCCGAACACGGGCCCGGTGCCCTTCGCGCAGGCCGCCGCCAGCGGGGCCTACTCGATCACCCCGGAGGGGGCCCTGTGGCGCGTCCTGCCCTCGGTTTCGGGCGATCCGCTGCTGGAGGTCCTGCTGCCCCCCGGCGTTTCCGGGCATCCGACCCTGGCCGAGCGCTTCAAGCTTCAATTCCCGCTCAACATCGGCAAGATCCCGGTGGCGCGCCGCGCGATGGTGCTCGGCTTCCATCACTTCGGGGTCAGCGAGCAGGCCCTGTTCAACCCGAACACCAAGCTGCCGATGATCTGCCAGCAGCGCGGCTGGCTGTTGCTGGCGCCGTTCGGATTGGTCGACACCAATTTCGCCAACGAACCGTCCCAGCGCGCTCTGGAGGCGGTGCTGGCGTTCGTCGACAAGTACTTCGACTGGAACACCGAACGCATCTACGCGGTCGGCTTCTCGATGGGGGGGCTCAATGCGCTGAGCTTCGGTCTGCGCCACCAGGACCCGGGCAGCTATCGCCTGGCGGGCTTGGTCTCCCACGTCGGCACCGTGGATCCGATCTACGCCTACAACACGGGGCCCCTCAACCTGCAATTGTTGATGCAGAACCCGCTGGTCTTCGGCGGCACCCCGACCAGCGTGCCCTTCAACTACGAGCGGGTCACCGCCGGCCGCATCAACGCCGGCAACGCGATCGACGTCAACCTGGCGCCGTCGGCCAACCTGCTCGACACCCGGGTCTATCTGAGCATCAACCAGAACGACCCGGAGACCGGCCTCAAGACCCAAAACGACGCCCTGGCGAGCTATCTGAGCTCCAAGGGCCTGGACCTGCTGGTCAACAAGTACAGCGGCCCGGTGCTTCACTCCTGGTCCACCCTGGACGACGTGGCCGCCTGCAACTGGCTCGAATCCGGCCTCGCGCCGGGCGCGGCCCCGATCAACGGCCCGCCGGTCGAGATCTTCGCCGACCGCCCGGCGCGCTATCGCTTCACCGAGGTGCGCGCCCTGAGCCCCGCCCGCGTGGCGCGCTACAGCGTCGTGCTGGGCAGCGCCGGCAGCAACTCCTTCGGCGTGCTCGGCACGCGCAACCTGCTCGAACTGGCGCTCGACGTGGGGCAGCTCGGGCTGCAAACCGGCCAGACCCTGAGCTTCACCACCTGGTCGACCGACGGGACCGCGCCGACCTTCGTGATCGAGGATTTCCCCCAAACGCCGAGTTCGATCCAGGTCAACGGCCTGGCGCCGGCCTCCTGGGCCTACGACCCGGCGAGCAAGGAACTCGCCATCCGCCCGACCAGCAACGGCGCCTTCGCCACGGTCGTGATCGCCCCCTGACCGGACCCTCCCGCGGCGGCCCTCACCACCCGCCCCCCGACACCCCAGCGCGCGCGACGCCGCCCCCCGGCCCGCGCGCGCTGCTTTTTTCCCTGCCCCCCGCCCCCGCTTCCCTCCCAACTCCCAGCCACCCGCCACTCCGCCCCAACCCGCCCCGCTCCGCTCCGACCCTATCCGCCCCCCTCCGCTCCGCTCCCAACCTCCAACCCCCTCCCACCCCGCCACCCCCTCCCAACCCCCCGCAGGGGGGGCTCCGGGGGGCCCCGCCCCCCGCCCCCGGGGGGGTCGGGTGGGGAAAATCGCCCCCCTTTTTTGCCGCAGGCAAAAAAGGGGGGCCGGTGATCCTTGCCCATCACCGGCCCCAGGGAGAGAGAGCCCGCTGGAGTTATTCGAGTCGAGCGGCTCGCAACACTCAACTCACTCCAGAGGTCTCCTGGACTGGCCGAAGCCAATCCACGGGCAAATGTAGAGCCCCCAAGGCCTGCGGGCAAGCCTCGGGTCCAAAAACCTTTCCGCCGATCGGAAAAACCTGGGGCCGACGGCCCCTGGGGGAGCGCGGGGGGGGTGGAAGCACCGGGCGCGCCCCGCTCCTGATTCACCCTGGGGCCCGCGGCGGACCCCGCTGGGGGGCGCGGATCGGGTTCGGGCAGACCGGCTCGACCGGCCGTTGCGGGGGGCGAGGGCCGCGCTCGACCCGGCCGCCTGAGCGTCCATGGACGGCCAGCTTCGCGGCCCACCGGCGGCCCCAGACCCGGTTCCGGAGCCGGGTCCCGACCCGGGTCCCGACCCGCCCGCAGCCCAGCCCCGCCGACCGGGGGCTGGCTCGGAAAACGAAGACCCGCCCCGCGGGTCGCGGACCCGCAGGCTGGGAGGAGCTTCGATCGGGGCGGTGTCGCAAGTGCATCCGGCCTCGGAGGGGACCCCGGCTGCGCGGGGCGGCCTGCGGCGGGGACCGATCGGTCCCGGCGGACAGGCGTGCGCGGCCCAGGGGGCAGGGCTGTGGGGTTTCAGGGCGGGTGAATGGGGACCGGTGACCCTTGCCCGTCACCGGTCCCCGAAAAGTGGTCGCCACCCAGGCTTCCCGAGAGGTGGGCCGCTCGCGAGGCCCACCCCCAACTGGAGGCTTCCACAGGGTCGATCCTAGGCCCCCCCGGCGCCGCCGAATGTCAGAGCTATGTAAGACTTTTGGACCCCGGGCGTCCCCGCCCGGGAGGGCCCCGGAGGCCTGCGCCAAGGGCCTCCCCGGGGGCCTCCCGGAACGGGCCCGATGCCGCGCGGCCGAGAATCGGTCCCCTCGTCGCCTGTTCCCGACCCGCAGCCCTGGGCGGATCGGGGAATCCAAGCCCCCCAAAAAGAGAAAGGCGCCGGGCGGTGCCGGCGCCTTCCTCTCTTCTCCCTGGGAGCTCCCCTGGCGGTCGCCCGCCGGGGAGGACACCCATCGGCAGCG